>Ga0163209_1001038_pt1 | contig 12205 bp, 8 predicted proteins | sample Kivu_160m_FD_113538 | JGI IMG/M metagenome (GOLD analysis project Ga0163209, IMG submission 113538) | Freshwater microbial communities from Lake Kivu, Western Province, Rwanda to study Microbial Dark Matter (Phase II) - Kivu_160m | ecosystem: Environmental > Aquatic > Freshwater > Lake ... | reverse complement strand
TACTACTGGTCACGGCCGGACCTGCGCGACGACCGCGCCGTGTTCTTCACGACGTACATGTGGAAAGGCAAGCACATCTACTCGTACCTCATCCGCGCCACGTCGAGTGGCACGTTCCGCGCTCTGCCCGCCGAAGCGACGCCCATGTACGAGCCGGAGGTATTTGGTAGAACGGCAAGTTCGGAGTTTGTGATCAAGCCGTAGAAGCTCCAGGGTACTGGAGGAACGGATGTCTGATAGCACGCATGATCTACTCGTTCGCGGCATCGCTGCGGCGAAGGGCAACTCGAAGCAAGAGGCGCGGTTCTATCTTGAGTGGGTCTTGCGCGCGCCGGACGCCGAAGAGGGCGAACAGGTCCAGGCGTGGCGCTGCCTGGCCGACATCAGCGACGACCCAAAGGAAAAGCGCAGCTATCTGGAAGAGGTGCTCGCGCGCAATCCAATGGACCCCGAAGCGCGCCGTGATCTGGCGATCCTGAACGGGCAATTGAAGCCGGAAGACATCGTCGATCCGGATCGCCTGCCGGCATCGGCCGCGCCGGTATCACCCCAGCCGGCGCAAGCGCGGCGGTTCGTCTGCACGAACTGCGGCGGCAAGATGGAGTTTTCACCCGATGGCAACGCGCTGGCCTGTGCGTACTGCGGTCGGAAGCAAGCGATCGTCGCGGCACTGGATGAGGGTGCGATGGCCCCGGAACAGGACTTTGCCGTCGCGCTGGCAACCGCGAAAGGACATTCGACTCCCGTCGCTACACAATCGCTCAAGTGCCGGGGATGCGGCGCGTCGTTCGTTCTGCCCCCGCAAACGCTTTCGACGGCGTGCCCGTACTGCGCCTCGCCGTACGTCGTTGAGCAGACCGAGACGCGCACGCTGATTCCGCCAGAAGGGATCCTCCCATTCGTCGTTACCCAAGACCAGGCGCAGCACGCGGTCCTGGACTGGTATCGGTCGCAGGGATTCACAGTGCGCGCAGTCAAGGCCCTGCCTTCCGGCGTTTATTTGCCGGTCTGGACGTTCGATGTCGGGGGAGAGATTACCTGGAATTGCCAGGTGGAGCAGAATGACGCTTGGGCGGCGCGCAACGGAAGCGCGGTGGTTTACGAGAACGATCTGCCGGTCGCCGCGAGCCACACGCTGAACGCAGCGTTGACCGAGGAGATCAACGCATTCCCGCGCGACCGCCTCGTGCCATACGACGCGCGCTATCTCGCGGATTGGCCCGCCGAAACGTACCAAATCACAGTGAGCGATGCCTCACTCGTCGCGCGCTCGCGGATTCTCGCCAGGATGCGCCCGCAGATCGAGGCCGGTATCACCGAGTCGTTCAGAGACTTGCATTTGAGCGCGCTGCGGATGGTTTTTGAAACGTACAAGTTGATTCTCGTGTCGATGTGGATCGCGCGCTATCGATACGAAAAGATTTGGTACAACGTCGTCGTGGATGGACAAACGGCAGCAGTGCGCGGCGACAAACCGCGCACCGGCGTTACCGGTTGGTTGTCGGGCTTGCTGGGAGGTCAATGAGAATCTGTTACGACGTTGCCCGTACCCAAACACGCATCTCGCCGGGAGCACGGTTATCCCAGGCATAATAGGGTACTGCCGTAACATCCATCTGTTTCGACGACGGTCCTGTGTGCCGGTACAGCGTGCCTTCCCACCCGCTTTCATCGACCACGCTCGCTTTGCCCCGCAATACGCTAACCCCGCCAAGCAGATCGTCTCGTTGCTCGACTCCGAATTCATTCAGGACTTGCTTCGGATCCATGGCGATCCGATCCAAGACGATCCCTCCATGGTCGACACCCTCCAGGCAGTAGACGAGGGGACCGCGCTGGATGGCGAAACGTCCCTGCAAATAGCGCACGGCGGGATTAGCCCAAATGGTCTGGATGGGCATTTCCATCGTGAGTTCTACGACATCCCCTGGATGCCACTCGCGATTGATTGCCAGATACCCATTGGGCTGGGGTTGGTTTGTAGCGGGCGCCCCATTGATGCGCAACTGCCACCGCTCGCACCAACCAGGCATGCGGAGATGCAGGGTAAAGGTCTGCGGAGCGGCAACGCCAATCATGAATTTGACGTTGCCCTCCCAGGGATACCTGGTCACTTGGCGGAGAGTCACGTCGCGTCCATTGACTCGCAGTTTGGCGCTCCCTGCGGCATACAGATGCACCCACACGTCGTTTGCCCCCGTAGAGTACAAGTATCTCCCCAGACTGGCCAGTGTGCGCGCCAGGTTCGGCGGACAGCAGGGGCACCAGAACCAGCTTTCGCGATGATGGCCGCCGGCGCTGGCTAACGGGTTCTCGTAGAAAAAGCGCGCCCCGTCCAGGGAGACGCCGCTCAGGAACCCGTTATACAATCCCCGCTCGATGACATCTGCGTATTTGCTTTCCCCTGCGAATTGGAGCAGCCGGTGATTCCACAGGATCAGGCCGATCGTGGCGCACGTTTCGCCATACGCCGTTTCATCCGGTAAATCATAGTCCAACGTGAAACCTTCGTTTTGGCGTGACGGCCCGATCGCGCCGGTCAGGTACATCCGTTTGGTGATCAAGTTGTCCCACAGGCGCTCGCAGGTTTCCAGCAAGGTCGGGTCGTCATTCTCGTGCGCCAGATCCGCAACCGCGCTGAGCAGGTACATCGCGCGGACCGCATGTCCAACCACTTTGGTCTGCTCGCGGACGGGCACCTGGGCCTGGCAGTACTCGTACGTCTTGGCCCAGAAATCGGCTGGGTCTTCGCCGCGCGCGCGCGCCTCGATGTCGTAATAGTGCGGTTGCGTCCCGCGCTCGTCAATGAAGTAGGTCGCCAGCTTGAGATAACGTGGGCTATTCGTGGCGTGATACAGTCTAACCAATGCGAGTTCAAGCTCCGGGTGTCCGGGATAGCCGCGCTTTTTGCCGGGTTCGCGCCCAAAGGTTGCTTCAATATGGTCGGCGTAGCGGCACAGGGCGTCGAGCAGGTTGCGCTTGCCGGTGGCTTGGTAGTGCGCCACCGCGCCCTCCATCAAGTGACCGGCGCAGTACATCTCGTGCCAGTCGCGCAGATTCCGCCAGCGCATTTCGGGTTGGGCCACGGTGAAATGCGTGTTCAGATAGCCATCCGGCTGCTGCGCGTGGATGATCTTGTCAGCCACTTGGTCGACCAGCGCTTCCAGTGCAGGATCGGGGTGAGTGGCGAGTGAGTAGCTGGCCGCCTCGATCCACTTGGCCGGGTCGGAATCGCCAAAGATCTGGACGATGGGTGACGGAACCGGACGCTTAAAGTTCAAATCGAAGGCGCTGATCCGGCCGGTTTCTTCGCATTGCCGGTAAATGTGGGGGATGCTGACAGTCCGATTGACCTCAATGCGCGGAGCCCAGAACGCATCGTCGAAAGAGACCGCGGTGAAGGGAACGGGTTGGAGTTGACGCTTGACAGTTGGCATTGGACATCTCCTATCTTGGGCAGATATAGAGACTCACCCCTTCAGTCCGGTCATCACTACGCCCTTGATGAAATAGCGTTGCAGGACAAAAAAGATGAGTACGATCGGTGCCGTCATTGCTACAGAAGCAGCCATCAAGAGGTCCCAACGAGTCCGGCCGACCCCCAACATGCTGCGGTACTGTGATAGGCCAAGAGCAACCGTGAATTTCTCAGGCGAGTTGATGTAGAGCAATGGACCGATGAAATCGTTCCAGCTAAACAGGAAGGTGAAGATGGACACCGTGATAAACACAGGCGTTGACAGGGGAACAATGATCCGCCAGTAGATGTCAAATTCGCTACAGCCGTCTATCCGGGCTGCATCCGAAAGATCTTCGGGTATGGTTCGAAAGAACTGGCGGAAGAGAAAGACATTAAACGCCCCTCCTCCAAAGAAGTAGGGAATGATCAGGGGCAAATTGCTGTTCATCCACCCCAGACGGCTAAAAAGAATAAACTGAGGTACCATCGTCACGTAATAGGGCAGCATCATCGTTGCCAGGGCAGTGCCGAACCAAAGGTCGCGACCTGGGAATTTTATCCGGGCAAAGCCATAGCCGACTAGGGAAGCCGTCAACAAGATGGCGATCTGGTTGAAAATCACTATCACCATCGTGTTTTCCAGATAGTGGAAAAACGGCTTTTCGGTCAGGGCTTCAACATAATTCATCCACTGTACCGGATTAGGAATCCATTCGATAGGAAACTGAAATACTTGGGTTTCGACTTTTAGTGAGCTGCTGATCATAAATGCGAGTGGAGCGATCATAATGATGGCTCCGATCAGCAGGATCGCAAAAACGATTAACCGGGCAATGTGTTCGCCGCTAGAGATATGTTTTCTAACAGCTCCAACCAGCGATCGCTGGGTTGAGATTGGGCCTGCTTCTGTTTGCATATTTTCCTCATCCGGTATCTGATCGTCAACTTTTGTAGGGGCGAATCGACGTATTCGTCTAGGGCAAACACATTCGCCCAAGGCAAACACGCAGGTTTGCCCCTACTTATTGGTAATAAACCCTACGGCCCACGGTCCTAAAAATGATCACAGTGAAAAACAAAATGACAAAGAAAAGCACCCAGGACAAGGCGGCGGCATAGCCCATCTTCAAGAATTGGAATCCGACCCGGTAAAGATATAGGACGAAGACCAAGGTGGCGTTTTGCGGGCCGCCATTCGTGATGAGGTAAACCGTAGTAAAGATTTGAAAAGAGTTGATCACCCCAATGATGAGGTTAAAGAAGATAACCGACGACATCATGGGTATCGTGATGTGCACCAGTTGAGCCAACCATCCAGCTCCGTCGATTTCGGCGGCTTCATAGTATACATCATCAATCCCCTGCAAACCAGCCAAGAAGATGATCATCGGCTGACCGACTATCCAAAGACTCATCAGGATCAAAGCCGGCAAAGCCAAGGCTGGGTTTTGCAGCCAGGGGATTCTTGGTATCCCGAAATAATGCAAAACTCCGTTGAGTAAACCGAAATCTGTATTCAGAATCCATGCCCACAGCACTGCACTGGCGACAGCCGGTATGATGGTAGGCAGATAGTAGATAGTGCGGAATAGCGCGATCCCTCGCACTTTCGTGTTGATTAACAGAGCCAAGGAAAAGCTGAGGATCAGGCTAAGCGGTACAGAGACAAAGGTATAAGTCGAGGTCACTTTGAGGGATTGCCAAAAAAGTGAGTCGTTCAACATCGTTTGCCAGTTTTTCAAACCGACAAACCGGGCGGGAGTAATCAAATCCCAATCCTGGAAAGTTAGCCAGGCCGCCATCCCAGCGGGATACAAGACCCAAAACAACACCCCCAGGATGAATGGGCTGATAAAAAGGTAACCCGTGACGGTACGCCGCACGCTGGGAGTTTTGAACCAATGGAGGAGCCGGCCGAATCTTACATTGATATGAGGGGATTCAAGTTCCGGAATTTCGAGCGCTTTACCCATTCTAACCTCACATTAAAAAAATCGGACCCACCGACCGAGACCTTTCAGGTTTCGCCCCCTTCGCTTCGCTCCGGGGTGCTTCGCAAAAACAGGGAAGGTCTATGCTCTGGATTATTATACCTCAACTGCTATCCTTATGAATTGGAGAGGGTGTTCTTACGGGCAAGTCCGTAAAAACACCCTCCTCCGGTGTCTTCGGCAAGACCTTCGTCTTAGCCCTTTGCCGCTTTCAGTACAGCATTCGCCTGTGGTACTACCGCTTTCATTGCTGCTTCGGCGGTTTTGTCTCCCACCCAGACTGCGTCTAGGGCTGGAGTGATGAGAGCATCGGCTTCGGGATACCCGGGCGGCATGTAGAGGACGTGACCGTACTTGGGTACAAATTCGGTCACGATCTTGTCGTAGCCGGCCGGATGGACGCCATCGCCTGGTGCCTTGCGCTCGGTGTACCACTTTTTCATCCCGTCGGCGGTCATCAGAGCAGTTTGGCTGGGCAGCCAGAGTCCTATTTTCAGGAATATCATTTGGTAATATTCAGTCGCCAGGAACTTGAGCCACTGCCAGGCCTGATCCGGATTCTTTGAGCCGGAAAGTGCGACATGGATGTGTGCCTGCATATCGGTGCCCAGTTGCTTCATCTTCGGCAACGCCGCTGTGCCCAAATTGGCTTTGATTTTGGTAATCCAGGCCAGCGCCCAGGAGCCATCTATCGCCATCGCCAATTTGCCGGTCTCCAACATCTGGGTGTTGGTCAAGCCCAATGCCGAGAAAGCCGCGTTGCGCGGGGCGACGTTTTGGACCAGCATCAAATCGGCGATTCTTTGGAGCGCCTCTGAGGCTTCTGGCTTGTCCAGCTCAAGCAGACCGGTGTCCGGATTTATAAAGCGACCTCCGTTGGCGGCAATCGCGGCATGCGTGTAGACAACATTATTCTGCGGCCATTGGACTCCCCAGCGCTGCACATTGTCCCGATCAAAGCCCGCCTCGCCAGGATGTTTCCCCTTGGCGTCGACCGTTAATTGTTTCGCCACTTCCAGGAACTTGTTCCAGTCCCACGCTTCCGCAGGGTCATTGCTGGGCGGCTTGATGCCTTCCTTTGCAAAGACATCGGCGTTGTAATACATGTGTGCAGCGACCCAGCAGGAGCCGATACCGTACCACTTGCCATTGACGGTACAGCGCTCTGTTTCTTGTGGTTCGATAAAGTAATTCTTGGCGCCAATCACCGGATCCGCCTTGAGCTTTGAGGTAATATCCAGCAGCAACCCCTTCCTGGCATAATCCTGGAAGATGGTGTTGTAACAAAAGGCAGTATCCGGAGGTGTTCCTGCGGCGACCATGGACAGGAGCTTTTCAGCATAATTCTCCGGGATTTGGATCCAGTTGATCTTTATATCCGGGTTTTGCTGCATGAAATATTTAGCGGCAGCAAGCACGCCGTCATTTTCCTCGGTCCCCCTCCAACCGGTGAAGGTAACGGTCACTGGTGCGGGAGAGGGAGGTACCGCAGTCGGATGTGGCGGCGCAGTTGGCTGAGGCGCTTGCGGTGCAGTGGGCGGGGGGACTGGCGGCGCGGCGGGGGCACACGCCGCGAGAGCCGCGCCCGCTGCCGTTAGAGCGCTCACGCGCAGAAAGTAGCGCCGGCTCAATTTTCTCTGGTCCATTCTTGACCTCCTCTCGATTTTGTCCTAGTAGTGCATCAACATGACACTTGCCCTGGCGGCGATGGCACGTCCTTGATTCGATGCAAGGCATCGAGTTATCGACGTGCCATCGGCAAGTGCCAGGGTGTTGCTGCACTAGTCATACGATGAACTCGCACTCGGGTGGGGGAAACTCCATAGATGTTGGAGGCACAGATCACCGGTCCCCACTGACACGGTGGATTGCGCTTGCTCTTGGTGGTTTAAGTGCCGCATCACCTCCTCAACTGTCGTCATGGCATGTCGCGACTGCGACATAGCACAGTGGTAACAATGAAAGTGGCGTATCTCGCGTTGGAGGCAAATTCAGCAAAGCCGAAACACGCTCGAGTAGAAAGAAAACTTGACGAGGCGATTATTGCATGATATGCTGTGGTGCAGAAGTACAACATCCTCCTTTCGTAACTATAGCACACTCTATGCCTCTCGTGGATGCCAAAAACCCTTCAATTTCCATTCAGCACGATATGACTACTGAAAAAGTCGAGCAGGAGCTCAGAGACGCACTCGCCCATCTCTACGATCCCGACTACCAACCCTCCGAGATAGTTTGTGCCTTGACGGGTTGTGATAGGCAGGCGGGGGTGCTAGTCGTTCAATCGGCTGTGATCCGTGCGATTGAGGATCTGACGCCTCCTCCCCACACCTTGCCAAACTCTCCCCCAAATCAAATCCACGCTCTCCTGCATCATCGGTTCGTGCAGAAGCTCACACTCGAAGAGACGGCCAAGCGCATGCACATGAGTCTGAGCAGTACGTATCGCACACAGCGCGCCGCCGTTCATGCGCTAGCACGCACCCTCTGGGAGCGCCGCCAGGCGGACAGGCCGCCACTTGAGCAGGCTTCGGGCAATGAGAGTCAGCCATCCGACGTGGACGGAACGAATGCCCAAGCGACCGACTGGCGCGCTCAGGCGAAGCGCGAATTGGCCTCTTTGCTGGCGACCGCACCGGATGTCGTATCGGATGTGAGGGAAACCATCCACGGCGCATTAGAGTTAATGGCCCCCCTGATCTCAAAGCTCGACGTTCGCGTCGAGGTGGGGTTTGTGCAACCGGACTTGGTCGCAACGATCCATCCTTCGGTGCTGCGCCAACTCTTGATCACGGCGATAGGACGGTTGGCCCGATACACGTCAACGAGGCAGCTTACGATCTATGCGGGGCGCGAGGAGGGAAATGCCAAGATCGCTATCGTAAGCGCCATCTCCGCAGAAAACAGGCCTACAGAAGACGATCTCATCGCAGACATGGTGGCGCTGGAGAACGTTGTGGTTGAAGCCAGTATACACGGCGATCACGTATCATTGGGCATAGAAGTGCCTTCTGTGGGCAAGACCACCGTACTGGTTGTAGATGATAACCTGGATATGGCCCGATTCTACCGGCGTTGCTCGGAAGGAACCCGGTATCACATTGTCCACGTGGCGCAAGGGCAAGGTCTGTTTGAGACCATCAAAGTTGTTGTCCCCGACGTCATCGTGCTGGACGTGATGCTGCCCGACGTTGACGGGTGGGAACTCTTGATACGCCTCCACGAAGACCCCGCAACGCGGTCCACTCCTGTTATCATTTGCACTGTTGTGAAGGAAGAGGACCTGGCGCTGTCTCTCGGCGCGGCGCGTTACCTAGCCAAACCCGTGCGGCCGCGCGAGTTCATACAGACGCTAGATCAACTCCTTCTTCCGGCTTGAGCAAAAGCGCCGATATTTCGAGCGAACAACGTAAAAGCTTGCTGAGCGATAGCCCCTCATCCATGGTGGTCACCAAGACCCTGCTCGTGAGCGGTTGATCCGCGGGATCTTGGGCCGACAAGAAGAAGGCGGGAATGGTTCCTATCGCTTGGTCTTGGCGCAAGGATTCCAGCACCTGCCAGCCATCCATATCGGGCATCACGATGTCAAGCAGCATGAGGTCGGGCCGCGTGCGACGGATTTCGGCCAGTGCTTCTCGGCCGCTCGAAGCTGTTGCAACCTGCAGTGTGCCGTCGCAAACGAGAAGCATACGGTTAAGGAGCTGCAAAGTATCCGGGTCATCATCCACCACCAGAACTCGCTCCACCGACTTGCCGACCGATTGAAGGGCTTTCTGCAGATGAGCACGCACCACGGGTTTTACTAGATGGCCCAGCGCGCCCACACTTGTGGCACGCTCTACAGACCTGGGCACGGAGCACCCTATGATGGGTGTGTGGCCTGCCTCCCGGCTGGCCGTCCCAACCAATTGGCACAAGTTGTCGGATGCCGATGTGTTGAGCACTAGAACATGCGCGGGGCACTGCCGCAACTCTTGCACGGCCTGTGGCAAACCTCGCGTATCAACGAACTCGATCTGATCGGAATAGCGTGCAAGCTCGGCATAGAGTGCACCCGTTTCGTCGCAAATCACCACACGCGGTTTATCCGGTTGACGACTGGAAACGCCTCGGCTTGCCAAGAAAGCGTGTTCCCGCCATACCCAATCCTCCCGAATCCGGCTTCCAGGCCTAGCAACAGATTCTATCGGGGGCGACAGCGGCAAGGTGAAGAAAAGGGTGGTTCCGAGGCCGGGTTCGCTCTCAAGCCACATCCGCCCCCCATGGAGGTCAATGAAGCGCTTGCTGATGCTCAGCCCCAGCCCACTTCCCCCCTTGCCGCGCCACAGATCGCCCGAGCCTTGGTAAAACGGCTCAAAGATCCTTTGCGCATCCTGAGGTGAGACGCCTGGCCCCGTGTCGGTCACCTTTACCAGAACTTGCTGATCTTCTTGGATCACCGCAACTGTGATCCCCCCCTTCTCGGTAAATCGAGCCGCGTTGCTGACTAGGTTGAGAATAACTTGCTGAATGCGGACGCGATCACAGTAGACTTCCGACAGATCATCCGGGATTGCGATCTGTAATGCCAGCCGTTTTTTCTCTAGTAGCGGTCTCACAACCTCCACAGCGTGATCGATGATCTGTTTCAGACGAACCCGTTCCCGGTGAAGTGGCATTCGCCCCGCACCGATCCGAGTGAGGTCCAAGACATCGTTGATCATGTTGGAGAGATGTTCACAGTTGCGATGCACAACCTCCAGATCTTCTCGCATCTTGGGCGATAACGCAACGGCGTAGATCTCAGGGGACTCGATCATTAGATCAACTAGCCCGATGATCATGTTCAAAGGAGTGCGCAATTCATGGCTCACGCTGGCTACGAATATCGTCTTTGCCTTTTCGGCTTCCTCCGCAATACTTCGCAATGCCGCTGATCTTTCATTTGCCAGTGCTAGCTGCCGATTGGCGTGTGCTAGACTGGCCATGGCTTGTTCTTGTTCCACTTTCCGATCCCGCACTTCTTCCAGAGAGCACCTGGCACGTTCAGAATACTCCTCTAACCACGCGACAAGCCGATCCATTGAACCATAGATAGCGTACATGATGGCGAGTGCCGCACAGATGGACACCAAGGCAATCACGGCGATAGATGGGTTTGCTTTCGTAGCCGGGTAGGTGAGTAAAATCAAGATGAGCGCGCATTCGCCCACCGCAGTAACAGTTGCGGCGGCGGGGCCAATCAGGGGAGCCGCTAAGGCGACAGGCATCCATACCAAAGCCAGCGCCTCAGACAGGTCGAGCCAGACGCTAGCAAAGTGCAAGGCAATCACCAGTGCGATGAGTGTAAACCAACGACCCACCCATGGCTTCCAATTGACGAGTAACCAGCCGGCGCCTGACAATCCGGTCAAGAGAAAGAAAAGTGACATGGCCCGGCTGACGGCCTCCCACGGATAGGATAGGAGCTGCGCGCCCAAAAAGAGTCCACATCCTAAAATCAGCAGCCCAGCGAGTACTGGCCTAGGAGAAACGCGCAGCTCGGATTCAAACATGGAAGTAGATTCTTTCATGGCGCTTACCATCCTTACAGATGTCTCGCTATCTCTCGTTAATCCGCGCTATGTGTCCTCCCATGAACCCAACCAGCAAAGTCGCGTCCGGGCTGAGTCCATCCGGAGCAGCCACGCAGGTCGCGCCATATTCGGACCACCCGCTAGAGTGCAACCGTGACCAAGACTGGCCCCCATCGTGCGAAATCAACACAGTGTCACTCAGCAATACCAGCACATCGGGTTTGGCGTGGAACTCGCGAGAGAGGAGGATAGCATTCACGGCCTCTGTAATCGTTTCAGCGCCAACGCGTTGCCAAGTACCGCCCCTATCACTCGACCGCATCAAGCCGCACGACTCTGTGCCGGCAAACAAGACGCCATCCTTGGCATAGTCTGGAGATACCGCCATGCTGAGTACTGGCGCCAGCTCGGGGTCCAAGTCAATCTCTCGCCAAGCCCGCCCGCCGTTGGTGCTGCGGAAAATGCCACTTTCCGTACCCACAAATAATGTCTCGTCGCGGGCCAAGTCCGGAGATGCCGCCATGCAGAGGATGTTCAAGTCCAGCAGACCAAAGTTCCACGCAGCCCAACGGCATCCCCGATCTTGCGAGCAGAACACACCATCTTCTAGCGTCCCTACCCATAGCAGCCCATCGTCAATGAAATCCGGCGAAATAACCAGTGTAGAGACCTGCGGCGGCGGTGACCCGAGCATGGCAACCTGCCATGTTTGACCGCCATCCAACGAACGCAGCATGCTGCCGGCCACACCGGCAAATACACTTTTGTCAGTTTCAAAGGCGGGCGAAACGATGACGGCGGTCGTCGGCAGGGGGCCCGAGTTGAACTGATCGCAGGCAGAGTGCCAGGTGCGGCCGCCATCCTTGGAGCGATACAACCCCGATTGGCGAGCCGCGAAGCAAATGCCATCCAGAGCAAAGTTCGGCGATGTCGCAAGAGAAAAGACAATGTCCTGCATTGGGGATATTTCCTCGGTCTGATTTTCCATTTTGCTCATCGCGCTCCTATTGGGGGGTGAGGTCTAGTTTGGGCTTTTTGTGATGAACCAGGACATCAATCGTCAATGCCAGGGCGGCGCTGGCAATCGCGCTACGGACGGCCGCTTTTTGTACGGAGGCCACATCGAGAATTCCCGCTCTGACCATGTCAACGACCTGCCCAGAGATCACATCGAACCCGTAGAAGGCCGAAGGGTTGGG
>Ga0163209_1001037_pt1 | contig 12214 bp, 9 predicted proteins | sample Kivu_160m_FD_113538 | JGI IMG/M metagenome (GOLD analysis project Ga0163209, IMG submission 113538) | Freshwater microbial communities from Lake Kivu, Western Province, Rwanda to study Microbial Dark Matter (Phase II) - Kivu_160m | ecosystem: Environmental > Aquatic > Freshwater > Lake ... | reverse complement strand
CACGCACATTCTCGGATTTGATTGAGGCGCTCAAACAGGCCTTGCTGGCGATTACGCCTCAAGACATTCAGGGCTGGTTTGCACATTGCGGCTATGCCATCAATTGATTAGCAATCCGCTCTAGGTTGGACTTTTGTTGCACTTTTCCAGCGCGAGGTGGCTAAGGCTTCGGATCGCGAAGTAAACTGGACGGGGGTAGCTGCTGTGCTCACATTGACTGTAGGGAGCGGTGCATTGACTTTTTATTATGCACAAGGCCTGCTGGATTTTTACGGCGTAGGATACGCGATAGGACTGTCCAGCAACGTTGTTTTGTCGCTACTTGGGAAGCTACTTCAAATTCTGCGGAATTTGGCGCTTTATATCATGAGTACTTTGAAACAAGCAACCAAAGCTGCGAAAACCAAGACCGAGCGAATAGTCACTATGGGGCAGGCGAGTATCGAAGACTTGATGAGGAAATACAGAACGGAGCAAAGAAAAAAGGCAATTGCTCGTGCAATTGCACAAATTCTATCGAAAGTTTTTCCGGGGTTCAATTACACTACTGCGAAAGCTACTCGAATAATAGAGAATTTGACAACCCTTCGACTAGAAAGTGGTGCGGTGTCTGGTAGAATCCTAGGAAAGTATGAGCTAATAGAAGAAATTGGCCAAGGAGGCTTCTCCCAAGTCTTCAAGGCGCGTAACCTGATCGACGATTCGGAAGTAGCTGTCAAAGTTCTACAAAAAAAGTGGCTGAAGAAGCGGGAGTACTTGATTCGCATCCATCGCGAAGGTCAATTGCTTGGCGGGATGAGTTGTGAGAACATCGTTCGCTTTATGGATCGTGGAAAAGATGACGGTGTTGACTACATTGTTACGGAACTAGTCTCTGGGCAAGGCTTGGATGATTTCATGGAGTCTCGCGGTCCTTTCGCATTTCAGTTCGCCCTAGAAGTAGGAGTCCAAGTTGCCAGGGCGCTAGAATATCTCCACGGAAAAGGCATTGTACACCGTGAGATCAAACCCGCTAATATATTCATTCAGCCTAACGGAACTATTAAGCTTTTCGATTTCTTCCTTGCCAAATCAAGCAATCTGCTTCGTTTTCCTCAAATTACACTCCCTAATACGTTCCTTGGCACTCCTGGCTATGTTTCGCCTGAACAAGCGGCGGCGCGGATCGAGGCTATTGATTCTCGCTCTGACATCTATTCACTTGGCGTAATATTATATGAGATGCTCACAGGAAAGAATCCATTCGATGCATCTTCCGCATGGGAAATCCTTCAGAGGCAAATTCATTTTCAACCTCCTGTTCCAAGCAAGTTCAAGCCTGACATACCTGCCACTGTAGATTCTATTGTAATGAAGGCCTTGGCCAAAGATCCTCCGAAAAGATACCAGACAGCATCGCAATTTAGGGCAGACATGGAAAGAATCTTTAAATGCCCAAGTTGTGGAACTCCCAATTGGCCCGGATCGACGTTCTGTGACACCTGTGGAGCACAACTCAGTTATCCCAAGCTTCGCTAATCAAGCATATTGTTTTCTCAGCACCGAACAGCAGAACTGACTAGCGCTGTTCAATGGATCCGATGCTTGATGTCAAGTGGACGTAACCCCAATTAAACAATATTATCTGCAATTTCCAGAGCAGATTGTGATTCCGATTCTCACAGAGGAAACCATTTTAATGTTGGAGGGAAAATGCCTAACGTAATCCTTGGTCCCACATTCGAAGAAATGCTTCACCCTGACAAGATTGCGCCCGACATTCGCAAGCGTGCGCTTGAGATGAAGACGAAAGACCCGCTCGATCCAATCAACCTGTTCAACATCACGTGGCGCGATGGCAACAACGCGATCTACTATTTTGTGATGCCGAAAGAACTGACCGGCGTGGATGCGAACATCGTCGTCCTCTACGGCAAGGACTTTCCGACCGGCGCACACAAGGTCGGCGCGGCGTACTCCGTGCTCGTCGAAAAAGAATTGTTCGGCGAAGTCGATCCGAAAAAGCACACGCTGGTCTGGCCCAGCACCGGCAACTATGGCATCGGCGGCGCGTGGGTCGGCTGCCGCATGGGATTCGACGGTATTGTCGTTCTGCCGGAGGGGATGAGTAAGGAGCGGTTCAAGCAAATCGAGTCCTACGGCGCGCGCATCATCAAGACGCCCGGTTCGGAATCGAACGTCAAGGAAATCTACGACGAGACGCATCGCCTGCGCCAGGATCCCAAGGTCCGCATCCTCAACCAATTCGAAGTCATGGGCAACTACCGGTTCCATTACCACGTGACCGGAAACACCATCGTGGAACTGGCAAAGGAACTGAAGGAAATCGGAGTGGGAAATGGAAGGATTTCCGCGTACTGTTCCGCGATGGGCAGCGCCGGCACGATCGCCGCAGGGGATCGCCTGAAGCAAGTCTGGCCCGAGCACAAAATCGTCGGACTCGAGCCGATTCAATGCCCCACCCTCTACAACAACGGCTACGGCTCACATGACATTCAAGGCATCGGGGACAAACATGTGACGTGGATCCACAACGTGATGAATATGGACGCGATCATGTGCCTCGACGACATCGAATGCAAGAAGGGATTGCAGTTGCTGACCGAGGAAGCCGGCTGGGATACGATGGTCAAGCGCTTTGGGGCGCCGCAGAAATCGGTTGAAAAGATGGCGACGCTGTTCGGCATCAGCGGTGTCTGTAACGTCCTCGGCGCGATCAAGACCGCGAAATTCTACGGTTATGGCAAGAACGATACCATCGTCACGATCGGCACTGACAACATCGACCGCTATCATTCCGTGATGGCGGACATGACCGCGACGTATGGCAAGATGGACGAAGCGGAAGCGACCGCGCGTGTACATATCTTCAAGGATCAGAAGACAGATTGGATCAAGGAAGGCACAACGGACACGGGGCGTCAGTGGCACAACCTAAAGTACTACACTTGGGTCGAGCAGCAAGGCAAGACAGTTGAAGAACTGAACGCGCAACTCGATCCAGCGTGGTGGATCAAGCACCAGCAGATGGTCGGCGAGATCGACGCGAAGCTAAGGGCCGCACGCGGGTAGAATCTTCAACCACAGGGAACGCAGAAGAAAACAAGAACCCAATGTGCTACTTGTTGTCACTTCGAGCGAAGCGAGAAGTCTCGTTGTCCCAATAACGAGATTTCTCGCGGCGAAAAACGCCGCTCGAAATGACAAGTTGCACATTGAGTAACAAGATTCTTCGCGCCCTTTGCGCTCTTTGCGGTTCAATGCCACTGCGAGGTAGACATGCTCATCACCAATGGCACACTCATCACGCTCGGCGCGGACGCTCCGCGCCGCGTCATCGAAAACGGCGCGGTGTACATTCGCGGGGACAAGATCGCGGACATCGGTACGACGCGCGCGCTGGAGAAGAGATATTCACGGGAGGACGCGGAGCGGCTGGACGCGCGCGGCAAGCTCGTGATGCCCGGCAGCATCGTCTCGCATACGCATTTTTACGGCGCGTTCGCGCGCGGCATGGCGCTGCCGCCCGGCCCACCTCCCAAGAACTTTCCCGAAATCCTGCAACAACTCTGGTGGAAGATCGACCGCGCGCTCATGCTCGAAGATTGCAAACTGTCCGCGCTCGTCTGCCTCGTCGACGCGATCCGCAACGGGACGACGACGCTGATCGATCACCACGCCAGTCCGAACGCGATCGACGGCTCGCTCGATACTGTCGCGGATGCCGTGCTCGAATCGGGCTTGCGCGCGAGTCTGTGCTACGAAGTGACGGATCGGAATGGCGCGGCCGGGGCGAGGGCGGGGATTCGCGAAAATGTCCGCTTTATCAAAAAGGTGACGAGTGACGAGTGGCGAGTGGCGAGAAACCGCGTCGCCGCATCGTTTGGCGTCCACGCGTCGTTCACCGTCTCGGACAAGACGCTGGAGCAGTGTTTGGATGCCATCGATGGACTCGGCGTGGGATTTCACATTCACGTCGCGGAGGACATCGCGGACGAGGATGACGCACTGCAGAAATTCAAACAGCGCGTCGGCGAGCGGTTGGAAACGCGCGGCGTGTTCGGGCCGAAGACGATCGCTGCGCACTGTGTGCAGGTCGATGTTGGCGAGATTGAGCTTCTCCACCGCACAAAGACGAACGTCGCACACAACGCACGCTCGAATATGAACAACGCGGTCGGCGTGGCGGACGTGCTGGGGATGCTGCGGCGCGGCATCAATGTCGGCTTGGGCAACGATGGATTCACGAATAATCAATTCGCGGAGATGAAGACGGCGTACCTGCTGCACAAGTCCGCGCGGCGCGATCCGCGCGTGATGGGCGCAGACCAGGTCGTGGAAATCGCGTACGCGAACAACGCGAAGATTGCCCGAGTGTTTTGGCGGCCACGCGTCGGCGAGCTGTCGGTCGGCGCGTTTGCAGACATCATCCTCCTCGACTACATCCCGTACACGCCGCTCACCGCCGGCAACTTTCCCTGGCATTTGATCTTCGGGATGGATGGGACACACGTCACGCACACGATCTGCGCGGGCAAGCTGCTGATGAAGGATCGTCAACTGCTGACGCTGGACGAGGAAGCGATTGCCGCGCGCGCGAAAGAGGCAGCCAAGCAGGTGTGGAAGCGGGTAATGGAAACCAGGTGATTAGGTGATTCGGTGATTGAGTAATTCTCAATGAGGGGATGAGACAATGCCGGTTCAACCGTTGGAAGAGATCGAGGTTTACAACTTGGCAGAAGAGATTGCTGACAAGTGGTGGGAGATTGTGAGCGCATGGAAACCGTTTGCTCAAGATACAGTTGGCAAACAGCTGATTCGCGCAGCAGATTCCATTGGCGCGAACATCGCGGAAAGTTATGGGCGTTACCATTTTGGGGAGAAGATCAATCATTTGTATTATTCGCGGGGCTCGTTGTACGAATCCAAGTTCTTTGCGCGCCGCGCGAGAAAACGAAAGTTAGTGACGGAAGCACAATTCATAGAGATGTTAAAAGACCTGCAGACACTTGCTCCAAAACTGAACGCCTACATCAAAAGCAAGAAAGTACAAAAAGCCAATGCTTAATCACCCAATCACCCAATCACCCAATCATCCTGTCACCCAATCGCCTAGTGCAGCCATCATCGGTGGGACTGGCAAGCAGGGCAACGCGCTGGCTTTCCGATTCGCGCGGGCAGGCGTACACGTCCTCATCGGCTCGCGTTCGCTGGACAAGGCACAGGCGGCAGCCGATGCGATGAACGCGCGCATCGGTGGATCGAATGTCGAAGGCCTTTTGAATCGTGACGCGGCGGCGAGGGCGGAGATTGCTCTGCTTTCGGTGCCATACGACGGCATGAAGCCGATTCTCGAAGACCTGCGCGACGCGGTCCAAAACAAAATCGTCATCAACATCGCATCGTCGCTCGACCCCGAACGCAAGAGCCGCGCGAAAATCCCGGCGGCCGGCTCGGTGACTGCGGAAGTGCAACAGTTCTTCGGCGATACGGTCAGGGTTGTCGCGGCGTTCCAGAATGTCTCGCCGGAGAAGCTGGACTCTGTTGAAGAGAGAATCGACACCGATGTGCTCGTCTGCGGCGGCGACAAAGATGGACGCGCAGTGGTCGTCGATCTGATCCGCCGGATCGGTGTTGACGCGTTTGATGGCGGCGGACTGGCGAACGCCGTAGCCGTAGAGGCACTGACCGCCATCTTGATTGCGGTGAATATCAAGTACAAGGTGAAAGGTGCAGGGATCAGATTGACTGGCGTGCCGCGCGGTTGACCCTCGGCCACAGAAACACACGGGATTGCACAGAAAAAACGAAAGCGTTCCCTGGGGTTTTCTGTGATTCTGCGGCAAGACAAACGACATGACCCAACTCGTACTCACGGCTCTCCCAAACATCCCTCTGGTCCAGCGCGGCGACGATCTCGCTGCCATCATACTCCGTGGGCTGCGTGAGGCCAACCTCGCGCTCGAAGATGGCGATCTGCTCGTGCTCGCGCACAAAATCGTCAGCAAATCCGAAGGGAGGATGGTGCGCCTACAGGACGTGACCCCATCGCCGCGCGCGGTGGAACTGGCCAGGCCAAGCGGCAAGGACGCACGTTTTTGCGAGGTCGTCCTGTGGGACACGCGCGAGGTGATCCGCGTGCGGGAAGGGTTGATCGTGGTTGAGACCACGCAGGGTTGGGTGTGCGCGAATGCCGGAATCGATCGGTCAAACGTCGCGCCGCATGGCGCCGATGAGTGGGTGCTGCGCCTACCCGAAGACGCGGATCGTTCTGCGCGCGAGCTGCGTGAGCGCCTGGGCGCGGCGACTTGGCGTGACGTAGGCATCGTTATCAACGATACGCACGGCCGCGCGTGGCGCAATGGCGCGATCGGCGTGGCCATCGGGGTCGCGGGATTGCCGGCGGTTGAGGATTTGCGCGGGCGCGCCGACCTTTTCGGCTACCATTTGCAAGTGACGACCATTGGATTGGCCGACCAAATTGCGTCGGCGGCATCTCTGCTGCAAGGGCAGGCCGACGAAGGTCGTCCCATCATTCACGTGCGCGGCGTGCCCATGTCGCGCGGGGAGGGTTCCGCGCGGGAGATCGTCCGTGAAAAGGATTTGGATTTGTTCCGCTAATAGGATTCGTTTCCCATTGTTCCATCTCATCGACTGAAGTAGAATAGGTCTAATTGCCCGGCTTGACATCCGGGCGGAAACGATCACAATTCCCAAGAAATGAATGGATTGACAAAACTCTGGAAAACTGTGACAGCCGAGGCGGAGCAACAACGCAGTGAGCTCAAACGGCGAAACGATGAACTCGAAGGCCTGAGTGAAATCTCCAAAACGTTTGAGAATCTGGACGATGTCGCTGCCGCGTTCCGACTATTAACCGAACGGATCGCACGGCTGCTCGAAGCCCAAATCTGCATGTTGGCGCGCTATGATCCCAAGGCGGAACGCCTATACGGTATGCCCCCGGGGTTCGGCTTGACCGACCAACAGATCGAGCAATTTCAATATCAGATCGACAGCAGCATCGACGCCTTTTGGGGTCCCGGTCAAGGTGACTATTTGATCATAGAGGATCCTGCCCAACTGCCTCCGCCATTGGCCGCCTATGCCTGCTCGCTCGATGTGCATCAGGTCCTCGCCGTGCGCATGACCTGGCGCGGCGACCGAATCGGAACGATTTTCCTTGCCAATCGGATCGACGGCCGCCCATTCAGGGTGGAAGATGCGCGCTTGCTGAACATCCTGGCGAGTCAGGCCGCCGTCATCGTGGAGAACGCGCGACTCTATCAAGAAGTCCAAGCCAGCCTGCGCGACGTGACGCGTCTATACGCGGTCAGCGCACAGCTCGCGATTCGTTCCAGTTGCGCCGAGATATCCCAGCGCGCGGTACAAACCATCGCCGAAGCGCTGAATGCGCCATCGGCGATCATCGCGCGGTTGAACGAATCCACCGGATTGCTCGAGTACGCCGCAACACTTGGGGTGCCGGCCGAAGCGCTCAAGGCTCCTTTCGGCGCGAATGGAGTCGGAATGACCGTGCTACGCGCCGGTGAGCCGTGTTTCATCGAAGACGTTCAGACCGCTGGCGATATCAGTTCGGTGACGCGAGGATGGGGGTACCGCGCGCTGGCCTGCCTGTCGCTCCGACACGGCAGCAAAGGGGTAGGCGTCCTGTTCGTCAACTATGCCGAGCCGCACACCTTCACACCTACCGAAAGGAACATGCTGGCGATCTTCGCGGACCAAACCGCGATCGCGCTGGAGAACGCCCAGCACTTGAGCGCGGAACAACGCCGCTCGATGGAACTCGATGTGCTGGCGAACCTGAGCCGCTCGCTGGCCGAGACGATGGACCTTGAGGAGATATTCCGCGTGTTCGAACAGCAAATCCGTCCGAAAATGCCGGCCGCGGACGCCGGCGCGTTGCTCATCTACGATCCCCAGAGCGGATCGCTGATCCCGCGTGCCTCGTTTGGCTATGACCGCGAGGTCTTGCAGATGATGGCCCTGCGCCCGGGAGAATCGATCGTCGGCCGGGTGTTCCAGACGAATCAGCCGATGCTGGTGAGCGGCCGCGATTCGGTCAGGGAAGGGCGCCGCACCATGCGTCTGGACAATCAGGCGCTATTGGCTGCCGCATCCATGTGGAGCATTGTGCCCCAGAGCATCATCTGTGCGCCCATGCGCGCCAGCGGCGAGACACTTGGCGTCATGGTGCTCGACAATTCCAAATCGCCTGAGGCGTTTACGCAAGACGATTTGGAGTTCTTGGCCGCCATGGCCGATCGGATCGCGCTGGCGATCCGCAACGCGCACCTGTTCGCCCGCGAACAGCGGCGGGCGTCCCAACTGGCTATGGTCAACGACCTGGGACACCGCGTTACAGCAATTCTGGATATGGATGAGCTTGGGCAGACACTGACCCACCTGATCCGCGACAAGTTCGGCTACCGTTACGTCCACCTGTTCATCAGCGATCCCGTCAAGAGGGAAGCGGTTCTCCGTGCTGGTGCAGGGTCGGCCGTGGGGGTGCTCATCGCGGATCAATTGACCTTAAAGTTCGATCAGGGCATTATCGGTTGGACGGCGGCGCACGGTCAGACGGTTATCGCCAACGATGTCTCTAGGGAGCCGCGTTTTGTGTTCCATCCCGCGCTTGCCGAGACGCACGCCGAGATCGCCGTGCCGCTCGCCGTGGGCGGACGCATCATCGGCGTGCTCGATATCCAGAGCGAGCAGATCAATGCGTTTGATCCGAGCGACGTCACTACACTGGAGACGCTGGCTGGGCAGGTCGCCATCGCGATCGACAACGCGCGGCTCTACGGCGAGATGCAGGAACAGGCGCGCCGCGACAGTCTGACCCAAGTCTACAACCACGGCTACTTTTTGGAACGGCTGAGCGAGGAGATCGAGCGGGCGCGGTCAGAATCCAGACCCCTGTCACTGATCATGCTTGACGTCGACTATTTCAAGGAGTACAACGACGCCTACGGGCATGTCCGCGGCGACGCGGTGTTGTCGAGGATTGTGCAAGCCATCCACGCCCATGTCCATCAGACGGACTTGGTTGGCCGTTGGGGCGGCGAGGAGTTTGGCATCGCGCTGCTGGGCACTGATACAGCCGATACGCTATACGTCGCACAGCGAATCCGCCAGACATTGGAGGAGATGCGGATCGAGAAGAAGGACGGCTCCCTTATTCCGCCGCCGACGATTAGCCAGGGCCTCGCCAGCTTTCCAGCTCACGCGCCGGACGCGGCGACGCTCATCGATCTGGCCGACGCGGCGCTCTATCGCGCCAAGGCGCGCGGGCGCGATCAGGTCTGTGTGGCCGGCCAAAACGAGTGATGGAAGCGCGGCTCAGCGTGTTGCGAACAATCGTTTGTGCTCGACCATCATGCACTTGTCCATCGCTACGCCTAGCCCCGCGGCTTGAGCGGCTCGCGCGGCATCTTGATTCGCCGCGCCGATTTGCATCCAGACGTACCGGGCGCCGATCTTGATCGCTTGCTCGACGATCGCCGGCACGTCTTCCGGTCGGCGAAAGATCTGCACGACATCCACTTTTTCGGGCACCGCGAGCAAATCCGGGTACGCTTTTTGCCCCAGCGCCTCTTCGAGAGTCGGATTGATCGGGATGATCCGATACCCTTTGAGCATCAGATATTCCGGCACATAGTACCCCGGACGCTCTGGCTTGTTCGAGAATCCCACCGTCGCGATGGTGTGCACGGTCTGGTACATTTCTCTCATCTGCGTATCGTTCATCCTTGTCCTCGTCTCAATTGGATAGGTAAACTCACCTGAAAGATCGTCTCGTCCGGCCTGGAATCGATCTTGATCTGTCCCTGGTGCTTCTCGATGATATTGTAGCTGATGTGCAGCCCCAGCCCGGTACCGATGCCTGGCGGCTTGGTGGTGAAGAACGGTTCAAAAACGCGCGGTTGGATTTCCGCCGGAATGCCCGGCCCATTGTCGGCAACCTCGACGACCACGCATTCGTCTTTTCGATACGTGCGCAGTCTCAACTCGCCCTTGCCCTGCATCGCATCAATCGCGTTGTCGATGATGTTCGTCCACACTTGGTTCAGCTCACTGCCGTACGCTTCCAGGCGCGGCAGGTTCGGCGCAAAATCGCGCGTGACGCGGATGCCCTCCTTGAGCTTGTGCCGCAAGATGACGAGCGTGTTCTCCAGCCCCTCATGCACATCCACCTGCTGGATCGGCGCTTGATCGAGGTAGGCGTACGATTTCACGGCCTTGACGATCTCGGAGATACGCTCCGTGCTCTGGCTCACCTCGTCGAGGAGTGCGTACACCGAATAGCCGACGCCCAGCCATCGAATGACGACCGGCAAGTGTACGCCGAACACGCCGTCGAGTTCTTCCATCCTCTTCGCATCCCAGCCGAAGGTGACGAGGGACGGCGCAATCTGCCACGCCTCGTCCACCCCGCGCCGTTCGAGCCATTCCTGGAAAGTATCCTCGCGATCGCTGCGCGTCAGCGGATCCAGCTTGACCGGCGCGTTGGCGCGCGTTGCCATCTCGCCGCGTAACGTGTTGAGTGATTCTTTTTGGCGCGCGTCGAGCGTCAGGGCCACGAGTTCTGCCGCCGCGCGCTGCCACTCGACCAGTGCATCGCGCAACTGCGCCGCGCTCCGCTTGGCGGCCGCGGCGGGATTGTTCAATTCGTGTGCGAGGCCAGCCGAGAGCGTTCCCAATGCCGCCATCTTTTCGTTCTGGCGCAGCATCGCTTCCGTATGCCGCAAGTGCTCGGTCACCGTTCGCAGAATCACCAGCGTTGCCTGCGGGCGGGTCGCCAGGAGATCGCGAAATACCGCGCCGCTGATTTTGAAAAGGTGACTATCTTTCAGCGCACGCACCGACGCTGAGTGTGGCGTGCCGTCGAGCAGCGACATCTCGCCGAAAATCTCGCCCGGTCCGCGCACGGCAATCGGCACATCCTGATTGCCGGAGCGCTTGACGACCTCGAACTCGCCCTCGGATGCAATGTAAAGCCCATCGCCCGGGCCGCCCTCTCGCATCAAGTACTCGCCGGCCGAGATCGAAACCGGTTGCGACATCAATTCCAACCAGATCAGGTCCTCTTCGGACAAGCCGGCGAAGAGGAGTTGCTTCCGTAAAAAGTCGACGGCGGTGCTCATAGCGTTTTCAGATACTGCTTGATCAGCATGGTCGCGACGCCGGCTTCGCCTACCGCCGACGCGACGCGGTGATTCGTGCCAAAGCGCACGTCGCCCGCCGCGAAGACGCCGGGCACGCTCGTCTCCATCAGCATCGGATCGCGCGGCAGCGGCCAATTCGGCGGCCGTTTGCCGTCGCGGATCAAATCCGGCCCGGTGTAGATGTATCCCTTTCCGTCGCACAGCACCTGACCATCCATCAACTTGCTCTGTGGACTGACGCCGATGAAGACGAACATCGCCGCGGCAGGCAGCGTGCACGTCTCGCCGGTCACGCGATTCTTGACGACGAGCGCTTCGAATTTGCCGGTGCCCTTGATTTCGATCAACTCCGTGTTCAAAAGCAATTCGATTTTTTCGTTTTGCCTCAGCGCGTCGGCGAGATAGTGCGATGCCTCCGGCGCGTCCGCGCGGATGATGACCGTCACCTTGCGCGCGTAGCGGCTGAGGAAGAGCGCGCCCTGCGCCGCAGAATTCGCGCCGCCGGCGACCAACACGTCCAGGTCTTGATAAAAGAACGCCTCCGTGTGCGCCGCGCCGTAAAAGAGTCCTTTGCCGCCCAATTCGGCCGCGCCGGGTATTTTCAGCGTGTGGAACGCCGCGCCGGTCGTGAGCAGCAGCGCGTGGCATGACACCTCTTTTCCGTCTGCCAGCGTGACCACCCGATATTGGTCCTGCACGCGCACGCGCGTGACATCTTGCGCGGTGAGAATCTCTGCCCCCAACCGCCGCGCCTGCGTGATCGCGCGGTGCGTCAGATCGCTGCCGGCGATGCCCATCGGAAAGCCCAAATAATTTTCGATCTTGGGACTGCTCCCCGCTTGACCGCCGGGCGCGGCGCGATCGATCAGCAGACACTTGATCCCATCGCTGCTCGCGTAGACCGCCGCCGAGATGCCCGCCGGCCCCGCGCCGACGATGACGAGGTCGTAGAACGGAAGGGTCGCGCGCGTCGCCAGACCGATCTTGTCCGCCAGCTCGCGCAGGGTCGGATCGATCAGCGCCGT
>Ga0163209_1001031_pt1 | contig 12242 bp, 10 predicted proteins | sample Kivu_160m_FD_113538 | JGI IMG/M metagenome (GOLD analysis project Ga0163209, IMG submission 113538) | Freshwater microbial communities from Lake Kivu, Western Province, Rwanda to study Microbial Dark Matter (Phase II) - Kivu_160m | ecosystem: Environmental > Aquatic > Freshwater > Lake ... | reverse complement strand
TGCCATGGCTTCGTGCCACCAGACGTCCCTGCCCGGCTCCATCGTCACGGGGCACTTGTCCGGACCGATGCGTTGCACGACGACCATCTTCTCGACGCCGGGGCAGTCCGCCACGGCCTCATCTGAGGTCTTCTTGAGATGAACAACGTTGCCGCGTCGCCACCCGCCGTCGGCAGTGACGACCACTTTGGCGCCGGAGTCGTTGACGCGCTCGCGAAGCGACTCGGTGGAGAACCCGCCGAAGACGACCGAATGCGGCGCGCCGATCCGCGTGCAAGCCAGCATGGCGATCGGCAGCTCCGGGATCATCGGGAGGTAGATGGCGACCCGGTCACCTTTCGCAACGCCCAGTCCCTTGAGGACATTCGCGAACTTGCTGACCTCGGTTGCCAACTCGCCGTAGGTGATCTTGCGAACGTCGCCGGGCTCGCCCTCGAAGATGATCGCTACCTTGTCCTTGCGGGGTCCCTTGGCATGACGGTCCACGCAGTTGTAGGAGACGTTGATCTTGCCGTCCACGAACCACTTGGCGTGTGGCGCCTTCCATTCCAGCACGCTCGAGTACTTCTCGAACCAGTCGAGCTCCTCGGCGTAGGACGCCCAGAAACCCTCGAAGTCCGCCGTGGCGCGATCGTAGATGCCCGGGTCCGACGCATTGGCCTTCGACGTGAACGCCGGATCCGGCGGGAACGTGCGGCCGTCAGACAAGAGGGCATCGCCAGTCTTTGGTGCTTCCGACATTACTGAGCTAACCTCCATGGTTGCGCGGGCCTGGGCCTCGCGCCTGTGTTATTCAGCCTGAGCAAGACCGGGCCGGGCTCTGGGCAGAGCTTGTGCCACAGGTGCGCGCTGCCTGCGCCCGGCCTGTGTTGACTGCTACGCTGCCGCCGGGATGCTCTTCGCCCTCCAAACGTGCAGCGCGATGGCAACAAGACTCGACAGAACGCACAGCGCGCCGCACACGGCGAACGCACCGCTGTAGCTTCCTGTCAGGTCCTTCGCGGTGTTCGCGGCGTAGATGCCTGCCACGCCTGCCACGCCGTACGAGGTGAACACGAGACCGTAGTTGGCGCCCAGGCTCTTGGCGCCGAACAGGTCGGCGGTTGCTGACGGGAACAGCGCGAAGTTGCCGCCGAAGTTGAAGCCAACGAGGCCGGCCCCGATCGTGATGGCGGTCTCGCTGCTGAGCGACGGCAGGATGAACATCATCACGGCCTGGAATGCGAACATGGCCACGAACGCCAGCGTTCGACCGATCCGGTCGGAGACGAGTCCCCACACGATCCGGCCTATGGCGTTGAAGATCGCCAGGGAACCGACGGCCAGCGCGCCCTTCTCCATCAGCGACTTCACGTCCGGGCCCGTCGCGCCTGCGGCTGCCACAAGCTGCTCGCCTGCGAAGCCCTTCGCAACGCCGATGACGGTCAGACCTGCCAGCGCTCCACTGAAGAACATGATCCAGAGCATGTAGAACCCGGGCTTTCTTAGCAGCTCGCCGGCTTCGCTCTCTGCCGGCGCCTTGGGTGGTGTGCCCGGGGGATTGCTGAGCATGAGCGCGCCGATCAGGACAGCCACAAAGGCGACCAGGCCATGCACGAGGAAGAACTGGGCCGGGCCGTGCTCACGAAGGTAAACCATGCCGCCGAATGGCAGGTCCTTGTTGCTGTAGATGAACGCGCCGAAGCCGAACCCGGCAACCGCCAGCCCTGAAACCAGTCCCTTGGCCTTCGGGAACCACTTCACGAGCGCCGCGATCGGGCAGACATAGGCGAAGCCGATGCCCGCGCCGGCCATGAGGCCCACCGTGAGCACGAGCACCACGATGTTCGGGCTCGTGCCTTCGAGCAGGCCGGTCTGGAGTACGGCTCCTTCGATCAGGAAGGCGGCGCCAAGCAGGACCGCGCCGATCAGGGCAGGTAGGCGGGGCCCCTTCACATCCTGGACGCGCCCGGCGTATACCAGAAAGACGGCGAACGACAGTATGGCCATGGCAAACGCGTACTTCAGGGGCGCCTGACGCTCATCGTGCTTCTTCTTGGCCTCCGCGTCGGGGAGCACCAGTGCGCCGGCGGGGAGGGGTTTGCCGGCCTCAATGAGCTTGGTCTGCTCGGACTGGGCAACTACCTTCTGAGGATAGAGCTTCTCCTCGAGCGGCTGCCAGAAGATGCTGTAACCGTATACGGTGCCGAGGATTAGCTGAACGACGATGGCCCCGATGAGCACCTTCCAGCGGGCCGACCCGGAAGGCGCTGAAGCTGCCGCTTCACTCGTCATGCATGGCTCCTCTCAACAAGGACCCCCTCTTCGTGGGGCCCCCCAAAAAGCGTCTCTCAGCCGACGCACGTGGGCGCTGGGCCTCGGCGCAACGACGGCTTGTTGAGATTGGTGGCGACGGATCGAGCCTGGCGCTCGGCCCAGTGCCGGGACCTTGCCGGCGTCTCGTTGGACGCCGGCGGATAGTATACCTTGCGGGGAGCCTGTTGGCGGAATGCCTAACGGGGAAAGTACGGTTGTCGGCTGGGCACGCTGTTCCCGCCGCCGTAGGGCTGGCGGACGGCTGCGCCGGTCCCCGGGGGTACCGTGCCGACGTTGCCATAGCCCTGTCCTGCCGCTGGTGGAGCCGCATAGCCTGTCCGGGGCACCCCCGTTCCTCCGAACGTCACGGAGTTGCCGTGCGGAGTGCCGCCGCTGCCTGTGGGTGGGTAGCCCTGGGGAACCGCGCCGGAGCTCGGCGCAAACTGGCCGCGGGTCTGTGCACCGGCCGGTAGGCCGCCCGCGCCCGGCTGGATGACGTTCGAGCCGGTCCGAGGCGCGCGAGGTGGCGGGGCCTGCACGGCTCGACCGTGTTCGCCGCGCTGCAGGATGGCGGCTCGCTGTTCGGGCAATACGTCGCGCCCCCAGAGCTGGAACAGAATGAACAGCCACGCGGCGCCACCCACAGCGAGGAGCCACAACATCTTCTTGCGGTGCGCATTGGGGATCATCCCGCGGCCGGCGCACTCCACGCACGTTGTTGCGCCCCTGCCGTCGCACCGCGGACAGCTATCCTGCCGTCCGTCATCGAGGACGACCGCCGAACGCCCTGTGCCGCCGCAGGCAGTGCACTCGATCTTGCCGGCGGCGTCACAGGCCAGACAGCCAATCTCGGGTCTGAGGCTTACGTAGCGCCGCGCACGCGTCCAGCGGCCCAGGTCCTCTCGTAGTTTCGCTCTGACCTCGTCAGCCCCCTCGCGCACCACCTCGCGCATGGCTGGTCCTGACGGTCTCTGCATTGCTTTTCTCCCGGCCACTGCCGATCGGCATGCACGCGGCAGACGGCCCCAGCGACACGCGGCTCCCGGAGACCGGGCGCACGGCACGCGCCGCGTTGCGCCCGGCCCCGGGGCGACTAGAAGCTGAATACGTTGCCCGCGGGCAGACCGAAGAGGTTGCCGCGCAACGTGGCTTCGGGCATGTTCTTGGCGTGTCCGTCAAAGTAGAGGATGTTGAACTGCTGATTGTGCGAAGACCAGCCGTCGTAGTAGCAGTAGCATCCCGGGTCGGTGCACAGGCCCGGCAAGGGCGGCGCCGGGTTCACGACCGAGTAAGAAGTGAGGTACCGGTAGTCCCAGAGCAGAACCGTTTGCGACGGGTTCTGCGCGGCAGCGTCGCTCCTGCCTGCAGCGAAGCCGTTGAAGATGTAGCTAAGCCCAGGCTGCGTCGTGTCGGAGTTCTGCGTCCAGCCGCGCTGCGAACTGCATCGGTAGATGTCGGCGTTCTTCACATAGGGGTATATCGCCCCGGCCCAGTTGGTATAGGGTCCGTTGAGCCAGTTCGGCACCCCGTAGGCCGCATCCATCCAGAACGGGCAGTTGCCCTCGATGTACAGATGCTCCTGGGCGGGCGACTGCGAGTCGTAGTCCATCCAGTACATCACCATCGCTTTGCCTAGCTGGCTGACGTTGGAGATGCACACGATGGCTCGGGCCTTCTCTCGTGCCTGTGCGAACACCGGGAACAGCATGGCTGCCAGGATCCCGATGATCGCGATGACCACCAGCAGCTCGATCAGAGTGAATGCGGAAGTGCGACGCTTGTCCACCTTTCGGTCCTTTCGCTCAACCCGGGCGACGGCCGGCGCAGATGCACCGAGACGAGCAGGTGTTATGGTGCTCACTTACCATTCGGCGGCGGGCTGGATTCCTCTTCCGGCTCCTCTGCCGGCGGCTTCCGAGCGGGCAGTTGCCTGATAATGAGGTTCCGGTACTGGACCGCCGTGTGGTCTCCCTGCAGCATGATGGGCCCCGGGGTGCCCTCCTCATTGTCCAGCGCGCCGCCTGTTACCCCGTCAATCTCCGCTCTGTCCGCGATCAACTCATCGTTCAAGATAATGGTGACCATCGGCTTCGCAATGATCGCGCCGGACTTGTCGCGCAGCGCCTGGAGGAAGTGCACGTCCAGCGTCTGCCACTGGCCGGCGGGTTTTGCAGCATTGGTCAGAGGCGCCAGCTTGCTGTAAACAGCCCCCATCATCGAGTTCGTGAGCTCGGTCGCGCCGGCGGTATCCCCGATCTGGATCTCATACCGGCCCTGCAGGTACACCCCCGAGTTGCCGCCCTGCGGCACATTCACTTCTACGTGCAACTCGAAGTCCCCGAACTTGGCATCCGACACGAGGTCGGTGCCCCTATCCGTGTTAGCGAGGATGCCGTTGTCGGTGGTCCACGCATTCTTCCCGTCCGTATGGCGAAGGTGCCACCCGGTCAGGTCTTTGCCGTTGAACAGCTTCGCGGTCGGGAGCGCGCCGTAGTCCACTGGCTTCTCGCCCGTGGCGGGAGTTGACGGTCCCTTCTGTTCCTTCGCGGAGCCCGTCTGTCCGCCTGTTCCCTGCTTGGTGCTGGACTGGGTGGTGGTCTTCTTTCCGGTCCCGGTCCCGCTCTTCTTCCCCTGTGACTGCTTCGACTTCTGGGTCTTCTTCTTCCCGCCGGTCTTGGACTGGGCAACGACACCCGTTGACGCCCCTACCAGGCTCAACGCAAGCATCAATACGACCAAACGCCGCATATCTCACCTCCGAAATGGCTCGGCGACTGACGGGGCTCAGCCGGGTCCGAGAGCGCCTGTCTCCGCCTGCCTCTTTGGACGTACCGTCCCAGGCCGCCGTTCCGGTTCCCGGGCCCTCTTGCTCGGCCCGATTGCCAACTGGCGCCGCGAGCAGTTGATGTACACCTGATCGCGCAGCAGAACGTCCGTGCCGATCACCCCGGTTGGGGTCCACTCGCCCCCCATCACGGCTATCGCGCGGACCCCTCTGACCTTCGCCGTACCGATCGTAAGCTCCTTCACTTCCACCTCGGCGATGCGTGCCTTGGCGCCGGAAGGGCTCCTGACCTCGCGCAGCGCCGTGCCTTCCTGGGCAGCGGCTCCGAGCCCTCCGGGAGGCAGAAGCGTCCCGGCTATCGCGGTGCTGACGATCCACGGTCGCGCCGCCGTGCCGCCGATCTGCGCCTGGACCTCGATGCGTCCACGACTGAGGTCCATCGGGATCACCTGGGAGCCCCGCGGCGGCGCCGTCTCCGGGCGCGAGAATGTGATCGTAGAGGACGCAGGATCAAGGGTCACCGCGCACGGACTTAGAACGGCGAGGCCGAGCCAGAGGCGCGGAAGCTCCTTGCGCTCGCCGCCCGTGAGCCGGGCGGCCATATCTGCAGACACGAAGGGCAGGTTGTCAACCGCATAGGGGCCGATGCGCGCTCCCGTGCTGCGCAGGGCGGCGGCCTCAAGCAGGCCAAGCGGCCCGGCGATCGCGACATCCCCACCCCGGGCCCAGCCCTTTTCCTGAGCCAACGCAGGCGCTGCCACACATGCGGGGAGCGCCGTGTCGAGATAGGCTCGCTCAGGTAGCCCGGGACCGAGGTGTGCGTCCACGGCGACGGCTCCTTGCTGAAGCGAGTAGCCAACGCGTGCGGGCAATATGGTCGTGGCCGATACGGTTGGGCTGGCGAGGGGACCCGACCTCGGAATCTGAGGCCCTGCGACAATGCACGGCAAGGCGGCCACTGACGCCACAAACGCAAGGGAACGCCGACGAGCCTTCACAACGTTATTGTAACACCTCGCCGCGGCCCTTGAGCGGCGAGGCATCCCAAAGTTGACTCGGTTACATGGATAGGGCTATACTCGCCCGTTGCGGGGCGCCGTAGCGATACGCCCCGCTTTCTTGTGACTTAGGCACACAAGCCAAGGAGGGCAGTTTCATGGCTGCTGCCGTCAGCATCCAAGGACTGACGAAGACCTACCTCGATGTCTGGACCAAGACGGAGATCCGGGCGGTTGACAACCTGAGCCTGGACGTGGACGAAGGCGAGGTATTCGGCTTCCTAGGTCGTAACGGCGCAGGGAAGACTACTACGATCAAGATGCTCTTGGGCCTGATCTTCCCGACCGCAGGCACGGCGACCGTCCTCGGCAAGCCGATCGGCGACATTGAAGTGAAGTCGCAGGTCAGCTACCTGCCCGAGGAGGCTTACTTCTACGAGGGCATGACCGGCTGGGACATGCTGGACTTCTACGCGAGGCTGTTCCGGGTAGGCGAGCCCGAGCGCTCCAGGAGGATCCAGAAGGCGCTCGAGGACGTATTCCTCGATCCTCAGGCCTGGCGCAGGCCCGTCCGGGGGTACTCCAAGGGCATGCGGCAGCGCATCGGCATCGCCCAAGCGCTGATCAACGATCCGAAGCTGCTCTTCCTGGACGAGCCCACATCCGGTCTTGATCCGATTGCCCACGCGGAACTGCGGGAGATCATCGTTAACGTGGGCCGACAGGGCAAGACCGTGTTCCTGAGCTCCCACCAGCTTCCCGACGTTGAACTGACGTGCAGCCGTGTCGCCATCATCCACCGCGGCAAGCTGCTGACGACGGGGCGGACCGACGACCTGACCTCGGGAGACAAAGTCGAGATCACGTTCGAGGGCGGAGACGCCGGGCTGATTGACAAGGTGAAGAGCGTGGCCGGAGCCTGTGAGAAGAAGAACGGGGCGTCGCGAATACCCGCCGTCGAACCCAAGGATGTGAACGGACTCGTAGACCTGCTCCGCGGCGCGAAGTGCACGGTGCGCTCGGTCGTTCCTCACCGCCGGACCCTCGAAGAGGTATTCGTGGAGACCGTGCTCAAGGAGACTGGTAAGTAGCCATGGTTACCCTTGCCATCGCCAAGCAGACGCTGGAGGAGATGCTGCGTAGGAAGATCCTCCTGATCCTGCTCATCGTCGCTGTTGCCATGATCGCCCTCGGTCCGTCGGTTGGGTTCCTGAGCCCGCGCGAAAGCTCGGCGGTGCTTAGGAGCCTCGGCCTGGCCGTGATCCTGCTCGCAGGCTTGCTCATCACCGTCCTCACCGGTATCCAGGTGATCCCAACGGAGATCGAACGGCGCACCATCTACACCGTCCTGTCCAAGCCTGTCCAGCGATATGAGTTCGTTCTCGGGAAGTTCCTCGGCGGCCTCTTCACCGTATTCGTGATGGTCGCCTCGATGGGTATTGTCTTCCTCGGCGTTCTTCGCTATCAGGAGGGCCGCTTCGCACCCGAGATGGCTCAGGGCGTCATGATGACGTTCTTCCAGATGACGCTCCTCGGGGCGCTCGCGATCTTCTTCAGCACCTTCGCCACGCCGGTCGTCAACTTCTTCATCACGTTCGGGCTCTTCATCGTGGGCAACCTGTCGTCGGTCACGGAGTCCCTTCTCCAGAACAAGAACATCGCCACGCGGCTCGTCGCGAGCGCAGTTCACTATGCCATCCCGAACTTCGGTAACTTCAACATCCAGAACAAGCTCATACACCCGCAGGTGGTGATCAAGAACATGAACATGTTCATCATGCAGAACATCACCTATTCACTGATCTACTCGGCGGTGCTGTTGATACTGGCGATCATCGTGTTTGACCGGCGCGAGGTCTAGCGGAGGCGGCGCATGCATCCTGCAACACGTCGCAACCTGATCCTGGCGCTCGTCCCGCTGGCCATCGTGGCGGTCTTCCTCCAGACGCGCATAGATCCGACGGTCGCCGACCTCAACCGCGGCTCGCGGACGCCTTTCGCCGGCCTCTCGACGGAGTTCATCCTCGGCCCGCTTCTAGGTATGCAGCAAGCCGTCGCAGGACTGCTGTGGGTGCGGGCCGACGAGTTCTTCCACGAGGGAGACTACGACGCCATCCTGCCGATGGTCCGGATGGTGACATGGCTGGACCCGCACAACCTGGACGTCTACATTACTGGCGCGTGGCATCTGGCCTACAACTTCACGGATGCCAGCGAACGTTCCGACCGACGGTACATCCCGGCGGCCCAGAAGCTCCTTGAAGAGGGCGACGCCAACAACTCCGGCGTATACGACATCGCCTTCGAGCTGGGCTGGCAGAACACGGACAAGATCAAGGACTACGCCAGAGCCCATCACTGGTACAGGCTGTGCGCCTACGAGCGGAAGGGCGCCGACGCCGGCGGCGAACTGACCCAGCCGGTCCCTATGTTCGTCTGGCACCAGCTCGCCCACTCGCTTGCGCGCCTTGGGCGCATAGACGAGTGCATCGAGGTGTGGCGCAAGGCCTTGGCGATGAGCAATGAGCTTGTCCGGAAGGACCCCAAAGACTACAGCCGCCGCAACGTCAGGGATAGTGAGCGGCACAACCTGGAGCTGACGCTCAAGCGCAAGTTCAGCCGGTACGCGCATGAGATAGACTGGACGCTGGACAGCAAGCGTACGCGCAGTACGGACCCGGTGACGGGTAGCCCGACGCCCATGGATGCGTGCCTCTTCCTGTCGAGTCAGGAGATCCAGCGGAAGGCCGAGCAGTTCAGAGCCGTCAGCGCGCCGGCGCCCGCGATGAGCGTAGGCTCCCCGCGCCCACCGGCAGTGGTTCCCCAGTGGGAGACGGCGTTCGACGTACGGCCTACGTTCAGCGCCGACAAGGTGCTGGACCTGAAGGGCCAGTTCAACGTCGGTGATGGCGCGCGCGTGACGATCAGGCTGCACGACGAGAAGTGGAGGCCGCCGCAGCTGCAGGCGTTCACGTTCAACATTGACCAGGACGTGACGCTTATGCAGGATCAGCATTCGGTCCGCCAGGGAACCTGGGGTCGCAAGATAGACATGAGCAAAGACCCCAAGATGTACAGCTTCAAGAGCGAGCGGTACTTCCTGGTCTTCGAGTTCGATCCGCGCGGCACGTCGCCGTTCGTACAGGATCGGTTTGGCTGGTCGGGGGAGGGGATGACCGACCGCAAATACCTCCACGTAGAGACCGACAAGAACCCTCCCAACCGGATTCTGCGCAAGGTCTACCGAATCACGAGGGCGCAGGTCCTGCGCCGGGAGCCCATCACGGAGGCCGATGTGTTCCCCTCATCGGAGTATGTCGCTCTGCAGTGGGGTGGCCCGAGCCGTCCGGACGAGCGGTAGGGACGGGCCAGGATCGTGTTCGAGCGGGGCAGGCCGGCGGCCTGCCCCGTCTTCGTTCGCGGATTCGTCGGACGGCCTTTCGCCGGCCGCCGGACATGGCGTACAATAGGGGTGTGATCGTGCTAGACGGGGAGCTAGCGGTGCCCTGTACCCGCAATCCGCTCTAGCGGGGTCGATGTGCCCGCTCTCGGGGCGCACGCTGTTCGGTTCAACAACCGCCTGCGGCGCTGACGGCGTGGTTCCGCGCATCGGCAAGCATCTGAACCGTGTCAGGGCCGGAAGGCAGCAGCACTAAGGATGACTTCCCGAGTGCCGCGTGATTACCGGGCCGGAGCCGCCTGGTGAGTGCTTCCGAGCGGCGACGCAACAACGGTGGGACGCACGATCACCCTATCGCGCATTGGCGACGATGCACAGGAGCGCACCCCTTGGCCTACGTATCCCTCTATCGCAAGTACCGCTCGCAGACCTTTGAGGAGTTGCTGGGCCAGGAGCACGTCACCACCGTGCTGAAGAACGCTCTGGATCAGCAGCGCGTGGCACATGCATACCTCTTCTGCGGCCCGCGGGGATGCGGGAAGACCAGCACGGCGCGACTTCTCGCCAGGGCGCTTAACTGCACCGCATTCGACAAGCCTACCTCCCGACCGTGCGGCTCCTGCCCAATGTGTACGCGAATCCGCGACGGAAGCGCCATAGACGTTGTCGAGATGGATGCCGCGTCGGAGACCGGCATTGACGACGTTCGCGAGAAGATCATCGAGAACGCCCGTTACGCACCGGTCGAGGCCAGGTTCAAGATATACATCATCGACGAGGTCCATGACCTGTCGCAGAAGGCCTTCGACTCGCTCCTGAAGACGATCGAGGAGCCGCCGGGCCACGTCGTCTTCGTATTGGCAACGACCGAGTCACACAAGGTCCCGCTGACGATCCGATCACGTTGCCAGCGCATGGACTTCCGCCGCGGCCGGCTCGAGGACCTGCACGCCAACCTGCGGCGTGTGGTTGAGGCCGAGCGGCTGGCCTTCGAGCCGGAGGCGCTGTACCTCATCGCGCGCGCAGCCGAAGGGTCGTTCCGGGATTCGCTCAGCCTTCTCGAACAGGTGATGGCGTTCGCCGACGACGGCGGCGTCACCTCGCAGTCGGTCCGCCAGGCGATCGGAGCCATCACCACTGACACGCTCGACGCGGTGATGTTGGCCGTGCGCGCGCGAGACCTCAAAGCGGTCTACGAGGCCGGCACCACGATCATCGCGTCTGGGGCAGACACACGGCAGGCCCTGGTAGCGCTTCAGGAACACGTCCGTGACCTCCTCGTGGTTGGGCACGCCGGATCGCCTGAGGCGCTCGGCGGGGCGCCTGCGGAACGTCTCGGCACGATGAAGGAGCAGAGCTCATGGTTCGCGCCGGGGCACCTGCTGGCCATGCTGGACACGCTATGCGAAGCCGAGAGAGACCTGCGCTTCACGAACCAGCACCGCCTCGTCTTGGAGCGGGCTCTCTGGCAGCTCGTGGAATGCGCCGACCCGGTGCGCGGCGAACCGGGCGGAACACCCCAGGTTCGCCCCAGCGAGGCGAGCATGCGGGCGCCCTCGGTGGAGCGTAAGGAGACGCGGCTGCCGCCCAGCGAGGCGCCTGCCGCTAAGCCTGGCGCTGCGGACTCGAGAGAGGACGTGAGCGTGGACGTCCTGAGGCGGCTCTGGCCGCGGGTCCGTACGCGGGTCGTGCAGAAGGCGCGGTCGGCCGCGAGTGTGCTGACGGATGACGTAGTCGTGGCGGGACTCGAGGACATGGTGGTGATCCTCTCCTTCAAGAGCGACTTCGCACGAGACCGGGCCGACAGGCCCAAGTCGAGGGCGCTGATTGAAGAGGTGTTGTCTCAGGAACTGCGACTACCCGGCTATCGCGTCAGGTGCGTTCTCGCCGGCGCCACGGGGGAAACGCCTGGCCGCGACCGGCCTTCGGCTGCTCGCGCTCCCGCGTTGAGCGTGCAGCCCAGCCTCATCGAACAGACGGCCGAGGCCCTGGACGGCGAGGTCGTTGAGGCCGAAGACGCATGATCTGGGACCAACACTGAAAGGAGCTTCACCTATGTCACCGGGCTTCGGCGGGCGCAACCCCTTCGGGGGTTTGGGGGACCTGAGCAAGCTGATGAAGCAGGCGCAACAGATGCAGGAGGACCTGGCGAACGTGCAGGGCGAGCTGGAGGAGGCGCGAGTCGAAGGCTCCAGCGGGGGTGGCGCCGTGAAGGCCGTGGTCAACGGCAAAGGGCGCCTCACCGACATCGTGATACAGCCCGACGCCGTGGATGCCGACGATGTCGAGATGCTCCAGGACCTGATCGTCACCGCTGTCCGTGAGGCACAGGGCGCGGCGGAGGAGTTGGCCAAGGAGAAGATGCAGGGCATCGCAGGCGCGGCGGGCGTCCCCCCCGGCCTCCTCTAGCCCGCGCAGCAGCGCCCTTCGGTCGGGCGAGCCGGCGCAGGGGCCGACGCCTCTAGTGGACGATCAAGCCGTGGTACCGGGCCATCCAGTACGCGAGGAGCCAGGCGCCGCCGTCGTCCTCTGAGGATCCGTTGCCGCCCCCGTCCGGCTCGAATGGGTTGCCGCTCCAACGCATGATGCGCAGTTCGCTGAAGGGTAGCGCTCTCGTTAGCCAGGCGGAGCGCCTACCCCTGGGTATGCGCAGGGCTACGTCCTGCCTGTGGCTGTTTCGGACGGCCCAATCCATGAGCTCCCAGGGCCAGTCCCGAAGGCATTCGACGGCCGCGCCTAACCGTCCATCCGCGCCGGTCAGAGC
>Ga0163209_1001029_pt1 | contig 12264 bp, 7 predicted proteins | sample Kivu_160m_FD_113538 | JGI IMG/M metagenome (GOLD analysis project Ga0163209, IMG submission 113538) | Freshwater microbial communities from Lake Kivu, Western Province, Rwanda to study Microbial Dark Matter (Phase II) - Kivu_160m | ecosystem: Environmental > Aquatic > Freshwater > Lake ... | reverse complement strand
GTGAAGGCCGGGGATAGCTGGCAGTACGAGGTCGCCAACCCGGCAGTGAAGGACACGAAGGCGACGATCAGGGCGACCTTCGTCGGGATCGAGAAGCTCGCCGAGGCCGAGGTGAGGAAGATCAAGCAGGTCGTGACCGCACAGGCTGAGGCGTCGGGCGAGAAGATGGTGGCGGAGATCGTCTTTGTCACCGAGCCGTCATCGGGCCGGGTGCTCAAGGCCGAAGGGACTATGAAGGGCGTCCCCACCCAATACGGACCCATGGATCTCACCTGGAAGGCGACGATCGTGAAGCCCGAGGCCGAGAAGTCGGCGCCGCCGAAGTAGCCGCAAGCGGCAGATGGGTTCGAGCACACTGCTCGACGGAGGCGGCGGGACCGACGACGTCGCCTCCCGCATCGAGGACCTCCGCAGGCGGATCCGCGAGCATGACCATAGCTACTATGTGCTCAACGCCCCGACCGTCTCGGATGCCGCCTACGACGCGCTGCTCCGTGAGCTGCGCGAGCTCGAATCCCGCGCGCCGCACCTCGTAACGCCCGACTCGCCGACCCAGCGCGTTGGCGGCGAGGTCCAGACCACGTTCGCCCCGGTAGCGCACCGGGCGCCCATGCTGTCGCTCGACAACGCGTTCGGCGAAGGCGAGCTGCGCGACTGGGACGCCCGCGTGAAGCGGATGCTTGGGCTATCGGAGGACGAGGCCGTCGAGTACATGGCCGAGCTGAAGATAGACGGCCTGTCCATATCGCTTACCTACGAGCGAGGCCTGCTTACCCGCGCGGCGACCAGGGGGACAGGCGCCATAGGCGAGGACATCACGCCGAACGCACGCACCATTGCCGCGATACCCCTTGCGCTTCGGTCCGATGATGCGCGTGCCATTCCCGACCTGATCGAGGTCCGCGGCGAGGTCTATATGTCCCACTCGGAGTTCGGCCGCATCAATGCCGAGAACGAAACCAGCGGCGCAGCCACCTTCGCCAATCCCCGCAACGCCGCGGCGGGCTCGCTCCGGCAGAAGGACCCGCGCGTGACTGCCTCGCGCAGGCTTGACGTGTTCTGCTACGCGGTCGGGCACTGCGAAGGCGCATCGTTCGAGGATCAACGGGGACTGCTGGACGCATACCGCTCGTGGGGGCTACGTGTGAACCCCCACACCGGGCTGTGCAGAGGATTGGCTGACCTGCTGACGTTTGTTGGCGAATGGGAGGGGCGACGTCGAGCTCTCGGCTACGACACGGACGGAGTCGTAGTTAAGGTGAACAGCTTCGGGCTTCAGCAGACGCTGGGTTTCGTCAGCCGGAGTCCCCGATGGGCGATCGCCTACAAGTACCCGGCCGAGCAGGTCCGCACAACGGTGCAGCGTATCGTCGTCCAGGTCGGCATGACCGGCGCGCTCACGCCGGTGGCTGAGTTGACACCTGTGCGCGTCGGCGGCGTCGTCGTGTCCCGTGCGACCCTTCACAACGAGGACGAGATTCGGCGGAAGGATGTCCGCATCGGCGACACCGTCGTGGTTCAGCGCGCGGGCGAAGTGATTCCCGAGATTGTAGAGGTGGTGTCCTCCGAGAGAACGGGCCACGAGCAGCAGTTTACGATGCCTGCCGCGTGTCCGGCCTGCGGTTCGGAGGTCGTTCGCAAGGAGGGCGAAGCCGTGCTCCGGTGCCTGAACGCAGGCTGCCCCGAGAAGCTCCGCCAGCGCCTCCGCCACTTCGTGTCGCGAGCGGCAATGGACATCGAGAGCCTCGGCGGCAAGAGGCTTGACCAGCTTGTGGACGCGGGACTCGTTCGGGAGCCGGCCGACCTCTACGAGCTTACGCTCGAAGCGCTCACGCCTCTCGATAGGATGGGCGAGAAACTCGCCCGAAACGTCCTCGAGTCCATTGATGCAAGCCGGTCGCTGCCGCTTTCGCGCCTCGTCTACGCGCTCGGCATCCGGCACGTCGGCGAGCACACGGCCGAAGTGCTCGCCGACCACTACGGCGACATCGAGCACCTGATGGACGCAACCGAGGAGGACCTGGCGGCTGTGGATGAGGTAGGGCCGGTGATCGCGGCCAGCATCGGGTCCTTCTTTTCGGAGCCGTCGAACAGGGCGCACGTGGAGCGGCTGATATCCCTCGGTGTCCGTCCGGTGGCCCCGCGTCGCGCGGCGCCCCAGGGCAGCGGTGCGTTTGCCGGCAAGACGGTCGTCTTCACGGGAACGCTCGAGCGGATGACACGGGACGAGGCCGAGGCGATCGCCAAGCGCGAGGGAGCGCGCCCGTCCGGTAGCGTCAGCAAGAAGACGGACTACGTGGTGGCAGGACCGGGGGCCGGTTCAAAGCTCGCGAAGGCCAGGGACCTCGGCGTGACGATACTCTCGGAGGAGGAGTTCCTCGCCATGGTCGGCGGGTCGGCGTAGCAGGGGCTATTGCCGGACGTCGGCACGCTCCTCAACCGTCGCCCGACGCAGACCACGATCCGGCGCCTGCGGCCGCTGCGCGCCGGACTTCACGAACGCCGTCCGCCGGCGCACGTCTGATCCGCTCTCTACGGCCGAGTCGGGCCGCCGACGGCTCCGCGCCGCCACTCGGCCTCGACATCCCGCAGGCTGCGCCCGATCGCGGCTCTGAAAGCGCGTTCCATGTCGCCGCCCTCGCGGAGGGCTCGAAGCACGCGCACGACGGCCTCCGCCGAGTGAGCGCCGACGATGTGCTCGACGAACACGCCCGCCGCTGCGTAGGAAACTCCGGCGGCAATGCTGTCCAGATCGGTATCGTAGCTCTCGAGCCTCGCGCTGACTTCCCGCATGGTCGGCGTCCGGCCCTTCGCCGCCGCGATGCGCAACTGACGGGTCTCCAGCGGGCCGCCTCCTCCTTCCATCCAAACCGCGACGCCCTCGTCGAGCCAGCGCGGCACGGCTTCGCCGGCAACGTCGTGTATGGCCGCGTGGGCGACCTCATGGAGCACGGCCTGGCGGAGGATCGGAAGGGACCCGATCAGTGAACTGGGAAGGCAGACCTTGTGGACTTCCGAGCGCTCCCGGTAGTAGCCGTAGCGTGAGTGGATGAAGAGCGAGTCCTCCGCCCCCCCGAAGATGGTGACGAGGACGGGCTTGCCCCAGCGCACGCGCAGCGCGACGGTGACGTCAAGCCAGGAGTCCCACGTCGCCCGAGCGACCGGGCCAAGGATTCGTGCCGGAAGCGCGGCGGCCGTCTCGAGCACGAGGTGCTCGGCGATGCGGCGCCGCTCTCCTCGCATCCGCGCCGCAAGCTCGGCTTCGATCGTTCGCTGGCGGTCGTATACGTCGCTGGGCGCAACGCCGGTATTGAGCGCGAGGGCCATGGCCGCGTGGGCTTCGCCGAGGCGATCTGCCAGCCAGTACTCCTCCGCCTTCGCCAGATGCGTGCGCGCGATGATCTCAAACGGTAGCTGCATGGTGCATCGGCGGCGGCTACTTGGCGGCGAAGCCGTACCCGGCGACGGCTGGATCAGCCGCCAGCACGACGAAGTCGGCGCGGATGTCCTGGCCCGGCAGCGGACGAACGACGAGCGAATGGACCCCCTTGCTCAGCGACACCTCGCCCGCGCACAGCGTCTGCTGACTCGCACGCGCCCTGAGGTGGCCCGGCACCTGACCGCATGGCTTGCCGTTGACGGTAACGTTGGCCGGACACAGGGCGTTGCGACGCCACGCGCGATAGAAGACCCTGTAGCGCCCCTGCGCAGGGCACTCGAACCGGGTCGAGATCTGGCCGTTGACTGGCACAAGGACGTGCGTGTCGCCCTCGCCGGGGCTGAAGCCTGCCCCATCCTGGGGCTTCAGCTCCCCGAGCGACGTGAACTTCTCGCACTGAAGGAGCAGTTCCTGAGGCGTCCGCCCGAACGGGATCACCGAGATGGACGCAGGCTCTAGAGTGAGCTCGTGGGTGAGGGACGTCGGCTTCCCGATGTCGGCCCGCCCCGCGAAGGCCGACGGTGAAAGCACGATCGTGCGCAGCGCCCGGTTCGGCCCCGGGTTGTAGTAGATGGCCTTGTCGGTGCAGAGCGAGGCGTAGACCCCATCCCAAGCGTCGTCTATTACGATTGCATCCTGCTTCTTCGCGTCGAGGTCCGAGAGGTGGTAGACCGCGTAGCGAACCGCCTCGTAGTACGCCGGAAGCTGCTCCTTCCGGGCCGGGAAGTAGATCGTCCATCCGCTGCCGAGCTTTCGCGCGAACTCGCCGCGGAGCCGGCGGTAGTCAATGGCGACCTCGAACCGCCCCTGCGGCGGCCCCGGCTCGGATGTCGAAGCCGTGGCGTCCTCGCCGGCCAACTGAACGTAGGTCACCCAGACCCCGAGGTTGCGCGGGTCCTGGCTTCGGGCAAGGACGGCAGCCGGCACGAACGTCTCGCACCTGAGAGTGATGCGTGTGACGTTGCGGCCCGCGGTGAGGTTGCCCGGCACGGCGAACCGGTACGTATGCTCGCCCGCCAGGTCCAGTATGCCCACCTGCGTGCCGTTGACCAGCACCTCGCGCCGCCGCCCGACCGCCTCCGGCGGGAACGAGGCGCGGATGCTCAGCACGAGATCGGTCCCGCCGTGCACGGGGATCTTCACGTCCGCCTCGGCGCCGGTCCAGCGTCGCTCAACTCCTCCCGTCGTCTCCGGCTGCTCCCAATCGCCGTCCAGGAAAGTCGCCGCGCGCGCGTTGCCGACCGATATGCGGTATGCGTCCTCGATCCTCGTCCCGGGGATAGGCACGAAGCGATACGTGCCGCCCGTCGGCGTCAGCTTCCCGGCATACCCCAGCACGTCTCGGAACCACGACGTGTCGCCCTCGACCGTCTCGATCTTGCCGCAGTCGTATATCACAAGGGCGCCGCCCCGCTCGATCCACGACCGGATCTGGGCCAGCACCGGCGCCTCGACGACGGCGCCCTCCCACCATACCAGGACGCGATACCGTTCGAGCGCGCCGTCGAGGACCATCCGCTCGTCAACGATGTCGTAGTCGAGCACATCACGAATGGCCGAGCACCCCTGCTCGAAGGTGCGCGGATACCCCTGTCCGGGGCGCAGCAGGTGGCTGGTCGTCGGATAGAACATGGCGACGTCCACGACGCGCTTCGATATCCGCATGTGCTTGCCGTAGCGGTAGTAGGCCTCACGGCCCGTCTGCACGTTGGATGCCCAATCGAAGTGCCCCCGCGCTCCGAGCGTGATTGCTTCGAAGATGCGGCCCACCTGTGCGTCAGGCGAGATCGTGCTGGGCGGCTCCGTCCAGAATGGCGCGCCGTAGAAGCGGCATGCCGAAGCAAGCCGGCCCAGCATCGTCGCCTGGTTCTGGGGGAACGGCCTGAACCCGCCGTGGGTCGAGCGAACGTCAACCCGGTGCCGCGCGGCGATTTTGGCCAGCATGGAGTTATCCACGCCCGTCCGAGGGTCCTCGTCGCCGAAGCCGCACGGCAGCATCATCAGCGCCTCCGGAAAGCTCCTCCGGGCCACGCGGCAAACCACATCGGTCAGGTTGCTGACGCCCTGCTGATACCACGCGACCCAGTCGAGCCAGTATCGGCGGCTGCCCGCGCTCACGCCTGAAGGATAGGCGATCTCATCCTCGGATCGAAACGACGTGCGCCATGCGGCGTTCAGTGACGCCAGCGAGCCGTATTTGCTCAGCATCGCCGTGCGGAAGGATGCCTTCGCCGAGGTATCGGCACACCACCACTCGACGTGGTTGTGGAGGTTGCCAAAGCGTCGCTCCCAGTCTTCCTTCTGGCCCGGCACGCTGGTGCGAGCCCCAATCATGAGCCCGCACTCGCCGTAGTCGCCATGCACGCCGAGATAGAACGCCGGCGTCGGCGCGGCACCGTAATGGCGGGCCAGCCGCTCGTATCCCCGGGATATGAAGTAACCGAAGTTCGGATCCCACGGCGACCACGCCTCGACGGCCTGATCATGTTCGAGGCACCGGACGCGCACGTACTGGATGCGCTGCGAGTACCACGGAGGCGGGAAGGCGAAGTGCGGGAAGTAGCACCAGTCGAATGCACTTGCCAGTGCGAGCCCTCGGGCCGCGTCGGGCTGCGAGAAGTCCCATATGTTGGGGCGGGTCTCCTCAGTACTGAGGTGGTCGCTGTCGGTCTGGAGCAGCGTAAAGCCCGTGGACGCGAGGAGCGCCAGTCCACTGGCGGCGGGCACATTGGAGCACTGGATGATCCGCGCGCCGACCGGCTCGGCGTAGCCAGGCTGCTTCGCGCCGCCGGCGGGGGGCTCTATGTTCCAGATCCGCACCAGGCGCGTGTAGTCGTAGTCCGCCGTCAAGACCGGCGGCGCGAGGGGCTCTGCCGGTGGGGCCTGTTGTTGCCGCGCCTGATACCCGCCAGTCCTCGATGCTGGAGCGACGCCCCCGACTCGGCCCGGGCGCGCGCTCAACGCAACGGCGCCGGTCACGAGGCCGGCGACGGTCATCAGCGCCCACCGAGCCCCGGTCATATGCCCTTGCTCCGCGCTTCTGCCGCCGCGGTTGATCCGCTCAGATGCCAGGGCGCCCGGTAGCGATAGTGGAGCAGCGAGTTGGCCGCACGATTACTGGTAACGCGCTCTGCGTTAGGATCCCACTCGATGCGAGCGCGACAGGCCAGAGCGATGTTCGCGAGGTGAGCGAATACAGTGGACAGATGGCCCTCCTCGACGTCGCAGGCAGGCGCCTTGCGCGACTTCACGCAATCGAGGAAGTTCCGCATGTGAAGGTCGTCCAGATTCCCATCCTGGCGCTTCACCTGCTTCGTGTCGAGCCTCGGCTGCCAGTCCTGGAACTGGCCGCCTTTGTCCGCCACGACCTCGTAGCCGTTCGAGCCCGCGTATATCGTTCCCAGCGTCCCCCGAAGCTCCACCTCGCCGCTGCGGAGAGCCGGAACCCCGGAGGCCTCATACTGGCCGAAGGTGAGCAGCCGTCCCGATGCGAACTCGAAGATAACCTCCATCGTATCGGGGATGTCGCGGTCGTCGTCCACGGCGAAGCGGCCTCCATGAGCCGACACGGACACGGGAGCACGTTCGCCGAGAACCCACCGGAGCGCATCGAAGTAGTGCACGCCCCAGTTGCCGACCTGTGATGAGTAGGCCTTCCACCACCGGAACTTGTAGGGCGCGATGTTTGGGTTGAAGGGCCTCCTGGGACGAGGCCCGAGCCACGTGTCCCAGTCGAGCCCGTCGGGCGCCGGGCCGTCGGGCGCCCGCCCGATCCCGTTCGGGTACATGTTGTTGATTCGGTGGCACTGGGCGAGCGTCACCTTGCCGATGAGTCCGCCGCGCACAAGCTCGCCAAGCTCGGCGTAGAGGCCCGACGATCGCCTTTGCAGTCCGACCTGCACGATGCGGTTATTGCGGCGCGCGGCCTCCACCATCTTCCGCCCCTCCACAATGGTCACCGAGAGAGGCTTCTCCACGTAGACGTCCTTGCCGGCATCGCAGGCGTCCACCGTCTGGAGCGCATGCCAGTGGTCGGGCGTCGCCACAATGACGGCGTCAACTTCCGGGCGCTCGATGAGCTTGCGGTAGTCGGCATAGACGGCAGCCGGGCGACCGAGCCTGGCCTGCGCCCGATCGAGATACGGAGCATATACATCGCAGAGGGCGACGATCTCGACGTCGGGGTTCTTGAGCGCGGCGCTCAGCAGTTGTCCGCCACGGTTGCCGACACCGATGAACCCGAGGCGGACCCTCTCGTTCGCGTCCCGCGTCTGCGACCCGACCGCAGTCGCACTCAGGGCCGCCACTCCCGTTGCGAACTCGCGTCGAGTGATGCTCTTCATCGTCGCACCCCCTCCGTCAAAGGGGACTTTCTGCTTTTCCGCGTTCCCTGTCCCCTCGAGGCCCCGGCTCGGTCCCGCGCGGGAAAGCTGAATGTCCCCGTCCCGCCTGCAGGGGGCTGTCTGCTCTTCCGCGTTCCCAGTCCCCTCGAGCCTCCGGCTCGGTCCGGCGCGGAAAAGCTGAATGTCCCCGTCCCGCCTGCAGGGGACTTTCTGCCTTTCCGCGTTCCCGGTCCCCTCGGGGCCCCGGCTCGGTCCCGCGCGGAAAAGCTGAATGTCCCCGTCACGTCAGCCATCAGAACGTGACGATCCTCTCGGACACCGCGACCCACTCCGCCAGTTCCTTCATGGAGCCGATGGCGATACCCTCGCCGAGCCGCATGGCCAGCATCCCGCGCTGGTCGCTGCACACCGAGCACAGCTTCACCTCGGCGCCTCCGGCGATCACCCCTGCGAGCATGTTCTCGATGTTGTAGTTGCCGTCCGGTCGCAACTGGTTGGGCATGCCGGCGTAGACGCCGTCGGACACGAAGAACATGCGCACCTTCTCAGTGTCCGATCGGCCCTGCAGCGCCGCCGCAAGGCGGAGTGCGTTGAAGGCTCGCTCCCCCGAGTATGGGCCTTCGTTCACTATTAGCAGTACGTTCACTTCAGCGCCCTCCGCGCGTAGACCCGGTGTTCACTGCTGGACCCCCCACCCGAACACATCCATGACTTTGTCGCGCTCTGCCTGAACGATGGCCTCCGCGCGCTCGACGTTGGCCTCGAGTCGCTCGGCATCGAGCTCGCTGAAGGCGACCACGACGCCCCATGGATAGGGAGCTTGCCCCTGCCTGAGCGTGTAGGTGTGGTATCCTCGCCCCTGAACTATGGCGCGCCATCGTATGGCGGCCGCGAGGGCGACGGCATGGTTGCCGAGCTGGTGTTGGATGACGCACTCCTGGGCAAGGAGGCGGGTGCGTTCGTCGCGTTCCTCGGCCGGCACGGGCGGCTGACCCGCCGCGGTGCGCAGGTCCCTCAGCAGCTTGCCGCGGTGAGCCGCCTCCCGGCAGTAACAGCAGAAGACGACGCCGTCGGCCGTCCGGTCGGTGAAGATATCCGCGAGCAAGGAACCAATGGGGTGGGTGAGGATGACCAGGACCTCAGGCATCATCGCGCGCATGCGCTCCGAGCCGAGTGATCTCCGCAGGCTTGCATGGAGGATTGTACGCCGTGCGCGCCCGTGGCGTCAACTGGCGTTCGCTGCCCTCGCGAGCACGTCAGCGGGGTTGGCATCTGCCGCGCCGCCGGGGCGGCCCGAGGCCGTCGAAGCTTCGTTCACGCCGCCGAGCGGCATCAGGGTCTACTGGAACCCGGTTCACGGCGCCTCGGGATATGTGGTCCGCCGGGATGGGCGCGAGATCGCCCGCGTGGCCGGGCCCGAGACGCGCTACGACGACGCGACCGCACGCCCGGGCGTCACATACGCCTATGCCGTCGCGGCCACCGATGGACAGGGCGAGGGTCCGGAAGGCGCCCGCGCCGTCGAACGCGCCGACCCGCCGTTGCCGCCGCGTTTGGAGTGCGACTTGCTCGTTGTTGGCGCGACCACTGCCGGGGTGGCAGCCTCGGTCGCCGCAGCACGCTACGGGCTCAAAGTCGTCCTCGTCGAGGAGACCGGACGGCTTGGCGGCATGTCGGTCAACGGGCTCGGGGCGAGCGACATCAGGCGGATCGAGGACTCCTCCGGCTTCTTCGAGGAGTTCCGGCGCGGCGTCCAGGCCTACTACGGCGCAGGCAACGGGCTGAAGTACGAGCCCCGGGTCGCCCACGAAGTCATGAAGCGCCTGATCTGGTCCGCCCCGGGGCTCACGGTGTTCAGGCGCGTACGACCGGTCGGAGTGGGAACGAAGGGGTCAGCTTCGCGTGCAGTAGAGTGGGTGGACCTGGAGTCCGTTCCCGACGGTACGCGGTGCCGCGTGCGTTCGCGCCTGGTCGTTGACGCCACTGAGTGCGGCGACGTGGCCGCCTGGGCGGGCGCTCGGTACCGGGTCGGCCGCGAGGCTCGGTCACATGCCGAGCCCCACGCCGGCTACATCCTCTACGATCGTGCGGGCGACAGGCTGATGCCGGGCAGCACCGGCAGATCCGATCGTCGGATCCAGGCCTACTCCTACCTGATGACGGTGAGGGACTACGGCGAGGGCGCAGACCGGACGATCGAGAAGCCTGATGGGTACGAGGAGAGCAAGTACCGCCATGCCCCGCCCTGGGACAGAAGCTGGAACGCCACCAGCGGCAAGCTGCCCAACGACAAGTACGAGATCAACCAGCATCCCTACGGCAGCGATCTGCAGGGCGCAAACTACGCCTACCCGGAGGCTTCGTACGATCGGAGGCGGGCCCTGGAGCGCGAGTTCCGTCTGCACGCCCTGGGCTATCTCTACTACATCCAGACCTCTGAGGGGAAGAAGAACCTCGGCCTCTCGGACGACGACTTCCGGGCCGAAGGCGGATGGCCCTCCTCCCTGTACGTCCGCGAAGCCCGGAGGTTCGAGGCCGACGTCGTCATGACCGAGGCCGACATCATGGGGGCGCGGTCGCTCGTCAGGCCCGACGCGATCGGCATCGGCGACTACGCCATGGACTCCCACGCCACCCAGCCGAAGCCCGATCCCGCGACGGCCGACATGGGGGAGGGGGAGTTCTACCTGCCGCAGTACACGCCGTGGCACCAGGTGCCGTTCCGCATCATGATCCCCAGGGGCCTCGACAACCTGTTCGTCACAACGGCGGTGTCCGCGACACACGTCGCCTACGGCACGTACCGCATGGAGCCGGTCCGGATGCACTTCGGCGCAGCCGCAGGCGTCGCAGCGGCGCTCTGCCTGCGCCACGGTCTTGCGCCGAGGGACGTGCCGGTCGGGCAGGTCCAGGCCGAGTTGATGAAGGCCGAGCCCGGTACGGCTGAGCGCCCTGCTCGCGACGGCATCGGGGCGCCCGGACCGCTTGCCCAGCCCGTCCTTCTCTATAAGTACGCCGACGTGTCATCGGACACGCCGGCATACCGGCCCATCATGTGGCTCGGAGCCAGGGGGTTCTATCCATGCCCGCCGGCTGCGAGCAGAACCCCGTCGGCGCTGCTTGCGGCGGCGCCCTTCCGCCCGGATGAGCCGCTCGACGCGGGAGAGATGGCGCGGCTGATCGGAATCCTCGCGTTCCGCGCTGATGCCGTCGGCGAGCGACTGCGCGAGCCTGGGATCCGCGGACCGGCCACCCGCGTGGTCACACGCGCAGATGCGGCGGCAGCTCTGGCCGAAGCGTTCGGGTGGTCGCCGACTGAGGGCGCCAATAGCTACGCGGACCTGGCGCCAGGGTCCGCTGAGTGGCGCGCCGCCCAGGCGCTCTTCGCCAGCGGCCTCGACACCGACATCTGGGGTCTCGCCGGCTCGCGCGACCGGGCCGGGCGGCGGCTCTTCCGCCCGAGCCAGCCGATCACACGCGCCCAGTTCGCCTCGTGGCTGTACCTTGCCCACCGCTTCATCGGACCGCTGTTCTTTGATCATCCGATGGATCGCCGACCATCGCTGGCGGTGCCTTTGCCTTGCCAAAGCGTTCCGTTGCGGCTAGAATAGACACCGGCTGCGCCGATCGTCCGGCGCGCGCGAGGAAGGTCTGACAAGCATGTACTGCGTCGAGTGCGGCACCAAGAACCCAGACGACGCCAGGTTCTGCAAGCAATGCGGTCGGAAGATGGAGCCTGCGGGCGACGCTCCCGCCGCGGCTCCGCTCGAGGCCGTTCCCCGCTCCGGTGCGGCCGATCATGTGCTGGACCCCGAGGCCCGGTACAAGGAGCTGCTTGCTCGTGGCTTCCGGCATTACGACCGCGGCGAGTATGAGGAGGCAAAGGACGCATGCCGCGACGCGGTTGACCTGCGGCCCGACGGCACTGACGCCCACGCGCTCCTCAGCACATGCTACGAACGCCTCGGCGACAGCGAGCGGGCCATAGCCGAGCGCGAGCGCGTGCTCGAGCTCAACCCGGCCAGCATCGCCGACCGAGAGAAGCTCGAAGCGCTGAGGACAGGCATCACGCAGGTAGCCCCACGCCGCATCCTGTCTCCGCGCCTGCAGTCCAGCGGGTTCTGGGATCGCCCGGCGGGCGCGGCTGTTGCCGCCGTGGCGGCTGCGCTACTCGTCATCGCTGTGGGATACGGAGTGATTGCGTACACGGATGCCCAGAGGCGGCGTGCAGCTCCAGGATCCGACGCGCCCCCCGTCGGCGCGGTGGGCTCGACCTCAGCAGGAAACGCGTCGCCGGCCATGCCCCCTGCGTTTTCTGGGACGCCACCGACGGCGCAGCCGCAGACGCCTTCGGCGGGCTCGTCCAGCCGGCAAGAGGCGCGGGAGCCGGCCGGCTTCCCTCAGAGCGATCTGGGGCCCCTGCCAGTGAGGCCCCAGCAGCCGCCTCTGGAATCTCAGGCGTCGCCCACAAACCCGAGCGTC
>Ga0163209_1001028_pt1 | contig 12268 bp, 13 predicted proteins | sample Kivu_160m_FD_113538 | JGI IMG/M metagenome (GOLD analysis project Ga0163209, IMG submission 113538) | Freshwater microbial communities from Lake Kivu, Western Province, Rwanda to study Microbial Dark Matter (Phase II) - Kivu_160m | ecosystem: Environmental > Aquatic > Freshwater > Lake ... | reverse complement strand
CCACGGACGCCGGAAGAGGCGAAAGAAATGCTCGGAAAGCTGAGCGGACAGACCCACACGGTATATACCGGCTTCACCCTCATGAAAAAAAGCGCGGATATCGTCATCAGCGAGGCTGTCGATTCCTCCGTCCGCTTCAGGCTCATTCCGGAGGATGAAATGGCCTGGTATGTCGCCCTGGAAGAACCCTACGACAAGGCCGGAGGCTATGCGGTGCAGGGGATGGGGGCTTTTTTCATCCGGGAGATTTGCGGCTCCTACACGAACGTCATGGGGCTCCCCCTGTGCGAGGTGGTGGATGCATTGAAGCGTGTTGGAGCTATGAGATTTTCATGAGGGGACGATGGAATTAACCGTTACGGCCAACATAGAGGGAATCAGGAATCGAATCGCTGAGGCGGCCTTACGGTCGGGACGAAGCGCATCCGACATCCGGCTGATGGCGGTTACCAAAACGGTCGATGACGACCGGATCGTGGAGGCCATCGAAGCGGGGGTCGATATCATCGGGGAGAGCTACGTCCAGGAGGCGAAGAGAAAAATCGAAAAGATGGGAAAGGCTGTGGAATGGCACATGATCGGCTACCTGCAGAGCAACAAGGCGAAATATGCCGTCCGGCTGTTCGATATGATCCATTCCGTTGGCAGGATGGATCTGGCCCTTGAGCTTGACAGGAGGGCGGGCCTGGCAGGATGCCGGATGAACATTCTCGTCGAAGTCAATACGAGCGGAGAAAAATCCAAAAGCGGCGTCTATCACGGGGAGGCCATGCAACTCATCAAAGAAATCGCCCCTTTTGAGCATCTCACGATACGGGGGCTCATGACCATGCCCCCCTGGTTTGACGATCCCGAAGATGCGCGGCCCTATTTTTCGAAATTAAGAGCCTTGAGGGACAGGGTCATGGAGGAACAAATTCCGGGGGTGGAAATGATCGATCTGTCCATGGGCATGTCGGGAGACTTCGAGGTTGCCGTCGAGGAAGGGGCAACCATCGTGAGGGTCGGCAGAAGCATTTTCGGGGAGAGGAAAAATAGGGACAGCGCCCATTTTTCGACGCATTGAAAATATGAAGTAGAATAGACAATAGCGATAGCACCTTTGTACTAAAAAATGGGCGCTGTCCCTATTTCTGATTGCCGGAGTAATCATGAAACATTTCAAATGGCAGATCGTTCTGGGTGTATCATTAGTGGCGTTATCCGCTATTTTTTATATCATCCACTATGTCATATTCAGGGATGCCCATCACATCTTCATCTATCTTATCGGTGATATCGCTTTTGTATTTATCGAGGTGCTCCTGGTGACCATGATCATTCATGAAGTGCTGGCCATAAGGGAAAAGCGGCTTCTTCTGGAAAAACTGAATATCGTCATCGGCTCTTTTTTTAGCGAAATGGGGAAGGAACTCATGAAAGCCTTCGCGAGCGCTGATCCTGAATCGGAAAGGATACGACAGAGTCTCGTTGTTACAGACAGGTGGACCGCTGCACAGTTTTTCGATGTAAGCAAAAACCTGAAAGAATACAGACATGATATCGACATTGCGAGAAGCAATGTCCCGGCGTTGAAAGAGTTGCTCGTAGGAAAGCGGGAATTCCTGCTCCGTCTCCTGGAAAATCAGAACCTCCTGGAGCACGATTCGTTTACGGAACTTCTCATGGCTGTTTTTCATCTTACCGAGGAACTGGAATCCCGAACGGATCTTTTGAGGCTCTCAGAAACAGACCGGAAGCATCTTGCAAACGACATGAGACGGGCCTACAGCCTCCTGATTTCAGAATGGCTGGACTATATGAAGCATCTGAAAGAGAACTATCCGTATCTCTTTTCTTTCGCCATGAGGACCAACCCCTTTGACCCGGACGCCACTCCGGAAGTGAGAACATAATTGAAAAGGAGATGAACATGGACAAAGCGGCATTTTTCAAGTTGAGTTACGGTCTGTATGTGGTTACGTCGAAGAAAAACGGTCAGTTGAACGGGCAGATTGCCAACACGGCCATTCAGGTCACCTCCGATCCGCCCACTATCTCGGTGTGCATCAACAAGCAGAATCTTACCCATGAGTTCATCCGGTCAAGCGGGATATTTGCCGTCTCCATCATATCCAGATCGACCCCCATGACCTTCATCGGGCACTTCGGCTTCAAATGCGGAAGGGACTTCAACAAATTCGAAAATATGAATTACAAAAAGGGGGTAACGGGAGCCCCGATTGTCCTGGACAACGCCATCGCCTACATCGAAGCGGAGGTGATCAAAGAGCTGGATTGCGGAACCCACACGATTTTTGTCGGCGAGGTCCGGGATTGCGGCATCCTCAACAATGAAGAAGAACCCATGACCTATGCCTTCTACCACGACGTGAAGCGGGGCAAGTCTCCCAAGACGGCGCCCACCTATCAGGAACCCGTAAAAGAAAAGGTAGAAAAGTCGGCGAAATACACCTGCTCCGTGTGCGGATATATCTATGACCCGGAGAAGGGAGACCCCGATTCGGGCATCAAGCCGGGAACGAAATTCGAAGATCTCCCCGCGGACTGGACATGCCCCGTCTGCGGCGCCGATAAATCCAAATTTGAGAAGGAGGGTTAGGCTTTCCATGCCCTCCGCAGGCGCAGGGAATTGCTGACGACGGAGACGGAACTCAAGGCCATGGCGGCAGCGGCGAATTCAGGATTCATGAGGATCCCAAAGAAGGGATACAGCACTCCGGCAGCGACCGGGATGCCTAAAATGTTATAGATAAACGCCCAGAAGAGGTTCTGCCGGATCACCTTCATGGTCTCGAAGGAAAGCCGGATCGCCCGGGGGACGGATCGCAGATCGTCCGTCATGAGAGTGATGTCGCTCGCCTCGATCGCCACATCCGTACCGGCCCCGATGGCGATGCCGATATCGGCCGCCGTCAGCGCCGGTGCATCGTTGATGCCGTCTCCCACCATGGCAACGACCTGCCCCGATTCCTGGAGACGCCTGATCTCTCCGGCCTTGTCGCCCGGCAGCACCTCCGCCATGACGTGATCAATTCCGAGAGCGCCTCCGATAGCATTCGCTGTGTTGACGTTATCTCCCGTAATCATGGCGACGGAGAGCCCCATTTTTTTCAGAGACGAAACGGTTTCCCCCGCCGAATCCTTTGGCAAATCCGCAAGTGCGATGATTCCGATCGCCCGATCTTCTTCGGCAACAAATACGCAGGTTTTTCCCTCACCGGCAAGCTTCGCGGCTTCCTCAGAAAGAACTTCCGGGTTTATCCCCTTGCTTTCCATGAGTCTCCGGTTGCCCAGCAGGCACACGCTCTCATTGAGAAATGCCCCGGCGCCGAGACCGGACATGGCCTCAAATCGATGCACCTGAAAGATGGATATCTGTTCGCGGCGTCCCTGCTTCACGATGGCGGCGGCGACAGGGTGTTCCGAAACGGCCTCGATGGAGGCGGCTACCTGTAAAACCTTCTTCCTGTCTGCACCGGGCGCGACAATGATATCCGTTACCTCCGGCTCCCCTTTGGTCAGAGTGCCGGTCTTATCGAAAACAACCGTCGTCAGTTTGTAAGCCTTTTCCAGGCTCTCTCCCCCTTTGATCAGAATGCCGCTTTCCGCGCCTATCCCTGTTCCCACCATGACTGCCGTAGGCGTCGCCAGACCCAGGGCGCAGGGGCAGGCAATGACCAGAACGGACACAAAGTTGAGCAAGGCGCGGCTGAAAACGGGATCGGGAACGAAAAAATACCAGACCACGAAGGCGGCGGCGCCGATGGCAAACACAACGGGCACAAAAATGGAGGCAACCTTGTCCGCCAGTCTCTGGATCGGCGCTTTGGATCCCTGAGCCTCTTCGACAAGGTGGATAATCCGGGCAAGGGCTGTTTCCGCCCCAACACGCGTGGCTTTAAAAACAAAGCTCCCGCTCTTATTCAGGGTTGCGGCATACACCTGATGCCCCGCCTCCTTAAAAACAGGCATGCTCTCGCCGGTGAGCATGGATTCATCCACCGCGGAGTTTCCGGAAACAACCAGGCCGTCGGTGGGTATCTTCTCCCCCGGCCGAACCACGATCACATCGCCTTTCATGACATCTTCAATCGGGATATCCTTCTCCACTGTATCTCTGATCACCCGGGCGGTCTTCGGTTTGAGTTCTATAAGCCGTCTGATGGCCGCGGAGGTCTTGCCCTTGGCCTTTGCTTCCAGAAGCCGGCCCAGAAGGATGAGGGTAACGATCATGGCGGCACCGTCGTAATAGACGTGGGGGGCAACACCGGCGGCGGCAAAAATCCCGGGGGAAAAGGTGGCGGCAACCGAATAGAGATAGGCGGAAAAAGCCCCGACAGCGACGAGGGTATTCATATCCGTGGTTCTTTGCTTCGCTGCCTTTGCGGCGCCAATGTAAAACCGGCTCCCCACCCAGAAAACCACGGGAGTCGTCAGGACAAACATGACAGGAAGCATGATATCCCTGGAAATAGCCGCGAGAAAGGGAAACCAGTGCTGCATGGAGCCCATGAAGATGACGATACTGAGGACGGCCCCGACAATAAATTTAAGCCTCAGGTCTTTAATCTCCCTTTCCCTTGCCGCGGTGACGGGGTCTTCCAACGTTTCTTTCAGGACGCCTAAATATTCATAGCCCTGATCGGAGATGATCTTCTCGAGGGCCTCCACGCCGCCCCAGTTCTCTTCGTGCGTCACTGTTGCCCTGGCCGTGGCAAGGTTCACCGACACATCCGCCACCCCTTCCGCATCCTTCAACGCCGTCTCCACGCGCCGGACACAGGCGGCACACGTCATTCCCCCCACGGAAATGGTCGTCTGCAGCGGTTTTTTTTCAGGCAACGTCAAATCCCGCCTTCCTGATACGATCTCTGATCATTGACATATCCACAGGCTTTGCCTCATCAAACGATGCTTCCCCTTTTTCGAGGCTGACCCTCACGTTGCTGAGACCTTCGATGCCCGTCAGGGCTTTCGTGACAGCCATGACACAATGCCGGCAGGACATCCCCGCTATTTTAATCGTCGCCATACTCACCTCCCTTTTATATGACTTTCATTGATGATGAGTTCGTAAAAGTCTGAAAATCCCTGTTTTGTCTTTCCGAGCTTGATAAAATATCCAGTTCTTTCGTGTAGTTATGTGTTCTCTGGATTCCGGCTTTCGCCGGAATGACTAATTTTTACGAAACCTTCATAGATAGATGAACTCTTTTGTGCAAAACGGCAGACATCCATGTAACCTGTTTAAATTCAATGTTTTTTTTAACACACTCTCCACGTCTCTTCAATATGAATTTAAACGTCAGCAAAGACCGTCGTAAAAACATTCTTCATAGACTAATTTCTTGACAAGACATTCGTAACTGGCTATTTTCATCCGGAGAAAGAGAAAACCTGTACGGAGAAGTCAATCCATGATTATCAGATGCTGGGGGGCAAGGGGATCGATACCCGTATCCGGAAAAGACTACCTGAAGTATGGCGGCGACACCACCTGTATCGAAATCAGGACAAAAGATGATGACATCATCATCATTGACGCCGGTTCGGGAATCAGAAGACTGGGAAACAGGCTGTTGGATGAAAAACGGTTTCGCTATACGATGATCTTCACACACGCCCACTGGGACCACATCATGGGATTTCCATTTTTTAAACCCCTTTATTTCAAAAAAACACGCATGACGATGTTAGGATGCCCGTTTGCCCAATCGTCGGTAAAGCACATGATCTCAAAAATCATGGCCCCTCCCAATTTCCCGGTAAATTTTGAGGATGCCAAGGCGGATATTACCTATCATGAAATATGTGAGAATTCTTTTCGCGTCAATTCCATAACCGTCGAGCCCATACCCCTGAGTCACCCCAATCAAGGTATGGGGTACAAATTTACGGAAGACGGCAAGACATTCGTTTTCTTAACCGACAATGAGTTGAGCTTCAGACACGAAGGGGGCCTCGATTACCAGGACTATCTTGATTTTTCCAGAGGCGTCGACCTGCTGATTCATGACGCCGAGTACCGGGAAGAGGAATATAAAAAGACAAAAGCCTGGGGCCATTCCCTTTATAAAGACGCTCTGAAGCTGGCCATTGAAGCCGGGGTGAGGAAATTCGGTCTGTTCCACCATAACCAGGAACGGTTCGATCAGGGCGTTGACGAGATTGTGGAAGACTGCAGAAAAACGATCAAGGGCAGTGAGGCTTCACTGGAATGTTTTGCCCTTGACCAGGATATGGAAATCAGTCTGTAGAAAAATAGACAGTCAGGAGGTATGTCATGAGATACAATGGAAAAAACCGGAACAAGTGTTCAAAGTCAAACATTATCCTGTGCACCTTGATTGCAGTCTTTTTTTGTCTTGCCGTTGTTCCAATAACAGCCACGGCCCATCCACCGGGAAGCGTCACACTTGGCTACAATTTATCCTCAAAGGCATTGATAGTCACAATCGTGCACAACACATCCTCACCCAATTCACACTACATCAACAAAGTGACACTCAAAAAGAACGGAAAACCGGCGGGGAGTTACACGTATCAGAATCAGCCGGAGCCATCTGAGTTCAGTTATACCTACAATCTGTCCGCAAGGATAGGCGATGTCATTGAAGTCACTGCATACTGCAGCTCTTATGGAACGAAAACGGCAAGGTTGATCGTTAAAAAACTGGCTGCATAAACCTGTGGACCCCGTCTTCTTCTTTTATATTCATACAGGATTCATGACGGCGGGATTCTTGTTGATGCTCGCGGGTGTAGCAACTGCCATGTTCGTGAAGCGAAGGAGGTGGTGGCTTTCGATTCACAAAGCGGCCGGAATTCTAACGGCTGTCTGTTTTCTCTGTGGTTTTACATTCGCTACCCTCATGGTTGGTGTCTCCGAGGAAGAGCATTTCAGGGTGGCTCATGCCTACCTGGGGCTCTTGACAACGGTTTTGACTTTTCTTACAGCGGTTCTGGGTCATTTACAATTCAGAATAAAAAATGCTTCAGGAAAGATCAGGACCCTCCATCGATGGTCCGGACGAATCACCCTGGTTTCTGCCTGCATGGCTATTGCGTCCGGCTTGCAGACCGCCGGGATTATTTAACATATACGCAGGTCGAAGCCTGAGGCTACACTCAAGGATATCGACCGCAAGCATTTCGGTTTAAGCTGTGTTTTACAAAAGGGGGAGAAAATGAAGATACTTGTTGTCTACTACTCCATGTACGGCCACGTTCACCGCATGGCCGAGGCGGTTGCGGACGGAGCCCGTGAAGTAAATGGGGCGGAAGTCCTGATGCGCCGCGTCCCTGAAACCCTTCCGGAAGACGTTCTCGGGAAAATGGGCGCCCTCGAAGCGCAGAAAGATCTCATCCATGTTCCCATATGTACGCAGGAGGAATTGGCGGGAGCCGATGCCATCATCTTCGGCACACCCACGCGATTTGGAAATATGTGCGGCCAGATGAGACAATTCCTTGACGCGACAGGAGGTCTATGGGCGAGAGGCGCTCTTGTGGGCAAGGTGGGGGGCGTATTTACAAGCTCCGGAACCCAGCATGGCGGTCAGGAATCGACCATTCTCAGTTTTCACATCACCCTGCTTCATCACGGGATGATCGTGGTGGGTCTTCCCTATGCATTTCAGGGACAGATGAGAACGGACGAGGTCAGCGGCGGTTCCCCTTATGGAGCCTCAACGATTGCCGGAACTTCGGGGGAACGCACACCCACTGAAAATGAACTGGCCGGAGCCCGTTTTCAGGGCAGACATATCGCGGAGATTACGGCCAGGCTGAAGGTCTGATGCGCCTTTAAAAACAAATATATAGCTTCGGAAAGGGTGGAAATAATATATCTTAAACGGTGATTTCTCTGAAGATGTATTGCCGCGTGATTCAGACTCTCCCGAAATCGTCCTGAAAGCGCTCAATATCGTCTTCACCGAAATATGTGCCCGTCTGTATCTCGATGAATGCAAGATTTTCATCTCCCGCATTCAGAATGCGATGCGCTGCTCCCAGGGGAATATCAACCGATTGACCGGCTTGCAGATCGAATTCCTCAAGGTCGATGGTGACAACAGCCCTGCCACAAAGGATAAACCAGTGTTCAGAACGACGTCGATGGCGCTGGAGACTCAGGCGCTTGCCCGGATACACGATGATCCTCTTGGCCTTATACTCCACCTTATCTGCGAGCACTTCATAGTATCCCCAGGGACGGTTGTCCATCTCCATGATAATCACCCCTTTAAGGTTTCTTTCATCCCCATGCATTCCCTTCTGTGCAGGAATGACATGAGCGGTTTCATAGCATTGCATTGATAAAATGGCAAGAGGAGACCTGTTTTGACATGAACAGGGATGGCTTTTCAAACTGATTATCCGGGGCATGCATATTGCAAAGGTACTACCTGACAGATACATGAGCGTAAGGAAACACCATGAACCCACTATTTCTCAAAAGAAGCGGCATAGAAGAACAGATACTTCAGTATAAACTTCTGATCATACAAGTCCTCATTTTTGTTATTCCTTTTCTTGTTTTTTCCTTCATCCTCTACCAGAGCAATCTTTCTCTGGAAATTTCACAGATGCTCATGTACGCCATAAATCTCGTTCTTGTGCTTGCCGGCTTCATCATCCTTCGTCAGATATTTGACACATTCCACCGTATCGCCGTGACGATTAAAAAGGTTGAAGTTGGAGAAATTTCGGATCTTACCATTCACAAGGACGTGGCGGAATTGCGGGATATAACCACTTCCTTTAACAATCTCATGGAAAAATTTGAAAAAACGGCGGCGACCCTGCAGGTATGCCGCCTGTCTCTGGAAAGGGAATCTACGGATCGAGAAAAGGCGGAGCAGGCGCTTCGTGAAAGTGAGGCGCGGCTGAAGTCCATCCTGACAAGCACCGAGGATATGATCTTCATGCAGGATCGGAACGGAAAAATTCTCTATTACAATGCCCCGTCCCGTTATGGCCTGAAGGAAGAAGACGTGATCGAAAAAACACTTGATGATATCGTCGATTCAGATACAGCAAGCCGGCTTATGGAACATCTATGCCGGGTAGTGAACACCTGTGAAAGCGTGACTTCGGAAGAACGGATCGTCTGGCAGGGAAAAACCCTGTGGTTTCTTCTATTGACTTCACCCGTGACAGATGATGCCACGGGTGAAGTGACCGCTGTCACGACCATTTCCCGAAACATCACCGAGAGGAAACGCATGGAGGAAGAAATGGTCAAGTTCCGGAAGCTGGAATCCGTCGGGATTCTTGCCGGCGGTATTGCCCACGATTTCAACAATCTGCTGACGGCCATCCTGGGCTATATCGATCTCGCCAAAATGCGTCTTAAACCGGGCGAGGCTGCCTACGAAAAACTGTTGTCTGCTGAAAAAGCTTCCCGTCAGGCAAAAAGCCTGACAAACAGTTTAATCACCTTTTCACCCGGGGGAAAGCCGATAAAGCAAAAAATGACGATTACCGGTCTGATCGAAGATATGGTTCATCTTGCCATGAGCGGTTCGAAAACCAAAAGCGACATGACCATCGTCGAAGATCTCTGGCCTGTGGACGTGGATGAGGGGCAAATCGGGCAGGTCATTCATAATCTCACGGTGAATGCGAAAGAAGCTTCTTTATCGGGTGATATCATTATGATCCATGCTGAAAACATCGTCACAAAGCCCGAAGACGGCCTTCCCGTGGTTCCGGGAAAATATATAAGACTGTCCATTCGGGATCATGGAAGCGGCATTCCGAAGGAAAACCTTTCAAAGATATTTGATCCCTATTTCACGACAAAAGAAATGGGCGCCCGGAAAGGCATGGGGCTGGGGCTGTCTGTCTGTCACTCCATCATTCAAAAACATGATGGCTGTATCGCCGTGGAGTCGGAAGAAGGCAAGGGAACGGTCTTTTATGTCTGTCTGCCTGCATCTGAGCAGTAAGCGGGATTTCTTGAAAAACAAGCCACCTCCTCAATCATTAAAACATTCAGGCCTGTTAATAAGCGGTTGATGTAAAAACCTTTGGCGATACGCGAAACAAACTCCTGCTTTAACGCCCGCGTCAGAAAGACATTCGGGTTGGCCGAATATTTTGCTACATCGGCATACCTGAACAACATTGGGAGGTTTTGTAATGCGTGAATTGTTTTTATGAGTTTCTCCTTAAGATTACATAACCTGAGACTGGTTTGATTTTTTCCTTTTTTAAAGGTTTCTCATAATGATAGTCCCTTCCCTTGACATAGGTCCTTTCCATCAGCGCCCTGATCTTGTCCGACAAAATCTCCTCCAGCGTCTCCACCTGAAGGATACTGCTGGGCGTCGGAATTTTAAACTCCCCGGAACACAGCAGGTAGCCGACGGCAGGAAGGCTGGACAGGATCATCAGGGAGGCATCCGGTCGAAGCGCATCCTTTAGCTTCTCACACTCAACTTTCACAGAAATCTTTTCACGGCTTTTTTCGGCCTTGAATTCGATGAATGACCTGTATGATTCATCTCTGACACCCTCTTTTTCATTCAACAGGAAATCACCCTTGCCAAAGTGCGCGATCATGTCAGCCCTGATTTTCCTTGAGAGACCTTTCAGCAGGTGCGAGAGCGCAGACGTGGTCATGGGGGTTACAAAATCCAGCTCCTCGGAGAATCTTGTCCCGCCGTAACACCAGCGCAGAGCCGTACCACCCTGGAAAAAAAGATCAACACTGGCTTTATGCGAAAATATATGGTGCAGGACGACGAGCTGCGCAATTTCCGAACGCTTGATTCTTGTCTGGTTGTAGAGTTTCATGAATAGTACAAGTTCGGGAACAAATAGGCACCTTAAATGTGTTATAACATTAGAGACCAGCTGGGATTTTTGAGTGCATCATTTCCTTTCGGTCCAACTTACGCCCATCCACTATAAAAGTTCCATCGCCAACTGCGTGAACAGTTCGCTTCTCCTTCCGTGAATTATCAAAGTACGCCGCAACGCCTTCGAGGATGACGATATTGTGCTTCTTGACGATGTCGATAACTTTGCACTCGATATTCGCCATGCATTCTTTTATCAAGGGCGCTTTGACATGCTTTCCCTTCACGGGGGTCAGCATGAACTTTTCAAATTTGTCTGTATCAGCACCGGAACATGTTCCCACTCCAACGACCTTATCAAGCATGTCAAGAGTGGGAATTGCAATAACACACTCCTTCGTTTTGCGAAGAGCAGCAAAGGAATAGTTCCAGGACCCAGTGGTCATGGCAAATATCGGCGTAAAGTCCACCACCATTGTCCACGAGATCGTCATTATATTGTTCTTCTTTCCGTCATGTGTCGTAACAAGAACAACTGGACCAGATTCGATCAACGTAAACACTTTACTGATCTGCATTTTTCTCATGTGCGCACACGCTCCTCTCCTTGTTTGCCTAAATAACGCCTGCATAATCGGGAGTGGCCCGACAGGGACACGATCCGGTTCATGCGGTAGTTATGGCTGCTTTTCGCTCTATTGGTTTTCTAGTAAACACGTAGGCCCTCCGACTTTGATACTCGATATCTGGGTATGGATCTCTCTCGATTACCTCTGTTCTCTTAAACCCGCTGTCCTTGAGACAAGTGGAGATGAAGTCGGTTCTGAAGAACATAAAATCGATGTCTACCTCTCTGCCAAGAAACTCGTCCACGTGAATTGTCTTGTCACCGATATGGTAGGTAAAGAGAAACACTCCGCCTGGCTGCAGTACACGAAATACCTCGTGAAATGCTCTTTTGACCTGCTCATCAGAGAGGTGAACGATGGCATAGAAAGCAACGACACCGGCTATCGACTCGTCTTCAAAATCAAGGTCGAGGAGATTCCCCTTCACGAAGGGTATGCCTGGATGAATAATGCTCGCCTGCTCTATCAGCTTCTCCGAAAGATCGAGCCCAGAAATTTCAATGCCGAGGTCTTTTAGGTATCGTGTGGTTTGACCTGGACCGCAACCTAAATCCCATATTGGTTGCTTGCCGCCAACCTCTTTCGAGAATCTGCAGAGTATCTCCTGATCTTGCGGCTTCTTCTCGTGTTCCCCGCAGAACTTTTCTGCATATTCGGTCGCTACGGCGTCGTACACCTTTGCTATTCGATCCATTTTTGTCTCATAGCTATAACGGCGGAGCTGAGCGGTGGCGCGAGCCTGCCAGGACGCGGAGCGTCCTATTGCAGGCGAGTGACGTGCGCTCCAGCGATTTGATGGGCGGCTTCTATATATTTCTATTTTTTTAT
>Ga0163209_1001027_pt1 | contig 12270 bp, 9 predicted proteins | sample Kivu_160m_FD_113538 | JGI IMG/M metagenome (GOLD analysis project Ga0163209, IMG submission 113538) | Freshwater microbial communities from Lake Kivu, Western Province, Rwanda to study Microbial Dark Matter (Phase II) - Kivu_160m | ecosystem: Environmental > Aquatic > Freshwater > Lake ... | reverse complement strand
GTCCTGCCCGGCCTCCGACTGATGAAACCGTTTCAACATACTCAGAAGGTTCTGCATTCTCACGCTCCTTTTCAGACGAGAGGAGACGTGGTGGGGAGCCACTCTACCTCTCGATGCCACTCAAACTCGTCCCGATTTGTCAGGAGACCTGTCCCCGCCCTGCTCCTTTCGCGGTCGCCGTCAGCCCGCGGTTCTACGTTGGCCATCTTGACCCCGGCATTCTTTTGACCGCAGACTGTCGAAGCCGGTCGCCTATCGAAGGAAAAAGTACTGCGCCGCGAGATAGAGTCCTGGTCCCATGACGACGATTCCAATAGCAGGCAAAATGAGACAGCCGACTGGGAGCACCATCTGTACCGACGCCGCCATGCCGCGCGCTTCAATGTCTTGCTGCACGCGCTCTTGCATGATCCGTCCCATGCTCGTGAGCGCGTCGGCAATCGGACTGCCCATCTGCTGGGCGCGCTCGAGGAGATCCACAAAACGACGCACTTCGTCGATGCCAGCTGCCCGCTCCGCAAATCCATCGAGCGCTTCCGTCAGCGTGCGGCCGGTCGAGATGTCGGTCGAGACCTGGCGCAGCTCCTGAACAAACGGTCCGCCGGGTTTGAGCGCGATTTGTTCCAAAGCTTGCGGCAACGCCTGACCCGCCGCGACCTGAATCGCGAGGCGATGGAGCACGAACGCCATCTCGGTTCGCACCATCTCACGCCGCTTTTGCACCAACTGCCGCAGGTGAAAATCGGGCAGATACAACCCCAGGACGCCCAAGCCGAGGGCGACCGGTAGAAAGCCCGGTCCAATGAGGATCGCGTTGCCGAGTCCGACGAGAAAGAGCATCAGCGCGATCAAGACCTTCCAAGCATACAAGTTGTAGACCGTGCGGTAGCGCGGTGGATAGCCCGCCGCGACAATCATGGCGCGATCCTTGTCTTCGCGCCGCAAGAGAACCGCAAGGGTGCGGCTCGTGCTCTCCAACATTGGTCCGAGAGTACGATCGAGGAGCGGCGACAATTGAACGCGCTCGCCTTCTTCGGATCGCAACTCGACACGCTGGCGCGCATTACCGATGCGGGTAACGAATGGATGCGTCACGCCTGTCCAAATCAAGAGCACGCCCAGTCCACCCATGAGAGCGAGCACGAGAGTCATGCGCTCACCCCCACGCTTTCGAGCGGCTGTACCGCTCGCGAGCCGATGCGGTTCATGATGTAGTATGCCAAAGCCGACATCATCCCGACGAGGACGATTGCAATCTGCCCCAGAATACTCGCATAGAATGGACCTTGCAGATCAGGGGCAGTCTGTCGCAAGATCACGACGAATGTGAACGGGGCGAGACACACGATCCGCGCCTCCCACCGAATCCGTTCCTGTGCGGTGGCGACGCGCCGTCGTCCGGAGGCGAGGGCTTGTACGCTCTCGCGCAGGGCGATAAGGACCGGCCCGAGTTGCTGACCGCCGGTTCGGCGATTGGCGATCAAAGCTTCGACCAGTCGATCGAAGATCAGATCGCGGCGGCGCTTGGCGACTCGCATCAATACCTCTTCCAGATTCGCTTGCAAAGATACCTGGGTCGCGATCTCGACAAAGTCGGCGCGCACAATCTCTGGCGCGTGTTCGGCGACGGTTGCGATCGCCATCTCCAGACTCCGCATCGAGGCGAATCCTTCTTGCAGAATGTCGATCACTTCGAGCAGCGCCTCCTGGTATTCCCGGCGCCGTTTCTCGCGGCGGTCCTCCAGATACGTCCAGTAGGCGAAGAATCCCAGCAGCGCGCCCAGGAACGCCGCCGCAAGAGCATTCGTCAGCAGAAAAGCCAGCCCACCCAAGACGCCACCCAGAAAGCTAGAGGTCTTGAGAAACTCGGCCGCGGTGATATCGAGATCGGCTTGATCAAGTTTGCGCTGCAGGCGTCCAGCAAAACTGGTATCTTCCTCATCCTTCGAGATCTGGTAGTGAGGGATCGCCATGATCGACAGGACGAGCACCAGGATTCCTATCGCGCCGATGAAGGCAAAGAGAACGTTTGGACCGTAGAGCATTTCTCACTCCAATCAACCGTATCGGCTCAGCCGCCGTTACGGGCGCGCGACCCCAGCGGGCTGACGATTGAACGTCCGTGGCGCTGGCGCAAAGGGCGCCGGGTCAACTCCGCGTTCGCGCAATCGCTCAGCGCGGGCCAGTGGGTACGGCGTCCGACCGAGTTCTGAACGCTCCCCGTCGCGGGTGAAGATCGGCTGATTCAGGATGCGATTCCCTTGCTCGACTGACCCTGTTAGCTCGATGATCTCCTCGACGCGCCGTTTGCCAGAAAGAGCATCGCACCGCAAAAAGACGACGAGGTGGAAAGCTTCCGTGATCCACTCGGCGACAGTCTTCTCGTCGATCTGACTGCCTTCGGGCGCAAGCTTGGTCAATTGCACGAGACGCGTCAGGGCTTGCCCCGCCGAGTTCGCGTGAACGGTCGAGAGAAAACCTTCGTGACCGGTATTCGCGGCTAAGAGCATGTCGAGCGTCTCAGCGCCGCGGACTTCGCCGACCACAATCCGGTCGGGTCGCATGCGGAGTGCATTCTGTACCAGGCGCCGCTGCGGGATTTCGCCGGTGCCTTCCGCGTTGGCGTAGCGGACAGTCTGATACACGACGTCTGCGAGCGGAAGCTGCAATTCGCGCGTGTCCTCGATCACGATGACGCGCTCGCCTTCTGGAAACAGGCTCGCCAGCACATTCAGAAAGTTCGTCTTACCGCTCGATGTTCCGCCGGCAATGAGGATGCCCAGGCGTGCTTGAATTGCCGCCTTCAGGAATTGCGCCGCCGATTCGGTGAGCGATTCGAGCTGCACGAGATCCTGTATCTGCCTCGCCACGAGACGATGGCGACGAATCGTCATCGCGGGACTAGGCGAAGCAACCGGTGCGATCGTCGCGTTGAGTCGGCTGCCGTCCGGAAGTTGGGCATCGAGAATCGGATCCGTCAGATTAACCTGGCGACCGGTCGAAGCGACCAGCCGGTTAATGAGCTCTACCAGACTGTCGGCATCTCCGACCTTGGCTTCGGCGCGGTGCTTGCCGGTTTCATCAATGACCCAGATCTCGGTGCCGTTGACGATGATCTCCTCGATGCGCTCGTCCCGCAGAAGCGGATCGAGCGGTCCGAATCCCAGGACGTCGCTCAATATGCGCCGAGCTACTTCGTCGTCGGAGAGTTCGAGGAGAGGCAGTCCCTGCATCGGCTGCGCGAGTCGATAGTCCGCAGCAATTTGATGCGCCAGCCGAGTAACCTTCTGCCGTGTTTCCGCGGTGGGATGTCCGAGTTCGTACGGGTCGGAGGTCGCCGCGAGCATTTGCCGCACGCGCCGCAAGACGACGAGGTATGGGTTTTCGCCAGCTTCCGGTCGCCGCAACGCGGCGCCGACCATCTGGGACAGTTCACTCGGCTGCGCAACTCTCTTTGTTGGATCTGCAATTGTCATGGTCTGCTCACACCATCGTCTGCATTCGCCAAATGCTATCCATTGTCATGCCATCGTCTGACTTGCCAATACCATCCATCGTCACGATCCGAAAACCAGTTCGGTCAGCTTCTCTCCGAGTCCATCCTTCTTCTCCCCGCCGAGCCGACCCCGTTGCGACCACACCTGGGTTACGGGTGGGTAAAGAGTGGATGCAATCGAGACGAGGGCGCGGGCGATCTCGCCGCGCGAATCGATCACGAGCGGGTAACCGCGATTCAGGGACGCCGTGACCTTGGGCCCGCCGTCGGGAACGACGCCGACCTCGGGCATTTGCAGGGCATTCACGATGTCCTTGCGGGCGATGCCGTGTTCGGGATGAAAGCGATTCACGACCAGGAGGAACTTTTTCGGATCAAGCTGGATGTGCTTGAAGAGTGTCTCCATCACTTCGCCGGTGGCGCGGACGCTCGCCGCGTCCGGATTGACGACGACGAAGACATAGTTGGCTTCGCTCAGCGCTTGCAGGTGCAGCGCGGCATTCGTGTCCTGACCGAGATCCATCACGACAAAATCGGTGAGACTCGCCAGAACGCTCAAGAGCTCGTGCATGAAGGCGCGCCCCGGCTCGCCCTGAAAGTAGTCGTCGCCGCCCATGAACTGCTTGGGTATCCCGATGAGGACGCGCAGGTTATTGCGAAACGGATTCAGATACCCTTGGACCTCGCTCGGCGACAGCACCGGCTGAGCCGACAGCATCCCGACGTTACCGGTATTTCGATAACCCTGGGTCGCTTGGTTCATCTGGTAACGGCGTGCGAGCGCCGCGATGTTCTTTGTGATCGCCGCTTCAGGAAATCCCAGGTGAATGTGCGTGTTTCCACCGGCCATGTTCGCATCGACGAGCACGGTGTTGCGGTTCGCGAGGACGCCCAGGATCGCGGCGAGGTTCTCAGCAATGGTGCTTTTTCCAACACCGCCTTTCGCTCCCCACACGGCGACCATGCTTTTCTCCCAGCCGTGCGTCGCGATGATCTGTGCGACTTGGGTCGAGACCTGGGGGATATATGACGGCGACGAACGTTCGCGCAGTGCATCTTGGACGGCCGTGTGAATCATCGCGACGAGCGCACGGGCTTGCGCTTCGCCAATCGGCAAATCAACGTGTCCTTTGATGCCGAGTTGGTAAAGTTTCGAGCCCCAATCGCCCTGCGGCGGGATCGCGCCTATCGTCACGATAGGCTGCTTCTCGTAATGGTAGAGTCGTTGGATGTCATTCGGCTCGAATGCCGGCAGCGTTGGATCGAGGAGCACGACGTCGACATCGAGCGAAGTCGCGTCGTTAAATACACGCGAACCATCTTGCGTCCAGGTGACAATCTCAATCCCGTTCGGATTGCCGGGTCCGAAGACGGCGTTGAGTTGTTGCACGTCACCCCATTGCCGCAGCGCGAGCACCATCTTCAAACCATGCGAAAGCGATTCAGGTGCGTCGCCAACCCTGCCCTGAGCTAGCGTCGAAGCGGGAGATGAAGGCGAGGACGGACTAGACAAGGCCATTGTCACGTCTCCGCTGCCGGACGAATCTCACCACCGCGACGAAGAGAACCAGAAGAACGACGCCGCAGAGCAACGGAACGAGGAGCGCTCCAATATCAAGCCCGGTCGGGATTGTCGCCGGCGCGGCAGCAGGATTCGTCGATCGGGACTGGCTGACGTCGCCGGGGTGATTCGCCGGCGACTGAGTCGGCTGGCTGGGCGGCTGTGCCGCCGCGGGTAGCGTGGGCTGGACAAGCCCGGGTACCGCTGAGGGCTGCGCTTCCGTGGGCGCGACCTGCGTTGGAGGAACCGAACCAGATTGCGTTTGCCCGCCAGATACGAGCGAGCGCTCGCGCATCATCCAAGCGAGCACGTCATTGAACGTCATACCGTAGGTGGGCGACTGTGCGCCGTTCGCGGCTTCCGCAGTTTTTGCCGGCAGCAATACCAGATGGACGCGACCGTTGTCCATTCCAAACGTCACAAGCTCCACGCTGGCGCGCGGCAGAAGAACGGTGACCGATTGGATATCTCCCTGAACGTACGCCGGCTGCCCGGTCGTTTGGGATGGCTGCGATTCAAAACCTCCACCGGAACCGGTGAAAGCGGGATTGGGCACTTGCTGGAAATGGACGGAGAGGACCAGGACGTTTTGAATCACGACCTTGTCCGCGGGGAGGTTCATATCGGTCGCGCCCATAGCGCCCGGACCCGTTGACGGGTTTCCTTGGAATGAATTTGGAACCGGCGTTGAGCCAAGTCGTGAGCTCGTCGTGGAGGTGAGTCCCAATGGGATCATGAAGGAAACGGGCGTGGGAGGCGCGAGCAAATTCGAAAACGTCGAATTGCTGGAGGCAGAGATATTCCCAGGCGCAAGTCCGACGACGAGATCGACCCAGTCTCCCGGCTCGATTTGGCTGGGTGCCGTCTTGGGATCGACCGGGACGATCATCGCGACCTTGTCGGGATCCGTCATCACGAGCGCCAACCGATTGGCGGCTTCTGGATTGCCGGGCGCGACGATCGCGCTCTTGCGCAGCGGCTCGCCCGCATGGACGTTTTCGAGGACGAATCCGCCGACATATTGATCGATCTCTTCGCGCTGGACAAGGGTGTTCGCGACCTGACCGTTGATGCGCTCCGCGTCGACGCCCAGAGCATTCGGATCAAGCGTCGAGTACGCGGGAATATCGTGGACAGCGACGACGACCGAGTAGGGCGGTGGGGCCATCATGCCACCGAGCATGAGGAACCCGACGAAAGCCAAGCCCGCCAGCAGAATGCCAAGGGTGAATGTCGCAGATCGAAGCATAGAGCGTTCTCCAAAGCTCAAGTTGGCAAGCCCGTGCCGCGCCGGCCAGAGGGCTGTAGGCCGGGCTTGACATCAGGTAGCATCAGGGGCGCCGTTAACCCGATCCTCCTGTTCCATCCGGCGCAGACTCTGCCATCGCAAGATCGCGATCAGCACTCGATACTTTCGTGGTGAAAATGTGCAGGTCCAACTTTGTCTCCTTTCCCCCAAAGGCGAGCTGAGTGGTTCTGTTGCTTCCATTATCGCAAGTGCCACTGATAAAAAAGTGAAAGGAGACTGAAAACGAAGGTTCTCCGCCGAGTCCAACCTTAAAGAATCGAATCAATTCAAAAGAAAAAGGCGTAGAGCAAAATGCCTACACCTTTCGGAAATCAAAGACGCGCCGCATGGCAATAGCCGCGCAGCAATAGAAATAGCGCTGCGCCTGAGACGCGCAGCGTGGCAACAACGAATACGCCGTCAATGGCAGGGGTTTGCAGATCCCATCGGCTGGCGCAAGAAACCAACCTGAAGAGCAAATCCATTGCCAGTAAGTCTGGCGCTAGGAAGACAGAAGAATCGCTTCATTGCGACGAGCCTAGGGAGCTGGACTGGCCTCCCCTTGATCCTTCACGATCCGCTCGTAGAGCTCACGAATCTCGCGACTGGGCTCCGAAATGTTCAGTTCGTCCCGGAGCACCTGAATCCAGCGTTGATAGGTTTTCACGGCCGCGACGCGATTCCCGGTTTGGTACTGCAAGCGCATCAGGGCCAGGTAGACCTCTTCGCGATCCCGGTCCTTGTCGATCAGCGTCTGGTAGTGGGCCAGAGCCTGGTCGAACTCGCTGCGGCGTTCGTAGATGCCGGCAAGGGCGAAAAGGGCATCTAGGTATTTGCGCTGCAGACGCGTACGAATTTCCACACACCAATCTTGGTATGATTCTTCGAAATAATCGCCGCGGTACACCGCGAGTGCAGCCATATAACTCTCGATGCGCTCCGTCTCGACCGCCGCGGTCTCCGCGCGTTGAATCAATTCCTCGAACTCAGTTACGTCCGATTCCAGAGCGAGGTCTTGCCGGAGATGATACACGCCGCCCTCGTACACGACACAGCGTGGGATTGTTTTCCGCAGCAGATACGCGGTCGAGTGAAAGATGACACTCGCTTTCGACGCGGGTCGGTCGCTCCATAAAGCCTCCAGGATCTTGTCGCGGCGGAGGCCTTCGGGATGCGCCAGCAAAAGAAAGAAGAGGTCTTTGGCCGAGTCCATCTTCCAATCTTCGCGGGTGATGAGTTTCTCTCCCAGCATGACCTGCGTCGTCCCGAACGCATAGACCCGGAGCCGGGGAGGCGACGAAGGCGCTGCTGCTTTGGCGGTCTTTTCCAGTGCGCTGAGTTTCTGGAGCGCGGGTCGGAAATAGCGTCGCCCAATGTTATGGGTCGCCGCATATTTGATCAACGGCAGCAACTGTTTCCGATCGGCGACCACAAAGGGAATAGACAGCGCCTCCACACCGTCTGCGTCCACCACGACTTCCAGTTGCCGTTTGGCCGCGCCATATTTCCGCCCCAGAAAATAGGCTCGCGCGAGGTGCAGACGCGCGCGCGCCCAATCGCGTGGCATCGGTTTCAGTAACTCCGTGGCGCGGGTCAGGTGAACGAGCGCTTCCTCCACCTGACCTTCCTGGCATCTCCAGATCCCCAACGCCGTCTCTGCGAGACCGATTTCGTGAATGGATTCGTGCGACTGAGCCTCGTCGAGAGCCTCTCGAAGGTAGCGTTCCGCTTTCGCCAAGTCATCCAACAGACGGTACGTTTCGCCAAGCGCAACGAGAGCATAGACTCTGATGAACCCGTCCACATGCCGCCCGATTTCGGTGGCTCCACGATACACCTCGAGGGCGCGGGTGTATTCTCCCTGGTCGCGGTAGACATCGCCCAGACTGGTTAGCGAAAAGGCTTCGTTGCGACGGTTGCCGATCTGTCGGGCGAGCATCCGCGATTCTTCTAAAGCCGCGATCGCTCGCCCGTAATCGCCGGCGAGGTGGTAACCTACGCCGATGCTGTTCAACGTCATTGCTAATCCCACGACGTTGTGGGTGCGCCGCCAAAATGCAAGCGCCTTCTCGTAATGTCGCTCCGCGCGGGCATCGCCGTGAGTTCGCAAGCAGGTTCCGATATCATGGTGCAACCAGGCGACGCGCAGTTCATCGCCCAAAGCCTCATACAGGGCGAGGGCCTTTCCAAGTTCTCGCACGCAGCCCGGGAACTCGCCCAAACGCAGATGGGCGGTTCCGATCACGCGGTAGGCTCGCGCTTCCTCCCACCGCGCGTTGTGGTCGTGCAGCGTTTCCAAAACCTGCTCGCAGGACTCAATCGCCTCGCGATAGCGGCCTTGTAACTGCCAGAGCATTGCCCGCCAGACCATCACCTTCGCTGCGGCGACCCCGTCGCCCTGGCTCTGATAAGTCTGGATGGCTCGTCCATACGCGGTCTCCGCCATGGCGGATTCCCCGGTTTCGGCATACACCATTCCGCGCATGACCACGAGACTTGGATACGCTTCTACGATATCCGAGGGGAGCCCGTCAATCCAACTGGCCAAAGAAGTGTACTGTCCCGCATCAAAAGTGGCTTGGGCCGTTCGCTCGATGAGGCGAACCGCTTCGCGGTACATTTCGGCGGCGAGGTAATGCGTGATCGGTTGTCCTGCATCTGTCCCGCGCGTTTCAAAAAATCGCGCGGCGCGCCGGTTCAATTCGCGCCACCGCGAGGGATTGGTTTCCATCAAGCGCCGACGCAGGAATTCGCGAAAGAGGTGGTGGTAACGATAGCGGAGACCATCCGCTTCGCCCAGCCGTACGACGAAGAGATTCTGATCCTCGATCCGACGCAGAAACTCAGTTGAATTCTCGACGTCGAGTACCGCGTCGCAAATGGCCACATCGAACTGATCGAAGATGGACGAATCCAGCAGAAAACGCTGGAGATCGGGAGCCAGGTCTTCAAACGTTTCGCTCGCCAAGAAACTGAAGAGGTTCTCTTGAGCGGTCTGATCTTGATTGGCTTGAGGGAAAACGCGAGACGAGGGGGCGGACGTTGTGAGGAGAAGGCCTGCAATCCATCCCTCGGAGTGCTCGACCCACTTGTCGGCTTCCGGCAGGGAAAGCTCGACGTGGAAATTCTTCCGCACGAGTGTCTGCGTCTCTTCCGCTGTGAATCGGAGATCGCTGTCTTTTAGGGTGGCGAGTTCTTGACGGATCGCCAGCCGCGCGAGCGCCAACTTTGTCGGCAGCGCGCGAGCGGAGAGAATGAGGTGAGCCTTCTGCGGCACACGAAATATGAACTCATCCAGGATTTGATTGACCACGTCCGAGTCGGCCACGGCGTAATAATCATCGAGGATGATGACGAATGGATCGGGGACATGATCTTGGATCTCGGCGCTCAGCGCGCCGATCACCGCCTCCCAGGAAGAGCGGCCGCAGGAAAGAACGGCTTGGGCGCGCTCTCCGACCTTGGGAAAACGCCGCTGGATGCTGGCGATGAGGTATTCCAGGAAGACTTGCTGATCACGATCGAAGGTCTCGAGACTGTACCAACAAACGGGCAGAGTCGTCACGTGCGCAAAATCAACGAGGAGCGACGTTTTGCCATACCCGGTCGAAGCCGACAAGAGGACTAATCGGCGTTGAATGTTCTCGTTCAGAAAATCAACCAGCCTTGAACGGTGAATCAAGAGCCGGCTTCGGCTGGGCAGTACGATCTTCGTAACCGCTTGCGGAGAAATCACGACGATACCATCCAAGATGGGATTCGGTTGAGTTCGGGCTCCCGTGGCAAGATTGATGAGTTCGCCCAACCGTGGCACGCCTAGCGGCGCGGGCGATCGCGTTTACATCCACTGGGAATGGGGTGTCTCGACGACCCGCGCGGCCGCTTAAGGCGGATCGTCCCACAATTGTCGAATTCTGGTTTGGAGCTGAGCGACCTGATTGTTCAAGTGAACCAGGATCGCCAGAATGGCTCGGGCCTCGCTGCCGGTCAAATCCTCTGGAGGGATGGATTCCAACCGGATCAGTGTCTGTTCCAACTGACGGAGAAGGTCGCCCAAGGGACCTTGAGCAACGTTCTCGATAATGGCGCTCGCGACCGGGCGTGGCAGAGTTGCTTCAGATTGCAGCAGAGCCGCGAGCCAGCGCTGCGCAATTGCGTCTTGTTCTGAATCGGTTGTGTCCACGTAGCCATTCTCAAAAGACTCAGCCTAGGCCCTATTATACCGGTCGCTTCTGAAAAAAAGATGAAACTTGACTGAAAAAGACGCCTACTGTCGGAGTACTTGAACAATTGAGTCGTCGGCGTTCACTCACCAGACGTTTGGCGGAGTTGCGCTCGGATCGTCTCTCCTGCAGTCGTCTCAGATGCTCGCCGGGACGGCAGGACTACCCAAGCATTTCCGTGTGCAATTGTTCTGGGCGGTGTGACTGCCAATGCGCTTTGGAGAGGAACACACTGGCGAATGGATAGGGACGACGTTAAAACAGCTCGGCAGACCGTGGACCGGTCCGGGCGACGCCGCCGCGCCCACGCGGGATATTATAGCATAGGTATTGTGATATTGTCAAACAAAGATTGTGATAGCACAATTGCAAGCCAGGCGGACATTTGACAGCTTGACGTGGGGATGTTACAATGCACGCACAGGTTCTGAACGACCTCAACCTTCGTCGAAGATTGGCTTCTGTCTTTCACTCCATAGCTTGACTTTCTTGCAACGCTCTCTCAATACCGATTCAGATTGCCGGCGCGGGCGAGGTGGCAACTGTGAAAACCAAGAAGCAGCCTAAGACGACCAAAGGAGAAGACTCCCTGGATATCGAGTTGCGCCCTCGCGAAGATGAATCGCTCGGCGCCTATATCCGCCGCATGCGTTTGATACGCGGCATGGGGTTAGGTGCAGTCGCCGACGCGACGCCCAAGATCCCCGAATCTCGGCACGTCAGTTATTCGTATCTATCGCAAATCGAATTGGGTCGCGCACTCAACCCATCGCGCGAGCGACTCCTCAGCATCGCTGAAGCGCTGGGTGTGCCGCCGCAATGGATATTGGAGAAGGCTGGGTTCTCAGGCGGAAGCGAAGTCACTCCCGAAGATGGTGCGTCGCCCAGTCCCATCGTGCAGCAGATCGCGCTGCGCGCCGGTAAACTGGATCGCACGGACCAGGAAGCCTTTCTTCAGATGATTGACGCCGTCGTGCGCCTGCGCCGCACTCGGAAAAACTCGGGACGCAAAGGCCCTAAATCTTGAGCAATCTCGATTGGGTCTTGCGTTCGCTCCTCCCGGATCCCGAGGCGTTCTCGAACGCGAGCTGGGCACGACAGCTGGAGGAGTTTGAGGGTCGGGCGATCCTGTTTGCCGGGATCCGCCTGCCCACCGGCTACTTCGGCGCCCGAGTGATCATCCCCGAGGAAACCGAGGCGGCGGACGGCACGCTATACCCGGCGGCCGAATACATTCTATACGAAGAACGACTCCCGCCGGTCCACCAAGAGCACATCAAGACTCACGAACTCGCGCACATGGCGTTGGGGCACTCGACGCTCGTCGCGTCCTCAGACGAGCTCACGAAAATCCTCACCGATCAGGAACTTACTAGGCGTTTTCCCAGTCTGTGTTGCCGCGCTTCGAGTCCCAGTCGCTCCCCGGCTTCCTACTTGGTGGTGGATGGAGAGGCCGAGCGACTCACGCGCATCATTTATCAACGCGTGCTCTTGGCGAGACAGCAGCAGCGGGTACGCCGCCACAGTTCGCATCAAGACCTCGATCGCGAACTCCGTCGATTGGGACTGGACTGAACGGAGGCTCCCAGCCAATTCCGGCGCGGGTGTATTCGCGATGACATTGAACCAATTGTTAGCCTTGCCCTTTTGGGCGCTCACGTTCTATCTGCTCCGGCCCAGTGTTCTGCGCCAAGCCGAGTGG
>Ga0163209_1001025_pt1 | contig 12279 bp, 18 predicted proteins | sample Kivu_160m_FD_113538 | JGI IMG/M metagenome (GOLD analysis project Ga0163209, IMG submission 113538) | Freshwater microbial communities from Lake Kivu, Western Province, Rwanda to study Microbial Dark Matter (Phase II) - Kivu_160m | ecosystem: Environmental > Aquatic > Freshwater > Lake ... | reverse complement strand
TCTCGTTCTTCTTCAAAAGTTCTCGAAGCCAGGCCGGAGGCACCGTGAAGTCCGTCACGGCCGGTATCAGCGCCGACCAGCATCAGCAGATTGCCTTCTCCGTAGGCTCTGGCTTTAACCAGCTTATCGGCTCTGGCAATACCCAGACAAAGAGCATTTACCAGCGGGTTGCCTGCATAACAATCGGCAAAATATATTTCGCCGCCCACGTCAGGTATCCCCAGACAGTTGCCGTAGCCGGCAATGCCGCCGACCACCCCGCCGAAAAGATACCTGTTGTGAGCATCGGTCAGAGGACCGAAGCGAAGCGAGTTCATGAGAGCGATCGGCCTAGCTCCCATGGTGAAAATGTCCCGAACTATACCGCCTACGCCGGTGGCTGCACCTTGATACGGCTCGATTGCCGATGGGTGGTTGTGAGATTCTATCTTCATCACTACCACCAGCCCGTCTCCTATGTCCACAGCCCCGGCATTTTCCTCGCCGGGCTTGACCAGTACCCGTTTGCTTTTGGATGGCAGTTGTCTGAGCAAAGCCTTGGAATGCTTATAGCCGCAGTGCTCGCTCCATAGCGAGCCGAACATACCCAGTTCGACCTCACTCGGCTCTCTCCCAAGCTTTTCAACAATAAGCTGGTATTCCTTCTCGCTCAGCGCGACTTCATCAAGCGTTTCTTTAGATACTGGCAATTATTGACTCCCAGATAATATTACCATCGCTGCTGCCGAGTAGCGGCTCACAAGCTCGCTCGGGATGCGGCATCATGCCTAACGCATTGCCCTTCTTGTTGATGATGCCGGCGATGTTGTTCATTGAACCGTTAGGGTTCGCCGATTCGGTTATCTTGCCTGCCGGAGTAGAGTAGCGGAAGATAACGCGCCTATCATTCTCCAGTTCATCCAGTGTGGCATCGTCGGCGTAGTATCTGCCTTCGTAATGGCCGATGGGAATCTTGAGTACCTGTCCGTGTTGACACTGCGAGGTGAAGGCAGTCGAGGTATTTTCTGTCTTGAGATGCGTCCATTGGCATCTGTATTGAAGGTGGTCATTGGTCAGCAATGCGCCGGGGAGAAGTCCTGATTCGCACAATATCTGAAAGCCGTTGCAGATGCCGATGACCAGTTTGCCCTGAGAATTGAAATGCTCCAGTGCCGACATCACGGGAGAGAAGCGGGCGATAGCTCCAGAACGCAGATAATCGCCATAAGAGAAGCCGCCGGGCAGTATGACGCAGTCGTACCCGGAAAGGTCTGTCTCCTTGTGCCAGATATATTGAGCCTTCTGTTTCAGGATATCATTGATGGCATAATGACAATCTCTGTCGCTCCAGGTGCCGGGAAAGATGATTATGCCGAATTTCATGCTTATATATCCTGAAAAATAACAAAGATGGCGGCATTCTCTGCCGCCGAATATCATCCAATTAGAGATAAAAGGGCAAGGTGCGATATCTAGGTGCTGCTTAGTAGCTCTGAGACAACTTCACTGACTTCTTGCCCTTGAGCTTTCCCTCTAAGCTGGGGCATAAGCTGGGACATGACTTTACCCCTGTCCTTCTGGCTCGTTGCCCCCAGCTCGCTGATTATCTTGCGTGCTGCGGCTATAATCTCATCTCTGGTCATCTGCTCGGGCATATACTCCAGGATAATTGCCAGCTCGGCTTTTTCTTTAGCCACTAAATCCGGGCGGTTGCCTTTTTCAAAAGCCTCGATGCTCTCACGCCGCATCTTGGCCTCTTTCTCCAGCACGACTAATACACCGCTGTCGTCTAAAGTTTTTTGTTGGGCAATCTCGGCGTTTCTTATGCTTGACAGAGCCATACGGAACACTGAACACCGTAGCGCGTCTTTGTTCCTTAATGCCTGTTCCAGGTCTGTTCTAATTTTTTCAGCCAGAGTCATCTTCTAGCTGCTCCTGGAGCTTTTGCGCCGTTTTGCCGCCTCTTTCCGCTTCCGCTTTATGCTGGGCTTTTCGTAGAATCCACGGCGGCGTGTTTCGCTTATGACACCTGCTTGCTGCACCTTCTTGGTGAACCGCCGTAGCAAGCTCTCAAAGCTTTCTCCCTGTGATAGTCTTACTTCAGGCACACGAAATCACTTCCTTCCTAAACCAATTGAAATACCTGCCCAACACAGGTAATCGGCAAAGATAAATTTTAACCCTTCTCCTTCGTAGTGTCAAGATGAGCATGTTTTTATGGATAAAGGGCTGGCATTTCACGGTAACTAGGCATATAATTAGTGGCATAGAAATTAGATTAAGAGGAGGTGGCGATGGCTGTTTACCTGATGCTGACGACACTCACCGGTGAAGGCAGAAAGAAAATGGAGGAGTACCCTGAGTGGCTTAAGGAGCTTAATAAGGAAGTGGAGTATATGGGAGTTAAAATACTGGCTCAGTATGGGCTTCTGGGGCAGTATGATTTTGTCAACATCGTCGAGGCACCGAGCGATGAGGTTGCCGCTAAGCTGGCGATACATTTGAGTGCCCGGGGCGGACTTCAGACTTTAACCCTGACTGCCATACCGCTGGATAAGCTAATATCAATTATGCAAAAGAAGCCGGAACCATTTTAACAAGTTAATTGGAATCGCTAATCCGTTTTTTTGCTTGTTGTCGACTGTGTGGTCTGGGGGAGCTTTTTTCGGATTGACCTTTGAAGGCTAGAAATATCGAAAGGAGAAATCATAATGACCAAGAGCAAAGCTGTGTTACTGGATGTGCATGATAAAATAGCTATCATCACCTTAAATCGACCTGAAGTCAGGAATGCCTTTAATGCTAACCTACTCGCGGGTCTCAAAGCAGCTGGGGAAGATATACTTACTCAGCCCGAAATAAGGGTAGCTATACTCACCGGTGCCGGAGACCGCGCTTTCTGCGCCGGGCTGGACCTCAAGGCAACCATGGCTGGTGAAGATATTTTGCCCCCACATACTGCCCGTTCTGAGTTTGAGGCTCTTCAGATGGGTGGTCAGGTCTATACCATGATTGAGAATCTTCCTGTGCCGGTCATAGCTGCGATTAACGGCTACTGCTTGGGTATCGGTTTTGAGATGTCGCTGGTTTGCGATATGAGGCTTGCTTCGGAGGCGGCTATATTCAGCATACCTGAAGTGCAGTTGGGCACCATTCCTGATTTCGGCGGCACCCAGCGATTGATCAGGCTTGTTGGCCCCGGCAAAGCCAAGGAGCTTATATTTACTGGACGCAGGATAGATGCTGCCGAGGCTTTAAGGATAGGGCTGGTCCAGCATGTCTATCCTCTGGATAAGCTCATGGAGGAGGCCAATAAGCTGGCTCAGGAAATATCCGCCATTGCCCCACCGTTGATTCAGGGCGCCAAGAAAGCCATCAACGTGGCTATGTCTTATCCTCTGGATATAGGCTTGAGCTACGAGAACATGCTGGCAGTTATCACTCGCCAGGACCTAAAGTCGGGCTCCGCTTCGCTGCTGGAAAAATCCAAATCGTAGCCTGAAATTTACAGCCTCGCCTGTTATTCTGAGCTCTCCCTTCGCTCATTCTGAGCCTGTCGAAGAATGCATGCTCAGGATAAACTCCGCGACCGAAGAATCTGGTTAAGTGCAGAAAGCTGTTCAGTGTACTGTCTCGTCCATAAGCCCGGCATATTCCAGTATCCTGCGTATCGCCGTGTCTAAAACCGTGAGCTGTAGCTCCCTGTCCATAAAGGCGAATTCATCCGTCTGTAGTATTTCGGCGGCAGCTTTTTTAACTGTCTCGTCGGAGTTTCCTGTTTGCTTGTACATCTCGATAATGCGTTTCTGGAACCTCTCTGTCTGGCGTAATCCCTCTTGTAACAGTTGCCTCGCCTGGTCGCCGGTGATAACCCCGTAATGCTCGGAGGCGAATATTTCAACTTCGAGTCTAGCCAGCCTTTCCATTGATTGCTGATACATGCCGAAGTTATATTGCGGTCCGGGGTAGAATACTGTTTCTGCATCGTCCGTTGGCGGCGGCACAGCATCCGATGGAAACAGAGCTTTCAGCTCCGGGACATATAGGGCAATGGAGCACCGGGTGTGCCCCGGCACTTCCATGATTTGCACTTCTATGTCGTCGCCAAGGTCTATGACATCGTTTTCTTTGACGATACGGTCGACGTGAATTCCATTGAACTCTAAATTTAGCTTATCGTATTCACTTTGCAGACCTAGCCTGTCAATAGCGTACTTATTCGTAGCAGCGATGAAATTCACCGCCTTCTCCCTGGAGAAAATCTTTTCAGCATATGCCGAGGCCAGTATCTGTATATGCGGGAATTTACTTTTCAGGTAAGGCACAGCACCGCAGTGGTCGAAATGTGAGTGGGAAATAACCAGATATTTAAGCTTTTTGGGCTCGAAATCCATTTCTGAGAACTGTGCTTCCAGTGATGGCACTATCCAGCTCATCCCGCCGCCGATGATCATAGATTCCTTGCCCTTAAGCAAGTACAGGCAGTTTTCCCTGGCGCCCAGAAAATCCAGCCTGTCGGTGACTTTTCCCGGCTCTTTAATCCACATGTCGATTAATTGTCTTTCATTATGAAGTTCGTTAGTTGGTTGCCTGGGCCCTTACTCGAACTCTTTCTTCGATAATGCCGTAAAGGCTATGGCTGCTATCCCCAGCGGCCACGAGGCAAAGAATGCAGCTATGGAGCCGGTCAAGGCTAATCCCCATTTCTTCCTTTGCAGTGCGTAAATGCCGCCTATTATGGCCAGTATATCGGCGATGATAGCAAATATGGCAAATATAACCACTGTTGTTAATATCAGGGTTTCAGGAATTCCCATTGACGGGTCAATGTCTCTCGCAGCTCCTAAAACTAAAATTCCGAAAAAGGCTAAGGTGACTCCGAAAAAGGACAGGGCACCTGCCACAATGTCCAGAATCCCGGCAACCGTGGGCATCCATGTCTTTTCCATTTTTTATTACCTCCTTTATCCTGAAGTGGCTCGAAGCGGACAGCCCCGGTTTTCAGGTTATTCAAACTCGTTTTTAGACAGTGCTGTGAACACTATAGCTGCTATTCCGAGGGGGGCTGAGCAGAAGAACGCCGCTATGGCTCCGGCAAGCGCCATTGCCCATTTCTTTCTTCGCAGTGCGTAAATGCCGCCTACTATAGCTAATATGCTGGTGATAAGCGCAAATATAGCCAGTGTTGTCAGAACCGAGGCCGTGATGGCGATAGGAAGTTGCTCGAGGCAGGTTATGTCACCACGACTGAAAATAGCCAGAGCGGCAAAAAATAGCGCCATAACTAAAATCACGATTACGCGAAATGAGCCAGCAACTATGCTTATAATCCCTGCTGTCGTTGCCATCCATGTCTTGTTGTCTGCCATTTATTACCTCCTTAGTTTAATTATTTTACTTGCGGTTGGTGTTCCCGATTTCTACTACTACTATTTACCACAAGTGACCTGGAATGTCCAGCGGTCAGCCTCTCCAGCCATGCTGAATTTTCCCCTCCTGTCATTCTGAGCCTGTCGAAGAATCTCATCAGATGTTTTTCCTCCTTGTCATTCTTATCCCTCCTCCCGCACATTCTGAGCCTGTCGAAGGAACATCCTTTGCCCTCCCCCCGCTCATCCTGAGCTTGTCGAAGGATCATCTTGTGCCCTTTCCCCGCTGTCATTCTGAGTCCTTCGTTAATGCCATTCTGAAGGAGCAAAGCGACTGAAGAATCTCCACTCAGGATAAACTCCGCGAAGAATCTGTGTCGTCCTTCCGGTTATTCTGACACCCTTCCTCCGCTCATCCTGAGCTTGTCGAAGGATCATCTTGTGCCCTTTCCCCATTGTCATTCTGAGCGCAGCGAAGAATCCCATTTCATGTATCTAATTTGACGTGTATCAGTCCGTTGAGCTAACCTAGCTCAAACAAATGGATATACCATCAACTCCGCTGCTCAAAGCTCTAACCGAAGCCGGCGCTGGCTCCAGGAGGCGGATGGCAGATGCCATAAAAAACGGCGGGGTGAAAGTAAATGGTGAACCTGTTGAAGACTTCCGCCATCCGGTAAACCCGGAGACCGACCGAGTCTCGGTTTATGGCAAAGCGGTTGACCTCAAGCCGAGGCGCACGGTTTACCTGATGGTCAATAAGCCGGTGGGCATCATCACCACTACCAGCGATGAGCGGGGTCGCAGTACGGTTCTGGACATTCTGCCTGAGAAGTACCGCCACCTGAGATTATATCCTGTGGGACGGCTGGATAAGGACAGCACCGGGCTTTTGCTTTTGACCAATGACGGTGAGCTTACCTATAAACTCACGCACCCCAAATTCGAACATGAGAAAGAATACCTGATTCAAATAGACGGCAGGCTCAAGCCGGACGAAAAAACAAAGCTGGAAAGAGGCTTTGAGCTTGAGGAAGGTATGACATATCCCGTCGTTGTTAAAGAAGTCAAAGCACAACCGCCGTTCAACTACAGTATTACCATGCACGAGGGCAGGAAGCGACAGGTACGCCGCATGCTGGCAAGCCTCGGTTACCATATACCGGCACTAAAACGCGTCAGGATGGGAAACCTGCATCTGGGCAACCTCAAGGAGGGCGCCACCCGCGAGTTGACCCCTGAAGAAGTCCGTGCCCTTTTAGCTCCTAAGCCACCCAAATCCGCAAGCCAAAACAGAAAATAGCCAACCGCTGTCTATCTTAGCTGGAAACCGTCCCCTAATCTGGTCGAGATTAGCATCTCATCTAAACGAAAAGGGTCCCATTTACGTTCTTATATATGAAAGAAGGCAGAGAACGAGATAGTTATGCAGGCTTATTTGACAGGCGAAAACCGGGAGGGAATACGGATATGGAACATGTATTAGCGTGTCCGAAATGTAACACACCAAACAGGCTTGGTGAGCCGTTATGTGTGTCTTGCGGTCAGAACCTGGCACATAGATGCTCTCGTTGTCAGTTGGATATCGACCCGGGCATAGCTTACTGTCCCTACTGTGGTGAGGTATTATCGGTGTGGTCGACCGGGCAAAATCAGGCAAACGATGAACCATCCGAAAAGCCGGATTTCGTCCTGGAACTTAGTTGACCTGGTGTACATCCGCGTCTCCGCACAATTTCACAATCGTAAAACCACCCACTAACAAACTGTATCCCTATCAATATTTACATCTAACCACTTTACCCGCGTAGCTTTTGGACGTTAAATGAAACCGTTGCCCTGAATCTCGCCCATCATATATAATTGGGGCACGCCAGCGTAGCTCAGTGGTAGAGCAGCGGTTTCGTAAACCGCCGGTCGTCAGTTCGACTCTGACCGCTGGCTGAATCTAAATCAGTGACTTGACTGCTCCGACAGCGCAGACTAGAATAGCTTCGCAGCACCAGCACAACAAGGAGGAGAGGAAGGGTATCATGAGACGCACCCAGGATAAAGATGCCGGAGCCACCCGAGAGAGTGAGCCCCCACCACAAGATGTCACGACTACCCAACAAGACAAAGAGAGGTGTGAAAACTCTACGGCAAAGGTAGACCGTCAGCAAAAATGCCTTGCCGTAGCAACCTTCGTATTAGCCATTGCCACAGTAATTATGGCAGGCTTTACGGCATGGAGCGCTTGCCAGACTAAACGAATGGCCGACCAGACAGGCAGAATGGTAGAACTTACACAAGAAGCTCTTGAAACAAACCTTCTGCAAGCGCGAATTCAGTACCTCAAGGGCAAACTAGCCATATACAGAGAGCAGTACGTGCCTCGGCTGTACAACCTGCTATATAAATTGGAGTCTAATATAGCTTTCGCGACCAGTGACAATGTGTGCAATGCACTGCGTGAAGACAAAAGGCTTTTTTGCAAAAGTTACTATATATTTAAGAATGATTGTGGTATAGCCGAGCAATTATGCGGTGAAATATTGACAGACCTTCAGACAAAGAACTTTCCCGCCGCAACGGAAAAGCTCACCAAATTAGAAAACAAATTCGCTGAACTTGACAAGAAATACAGCGACGCGCTTGATGCCTATCCGAAGTCTGAGTAAACTAACCGCCTTCAAAGCCACGGTGACAGCCGTTAAGAAACAATCCTTTTCCTTCACAGGGGAGTCAAACGAAATAGGCTGCCTTAAGCAAAACGCCAACATGTTGAGCATTGTTTGTGGACAGCTATCGATAAAGCGATAATACTGCGAAGGCCGGCACCACGCATCAAGGGAAAGGCTGCCTGAATAAGCATTTAACCCTATAAGACTCAACCCGTCTCCTGCAAAATCTCCGCATCTTTTCACATTTAGCAAACTCGTCCTGAGTGTACTCTATGACGTTCTTTTTGTTGAAATCATCAAAGACGTTGGCAGAAAACCCTAACTTTTTAGTTTCTTTTCCAGATAGCTTGGGCAACAGTACAATAGTTTTGTTGTAAAAACCTGGGACATTTCTGTACAGAAGCAGCTCAGTGTAAACACCCGACAGCTCCTTGTACGATACCAGCAGTGCCAGTATTAAGTCTGCTTCACTTGCCTGTAGTTCCTCGGCTTCAATATCTGTGAGAGCAGTAAATCTTCTGTCTATTTGTTTTATCTCTTCACTCGTGATAGCTTTATTGTTAGGGTTGGAGCTCATTAGATCGTCCCGTAGTTCAATTCGCTTGTCGTAGAATTCCTGCGGGGCATTCTTCCCAGGTCCCCAGCACAATATTAATACTGGAGTTTTAGCCAGTTTCTCAAAATACGGAGTGAACCTCAGCTCCCAATTTTTGTATTGCTCGGCCCAGTCTCCTGCCAGCCCGTTACTCGCCACTCGATGTTATCAGCCCTTCTATCTTCTTGTAGAATTCTCGCCCAGTATCGGTTATATGGAGTTCCTCACCTTTTTCGTAAATTAATCCTGCTTTCAGGAGGCGAGCTAGCATCATCCAGCCTGTCGCTGAATCGATATTTTGCTCGATGTCAGACAGTCTTATTGAATTTCTGTGGAAAAAGGCATCAAGGATGAAAACTGCCGGCTTATCGACTAATGCATCGCTAATGTCTCCGAGCTTTTCACTTTGTATCAAACCGTGCAAATCCTGCAGTTGACTAACTTGTGTACGAAGATAGTCGTTCTTTGCCTCTAGGTTCTGAATTTCCCAAGTCAATCTTTCGATTTGTTCTTCTTTAAATATTTCCGTAGCTGATGTAAATATTTCTGTTCCTATTCCTAGGTAATTCGTGGCTGGTAATGTTTCAGCCCTTCGTTCCCCGTCTTCTTCAGATCTGGTTGGTTCATGTAGAGTAGAATAAACAGATTCAAGTATTTCAATAGTCTCTCTTGTGGGAACTGGTTCATAGAGAGGAGGCCTCCTTGTTCCTTCCATTTCCACAGTCTCGACATTTATTACATTTTGATTCCGTTTCCTATCTATCATTTTAATTCTCCCTCAAGGAAAACTCGGCAATCCTGTAGACATTTTCTTTGCTCCAAGCTTCAACGGCGCGAACGAAAGTCGATATTTTGGCCCTCTCTGTCTGTTGGTCTTGGTACATGTCTATATCAAACATGACTCCCATATCAGGCAATTTGTCGGGCTTGCTAGGCTTACGGATCCTCCTAACTGGCCTAACGCTAAGTCTCACCTTGAGTTTCGAATCGTATAGGTCAACATTTACATTGGCACTGCGTAAATTCAGGCCGGCCTCATTAAGCAAAGTCCTGAATGAATCTGGCACCAGATTGCCAGTTACGAGTCTCTCACATGATTCAACATCAGGTGTAGCCTGTAAGTATTGCAATCTTATCCCAAGTCGTGTGTATGACTTAACATCAATTATCTCCGAAATCTCAGTGCAAATCTTTGCTGACTGGTCACAGACCAATCTAACAGTATCCGGTGCCGAAAATGCCAGCCAAATACGGTCTACGGATACTCGAACTTCCCTCATAATGGCGTCGGGATTACGCATAATCAAGCCTTCAATCCCCACAGTCGTATCAGGAAATTGGTCTAGCCACCGGTTCACAACTTTACCAGCATCGTCCAGATAGCGCCATCCCTTAACCAGACTTGCTTGAAAGTATCCATTAGCGATGACCAAATCAATACTATCCATTAGCTTGTTTTATTCTTCCTGCTATTTGGCATATAAATTTCCCCATCCTTCAACATTTACATACTATATAGTCTTCCAACGGAAAATGCAACAATATCTTGGAATTATCACTGAATGTGGGAATGTTTGAGAGCGAATCGTCCTGCCGTGACCAAGCTATTAGCCCAATTATTCATTAGTCTGTTATCCGCGGACATCACCATAGCCTACTTCCTAACCAACATCCTCAGTCCAACCACAGCCAAAACAACCACAGCCACCGTACAAATCTGTGTACCAGCCTCATGCTAACCCTTCGGCTTCAACTCAATGCGCAGGTCGGCGTCCAGTGCCTTTGCAATCTCAGCAATTGAAGCAAGCGTGGGATTGGCATTGCCGCTCTCCAACCTTGAAATAGCAGCTTGTCCCGTCCCTATCTTGGCAGCCAACTCTTCTTGGCTCATTTTGAGTTCCGTGCGGCGTCTGATTATTGATTCAATCAACTCGAACTCCGGCCCCAGCGCCTCATACTCCTTGCGAAACTCGGGGTCAGCCAGAAACCTTTTCTTTACGTCTTTATATGACCTTAGCTGTGCCATTTTCCATTCTCCTATGTTTTTATTCTCTTTTTTTCTATTTACGGAACGAGTGTTTGACTCATATTACTTGCCTGGACTCATAATCCTGTTTCCTCCTCATCGCCCTCTCAATCTCTCGCCGTGGTGTTTCCTTCGACTTCTTACTGAAAATATGGAATATTGCCAAACGCTTGCCTTCATACGGGTAGAAGAAAACTCGATAGTAACTCCCAGCATGCAAAATCTTCAGCTCAAATAGGTCATACCCCTCAAGCTTGGTTATATAGTCCTTTAAATTGCTTAGCCCGAACTTCTCCAGTAAATCCAACCACCTGAAGATCTTAACCCCAGCCTTCCTGGGAAAACGAGCTATATCATCTTCAACCGGAGACTCACCTCTCTCCGTGACATAGAACTCTACATTCCAGTCCACTGCCAACCATTATGACATATATATCATATTCTGTCAATCCTCTTTAGCCCACGCACAACGCTGGCTCCAGGGAAACCTGTGTGCGAACAGAAATGCAGGAGCCAGCACCTGTTTCCTCTACAAGTGCTGGCTCCCGGTGCAGTTAAGTCTCGAAGGTGAGGGTAAGGGCATCGGCAAGCTCTATCTTATCACCTTCATTCAATAAGAATCTGCCTTTGCCGCTGATTGGGTTGCCGTTGATTTTAGTGCCGTTGGTGCTTTTGCGGTCCTCGATATAGTAATCACCGTCTTCGCAATCGAACCTTAAGTGTTCGCGGGAAATCAGGTCTGCTTTATCAGCCTTTACCAATGACCGGAAATCATGCCGTCCCAGAGTACCTGTATTTCCCGAGATGGGTATGCAGCCACCGTCGGCTAATGCAAACTTCGGCCCCGGTCCTGTGGCAACAGGTGTGGTTTGCGGCGTTCCGTCTGCAACCCGTGTTGTTGTTGTCCATGGCAGGCGGCTTGCCCGCGTGCCCGCATGGGCTACTGCAGCGGCTGAGGCTGGTCTTTTTATAAGAAAAACTATTACACCCACGGCAGCTATAGCCAGCAAGCCAATCAACAGTATGTAGAGCAACATCGGATTGACCGCCCCGCTGTCACTGCCGGGACCCAGCGTAAAGATGCCGCTTGTTCCCGCGCTGGCAGTTCCTGACCCGCTGCTGGTGTTGTATGTGGAAACGTAGGGAGCGACCGTCACGGTGGTGCTGGCGCTCACGGTGCCATCTGTATTGGTAGCAGTAAGTGTATAGGTGGTTGTATAGGTTGGCGTCACAGTGTATGAGCCGGAGCCGGAGACTGAGCCAATCGTGGGAGAAATGGTGACCGTATTTGCATCTGTAACGTTCCAAGTCAGTACAGATGATTGTCCACACTGAATGTAGTTTGGATTAGCCGTGAACGAGCTTATTACCGGCGGACAGTCAGGCACCGCTTGGGGCTGTGCAATTACTATGACATTCGCCGATACGTAATTAGGCCATCTGCACACAGTTCCGGTGCAATAGGGCCAGCAACTGCAGCCATAGCAGCCATAATAAGGGTAGTAACAGCTCGGTGTGTACGGCGCCGGAGCAGGTGGATGAGGTGGTACAGGCGGTGGTGGCACGGGTGGCGGTGGTGGCGCTGGTGGTGGAGGAGGCGCAGGTGGAGCAGGCGGAGGAGGAGGTGGTGGTGCAGGTGGTGGTGGT
>Ga0163209_1001024_pt1 | contig 12283 bp, 12 predicted proteins | sample Kivu_160m_FD_113538 | JGI IMG/M metagenome (GOLD analysis project Ga0163209, IMG submission 113538) | Freshwater microbial communities from Lake Kivu, Western Province, Rwanda to study Microbial Dark Matter (Phase II) - Kivu_160m | ecosystem: Environmental > Aquatic > Freshwater > Lake ... | reverse complement strand
CTTCATGGCTTTTACAATATTTATCCGGATTTAGAGCAGATGAATCCCAACCTCAAATATGGGATTGCGGTCATGCCGAGTTATCGCAAGACCTGGGTCTTCTCACCCCATTGGAATTTCTGTATTTCGAAAAATACGAAGCATCCCGAGTTGGCCTTCAAGTTAGCCATGGAGTTGAGCAGCACAGAACTTCAGCAGAAGTTACAGGGATATCTTCCCACGAGGTGGAGTCCGGCAAAGGAACTCCCGGAGGTGCTCAAGACCTCCCTAAGCAATGCAGGCATAGGTCCAACTCCTCCAGGCTTCAATAAGTTTCCTACGATTTATCAGGATTGCGTTCAGTTAGCCCTGCTGAAGAAGCTGACGCCAAAAGAGGCCCTGGATAAGGCAACCAATGAAATCAATGCGGTTCTCAAGGATAAGAAAAAAGAAGGTCTAAAAATGAAAGATACAGGTTGGGCATTGGAGACGTGGAAAAAGCCTTGATGCCCTTTTGATAGAAAGATGGAAGTAAGGAGGTTCGAACGAGGGACCATGGAAGGAGGTGGGGAAAAGAGGCAGGAAAAATTGGCCCCAATTGGAAAAATGAGGACGTTGCTTTAAGGTAACCGGTGAGACCATCATCTTAAATTCAGGAATTGAAGAAGGAGGGAAAGAAATGAATATGAAAAAGGGAATGTCTATTCTCGTATTGGTTATGGTTTTTTCTATCGCGATGGAAGTCTCAAGCTATTCTGCTGAGAAAGTGACAATTACTTTGTGGACAAGGGCGCAGACCAGCAAGTACTACACAGGTCTCCGAGAGTGGGGTATCAAAGAGTTTGAGAGAAAAAATCCAGGAGTCACTGTTGAACACACCGCCATGCCTTTCGGCGACCTGTTGAGAAAATGCGCGGTTAGCCTTCAGGCAGGGCAGGCGGCGGAGTGATGACCATTCCCAACGAATTCTCTGACTTTGCAAGAGGGGGCTATTTGTACCCCCTCGACAAGTATATCGCAAAGGATGTCAACGACTGGTTGGACTTTTTCCCCCATCTCAGGGATTTCGTCACAAGAAATGGCAATATTTATGGTGTCCCAATCGACTACGCAACGCGAGCGTTATTCTACAACAAGACCCTGTTTGAAGAGAAAGGTATTCGGGAACCCCCAAAAACTTGGGACGAGTTCAGGAAGTTTGCTCAGAAACTGACTGATCCCAAAGAGGGCATCTATGGCGCCGGCATTGATGGAAAAGGCCCAATGTTAACGGGTCTGCTCTATTCTTTCGTCCATCAGGCGGGAGGGGCTTTCCTGAACAAAGATTGGACAGAAAGTGTGGTCAATAGCCCAGAGGGTGTAGAAGCGCTGACATATTGGATGGACTTGCTTCACAAATATAAGGTGTTGCCTCCTTCAACACCGGATCTTGATTTTATTGCACTCACAGCAATGTTTAGTGCAGGAAAGGTTGCCATGCTTCATGCCTTTTACAATATCTACCCTGATATTGACCAGATGAACCCTAATCTTAAATACGGTGTGGCAACCATGCCGAGTTACCGAAAAACATGGGTTTTTTCTCCGGATTGGAACTTTTGTATCTCTAAGAACTCCAAAAATCCTGATTTGGCTTTTAAGTTGATTCAAGAATTAACCAGCACGGAATTCCAGAAAAAAATCAAGGGATATCTCCCGACCAGAAAAAGTGCTTCTAAGGAACTTCCTGATGTATTAAAAGCGTCTTTAACTTACGGAAGCACCGATCCCACACCACCCGGTTTTGGAAAATTCCCAACGATTTATAATGATTGTATCCAGTTGGCATTACTTAAAAAGCTTACCCCAAAAGAAGCTCTGGATAAGGCCGCTAAAGAAATCAATGCCATCCTAAAAGAGAAAAAGGCAGACGGTCTCAAGATGAATGATACAGGTTGGAGTCAAGAGACCTGGAAGAAGCCTTAGATTGAAAATGAAGGGGGTGAAGGTGCTTGCGAACATGGAAACGGTTATGGGCTATCTTCACCTCCAAATCACCTTTCCATTTCATTAGCGGAAGACCGAGAAGTGGACTGGAAGCCTCGTCCTTCACCCGTCATTGGATCTCTCTTCGAAATGAAGGAAAAGACCGTAGTTCAGAGGGTGCCGTGAATAAACTGAGATGCCTTTACGATATTCGGAAAGAGATCTCAAACTATTTATGGATCTCTCCTGTGCTCATCTCTGTACTCGGGCTTATCGCCTATCCGATCTTCAGGTCTTTTCAGTTGAGTTTTTACCACTGGGACCTTGCTGATAGGATCCACCCTTTCATTGGTTTCCAAGGGTATCTTCAAGTGATCATAGATCCAGAATTCCGCGAAGTTCTCTATAATTCTTTTGTATGGACCACGGGGATTATCCTCATCAGCCTCGTCTTTGGCCTAGCCATGGCTCTTCTGCTCAACGAAGAGTTTAAAGGAAAGACTCTTGTCGTTATTTTGCTCCTCCTTCCGTGGGCAACGCCCCGAATTGTTATCGCCCTTGCCTGGAAATGGATGTATACAAGCACCTTCGGCATGTTGGATTACCTGCTTCAAATCTTCTCATTGGAATCTTTTCGTACATTATGGTTGGGAGATCCAAACATCGCCCTCTATGCCACCATGGCACCGATGATCTGGAGGGATTACACCTTTGAGGCTTTCATCTATTTGGCTGCAATGAAAGGGGTCCCAAAGGAGCTCTATGAGGCCGCTGAGGTTGATGGGGCCAGCCCTTGGCGGAAATTTCTTCACATAACCTTACCCGGGATAATGCCAACGTTGATTGTGGTCAATCTTTTAGAAACGATGTGGAATTTTAACGATATCCAAATGATTTGGATTATGACAGAAGGTGGCCCAGTGAACAGCACGACTACCCTTCCGGTGAAGGTTTACAAGGTGGCGTTTCAATATTTTCTTTTTGGAAAAGCGTCCGTCTATGCTATCTTCACCTTTCTGTTTCTCATCATTTTCATGATCGCCTATCTCAAGATTACTATGAAAGAGCGAGAGGGATAAGGAATGAAGAAGCCGAGGAACTGGATATTGATTTACGTAGGCGCCCTCTTTTTCATTGTCCTTGTCTTGATCCCGTATTTCTGGGTCCTGAGCACCTCTCTAAAACCACACGAGGACATCTTCCGTTTGCCAATCCGATGGATTCCCGAAAGGCCGGTGTTAACCCACTATCTCAATATCCTATTTGGTCCTGAAAATTTCCAACAAAAATTTTTAAATAGCCTCATCGTCACCTTCTCTACCGTTATGATTGCTTTGGTGATCTCCATCACCTCGGCTTTTGCCCTGGCTAGGTTTAGAATCCGAGGGAAGTTCACCATTCTCAAAACCATCTTGGTAAGCCAAATGATTCCAACCGTCGTGCTGTTTGTCCCGCTCTATGAGGTATTTGCTTTCCTTCGCATCTTAGATACCTATTGGGCACTCATCATTGGAAACATGACCTTCTGCATTCCCTTTGCGGTTTGGCTATTGAGAAGCTTCTTCCTGAGCATTCCCAAAAGCATTGAAGATGCCGGCCTTGTGGATGGCTGTTCCAGGATGCAAGTACTCTTGAAGATCGTCCTTCCCATTTCAGGGCCTGGGTTAGTCACCACAGCTGCCTTCATCTTTATCTACTCCTGGCAAGAATATATCTTAGCTCTTACTTACCTTAATTCTGCAAGTAAATACACTCTGCCTGTCGCGTTGACATCGTTTATCGGTCAATATAGCACTCAATGGGGTTCATTGATGGCTGCCTCCGTGATCGTCACGATACCCATTATCATCCTGTTTTTACTCTTAAAAAGATTCATTGTGAGCGGTGTCATGGGAGGAGCAATAAAAGGATAAATATTCCAGGGAAATCTGGCATTGCTGAAGAATTGATAAGGGAGTTGAAAGGCAAGAAGATGAGGAAAAGAATCATCGATCTATCCCATCCAATGATTCCAAACAAAATGAATAGGAAGATAGAAGTAAAAAAACTGTGGGTGGGGGATACCAGACCCCTGGCCTCACCGAATCCAGAGGAAAGAAAGGTTCGTGTCTTCGAACATCCCCCGGATCAAAGGGATACGGTTCCTGTCCCCGATGGCCAGTATTTCTTGATGTCCGAAATTGAGTTAAACACACATGCCGGAACCCATATCGAAATCCCGTATCATTGCTTGAAAGGGAGAAAAGATTTTATCGAATTCCCATTAGAACGGCTCTGTGGACCCCTTGTTGTCCTCCATATGAGGGGACTGCCCCCTTATTATGAAGTAAGTTTGGAAGAGATGAAAAAGGCCTGTGACTTAGCAGGAGGTATCCTGAGAGGAGATATCGTATTTTGTGACTTTGGGTACGATTCCTTCTTCTTTGAATCACCGGAAGAATATATGGCAAACCCTTATCCCAGTTTAAAAGCCGTTCGTTGGTTGGTCGAGTCAGAAATAAAGATGTTCGGCGTCGATGCAGGGATGATCGAAAGGCCGAAGAATCCTATACATGAAAATCATCTCCTGTTCTTGGAGAAGGATATACCCATTATCGAAAATCTTGCCAATCTCGGCCAGGTGAAGAAGGATCGTGCTGAAGTGTATGCCTTCCCGATTGCTATCAAATTTGCTGAGTCCATGCCTGCAAGGGTGGTGGCAATCGAAGAGGTGGACTGAATGGGGAAGAGAGTCAAACTGGAATTTACAGAAATCATAGATTTATCCCATACCCTTGTCCATGAACAGGAGGGAAGAAGATTTCAAGTAAACCCTTTTCTCGTCGATTTCACCCCCCGTCTCATTGACGTCAAGGGTGCACCGAATGTCCGACCAACGACTTTGGAGGAGGCGAATCGCGATGCCACTCCTGAAGGGTACTACGTTTTATTGCATGAATTAGCTTTCAATACCAATGCCGGAACCCATATTGAAGTCCCTCGCCACTGTTTCAAGGACGGCTTTGACCTCTCAGAATTTCCTTTGGAAAATATGGTCGGCGAGGCAGTGATTTTGGATCTGAGAGGGTGTAAGCCCCAAACCGAAGTCGCTGTCCATCACCTCCTCGAGGCAGAAGAAGGATCAGGGAAAATTAAGTCAGGAGATATCGTCTTTTGCATGTTCGGCCACGATCGGTTCTACAAAACCGATCACTACAAGAGGTGCCCTTATTTTGCCTTGGAGGCTATTCACTGGTTGGTTGAGAGAGGGATAAAGGTGTTAGGTGTGGATGCCCCTGAAATAGATGCTCCCAATGCTATTCGTCCTGTCAATCATCTCCCATTATTTCAGGCCAATATCCCTCTTATTGAGAATTTGAAGAACCTGAACAAAATCGGGGTATCACGGGTTTATGTTTTTATCCTTCCGGTAAAGGTTAAATTTTTGGACGCTTTCCCTGTGAGGGTGATTGCTTTGAAATAGTTACATCCGGAGAAGAAAATATGGCTCGTCAAACCACTTCAGCCGTGTTAACGGAAATTAACTAACAAGCTGGTTGAATCGAGAAAGTACCCAATTGAAAAGATGGTAACGCATGTGATGAAGTTGAAAGAGGTTGAGGAAGCCATGAGAATAGCTGGCAGGGAAAAAGAGGGTGAAGACGCAATCAAAGTGGCCCTGGTTCCAGCTTAGTCGCTTCCGCCACTGAAAGTTGCCTGAAAAATAACGAAAGGAGGTGAGAAGCCAGATTGAAAAAGATGGAAACTAACGATTGAGAATGAAATAATTTAAATTGCAAAAAAGGAGGTAGACCATGAAACGGACCGTATTCATCTTAGGAATCTGTTTTATTCTTAGTGCCCTCATCGTCCCGCAAATCTTGACGGCTGCGGAAAAGGCCAATCTCACTTACTGGGGGGTTCAGCGGGATGACAAGACAAACGCCCATCGTCAGGCATTCATCGACAAGTTCAAGTCTGCAAATCCAAACTGTAATGTCGAAGTCTCTCTTTTCCCTTTCACCGACTTGTTAGCCAAACAGGTGACGGCAGGAGCAGCAGGAACCCTGGCCGATGTCTTTGAGGTTCCTCTCGAGATCCAGCAACGGGCAGCCGCTGGCCATATCATTCCCATCGATCCTTATGTGGATAAGGAAGATCTCAAGGATTTTCTCGATGGAGGGATCAAAGACGCCACCTACCAAGGAAAACTCTACGGCATTCCAATCTATAATGCCGGAGCAAGGCTTTTTTTAATCAACAAGGACCTCTTCGAAAAAGCAGGAATGAAGAAGTTTCCCGAAACATGGAGCGAATATGTGGAGGTGGCGAAGAAACTGACCGATTCATCCCAGGGGATTTATGGCGGATCCTTCGATGGAGCCGGGCAGAATACGTATAACAATTTCTTCCAATATCTCGCCCAGGCAGGGGGCTCGATTCTTAACAAAGACTGGACCAAATGCACGGCCAACAGTTCAGAAGGGGTAAAGGCTTTACAGTTCTGGGTCGACCTCATCCACAAATACAAGGTGGTGAATCCCAATACGGCCAATCTTGATTTCAATGAAAATATTGCCTTGTTCGCCGCTGGCAAGATCGCCATGCTCGACGGATTCGCCCGTTTCGAGGCCCAGATCAAACAGATCAACCCCAACATCAAGGTGGGTTATATGAGTATGATCGGAGACAAAAAACGCGTGGCCTTTGGTGCGACCTGGAACTACGTGATTGCGAAGAACAGCAAACATCCAAAAGAGGCCTTCGAACTGATCAAAGTGATGACCAGCAAAGAGAGGATGCTCGATGAGCCTGCCTTCATGCCCACTCGAAAGAGCCTGTTGAATCAGGGTAAGTGGAAAGACATCGATCCAGAGATCAAGAAGAACCTGACCTATATGGGAGCCTTTGAACCTACAACCGTGCTCTCCCAGATGATCGAGACCCTCAGCAATTCAATTCGTGAGTCCCTGATGCTCAAGGTACCCCCTAAGGAGGCTCTGGATAAGGCGGCGGCAAAGATCGACGCCGTCCTTCCCAAAAAATAGTTAAAAGAGTAAGGAGGGGGATGGCTTTTGCCTTGGAGTACCATCCCCTTCCGAGCCAGAAGTCCCAATGAAGAGAAAAAACGAGAGAATCTGGAACTATGCATGGACAGCTCCGGTCGTTCTAATCATCGTAGCCCTGCTGGCCTATCCGATCTTCCGGACCATCCAGCTTAGTTTCTACGAATATAACCTGACAGAGGCCACACAAACCTTTATCGGCCTTGAAGGATATTGGAAGGCCCTCTCGTCAGAAGATTTTTACAGCTTTCTTTATATCTCCGTGGTCTGGACCTTTGGGACCGTAATTTCCTGTCTCGTGATCGCCCTTCCAATGGCAGCCATCTTGAACAATGATTTCCGTTTTAAATGGATCATGCGATCTATTCTGATGTTACCGTGGGCGACACCCTGGGTGATCATCGCCCTCACCTGGAAGTGGATGTTCTCAAGCAACTTTGGGATGATTGACTACCTGCTCCGGGCGGCAGGACTTGGAGTCCTAGTCAAGAACTGGTTGGGCGATCCGGATATCGCCCTCTTCAGCGTTATGGTTCCCACCATCTGGAGAGGTTATACCTTCGGCGCCTTCATGTACCTTGCGGCTATGCAAACTGTTCCCGTCCATCTCTATGAAGCAGCAGAGATCGATGGGGCCGGACCTATTAAAAAGTTTTTTCATGTCACCCTGCCGGGAATTCTTCCCACAGTCGTTGTTGTCAATTTGCTTGGCGTGATGTGGACGTTGAATGCGATCCAGATGATCTGGATTATGACCCAAGGAGGACCTCTTAACAGTACGACCACCCTCCCGGTGGCAGTCTACAAGACGGCATTCCTCTTTCATCGATTTGGTGAGGCTTCTGTTTATGGGGTCTTTATCGGATTGATGTTGCTCATCTTTGCGCTTCTCTATATCCAGTTCATCGCCCAAAAAGGGGAACTGGCTGAGGTTTAGAATGAGAATACGGCTGATAACCAAGAAGACCATTTTCTATATCGCCCTCTTGCTGTTTGCCCTGTCGGCCTTGCTCCCTTATATCTGGATCCTTTCAACCGCTTTAAAGAATTTCAGCGAAGTTTTCACGATTCCGATCCGCCTCATTCCCCGGCATGTGACCCTCGAAAATTTCAAGGCGGTGATCTATGGGCAGATGGATTTCAGTCAAAAATTCATGAACAGCCTTATCGTCACGATTGCGACGACCGTCTTAAGCTTGGCCCTTTCCACACCCTGTGCTTACGCCTTAACCCGTTTCAAGATGAAAGGGAAGAGGGCTCTGTTGCAAACCATCCTCGTGAGTCAGATGATTCCCCTTGCTGTCCTCCTCATCCCCCTTTATATCATCATTGTGAAGTTGGGGCTGCTCAACACTTTCACCTCATTGGTAGTGGCAAACCTCACTTTTTCAGTCCCTTTTGTGGTCTGGGTACTTTATGGCTTTTTCACCGGCCTCCCGATCTCCATTGAGGAGAGTGCCATGATCGATGGTTGCTCACGCTTTCAAACCTTGGTAAGAATTGTTCTCCCGTCAGCAGCTCCTGGCCTTGCCGCTTCGTCAGCCTATACCTTCATCACGGCCTGGCAGGAATATATGTTCGCGCTCACCTTTATCGATTCCCAGAAGAAATTCACTCTGCCCATTGCTCTGACCTCTTATATTGGCCAGTATGGCACGCAGTGGGGAAACCTGATGGCTGCCTCACTTCTTGTCACGCTTCCGGTCATCGTTCTCTTTTTTGGAATTCAGACCTTGATGGTCAAGGGCCTTACAGCAGGAGCTGTTAAAGGATAGAGTCCAGGAGGAAGGAAATGGTTATCTATGACTTGAGATCGTTTATCTCTGCCTTGGAAAAGAAGGGCGAACTGGCCAGGATTAAGGTGGAAGTCGACTGGCACCTTGAGATCGGCGCCATCGTCGAGAGGAATTTCCGAAACAGAGGTCCTGCCCTCTTCTTCGAAAAGGTCAAGGACTCCAGGATACCATTTTTTGTCGGAGGCCTTCAAACTCCAAAGCGGATTGCTATTGCCCTCGACATGGACCTTGAGTCGAGTGAGGAGGACCTCATCCGAGAATACTCCAAAAGAATTAAAACTCCATTGAAACCCGAGCGGGTCAATGATGCACCTTGCAAAGAACAAATTCTGAAGGGGGACGAAATCGATCTCTTCTCTTATCCAGCCCCCCTCTGGCATGAAGGGGATGGAGGAAGGTATTTGGGGACCTGGCACTCCGTGGTCGTAAGAGATTTAGAAACAGGCTGGCAGAACGTAGGAATGCACCGAATGATGATTCATGATTCCAAAATATGTGGGGTCATGTTTGCCCCCTTTCAACACATCGGTCTTATCTACCAGAAATACGAGAAACTTGGAAAACCTATGCCCATCGCTGTCTCCATTGGAAACGATCCTGTCTGCCCAATCGTCTCCTGTGCCCCGTTCGGAGCCGGCATTGATGAGTGGGATATGGCAGGAGCCCTCAGAAAGTCTCCTCTAAAGGTCATTCGGTGTGAAACGGCTGACCTCAATGTGCCAGCCCATTCGGAGATCGTCCTGGAAGGTGAGGTCCCTCCCTTTAAGAGACGGGAAGAGGGTCCCTTCGGAGAACATACTGGTTTTTACGGAGGTGGAAAAACGGAGAAAACCTTCATCCATGTGAGATGCATCACCCAAAGAAAAAATCCTATTCTCCGGGGATCTTTGGAGGGAACACCGGTGGTGGAGGACCACCAGGTGACCTCCCTCAACCACGCTGCGCTTGCCCTCAGGCTTTTCGAGGAGGTCGGTATTCCAGGCATAAGGTCCATCAACTTCCCAGCTTGCGGTGATCCCTGGCTGTCAGCCATCATCTCCATCAAGAAGAATTACCATGGCCAATCCCTCGATGCAGCTAAGGTCCTTATGGGGAGTAAAATAGGCCGGTTTTTAAAACACGTGTATGTGGTGGATGAGGATGTAGATCCATTCAATTTGGAAGAAGTTTTTTATGCCATCAATACCCGGTTTCAGGCTAGCAGAGATCTGATCGTTACAAGAAATGAAAGCGGGTCTTCCTTAGATCCCTCCGTCCCCTTCGAGCAAAAGGGTGTGACGGACAAGATGATCCTCGATGCCACATGGTCTATGACTTCCGAATATAAGCCCAGAGAAGAATGGGGTGGATTAACCCATCCTCCCATGGTCAAGGTGGATGAGAGAATAAGGGAGAGGGTTGAAAGGCGTTGGAAATCATACGGAATAGAAAAGGAGTAAAAGCGATGCATTATGGATACATGGGTAAATTACTCTTTGTCGACTTGACTACAATGAAGTTTCATGAAGAAGAATTAACCGAAACTCTAACCCGCTCCTTCATCGGAGGGTATGGAATCGGAGCGAGAATCCTCTATGAGAAAATGGCCAAAGGCGTAGATCCCTTGGGCCCGGATAATATTCTGGGATTCATGACAGGCCCTTTTACCGGCACAAAGATAGTTACCTCCTGTCGTTTTACCGTGGTAACCAAATCTCCGCTAACGGGGTACTGGGGTGACTCCAATTGCGGTGGCTACTTTGCAGAGGCCCTAAAGGCCTGTGGGTATGATGGTGTTTTCTTTATAGGAAGGTCCCCAAGACCGGTTTACCTCCATTTAGAAGAAAAGAAACCCCTATTCCGGGATGCCTCCCATCTCTGGGGCATGAATACGCGGGAAACCGAGGAAACGATCCGGAAAGAGATCGGAGACCCGAGACTCCGCTTGGTCTGCATTGGCCCGGCTGGAGAAAAAAAGTCTCTGATTGCAGCAGTGATCACCGAGGCCGGAAGGGCTGCAGGTCGCTCCGGTGTCGGGGCTGTCATGGGATCCAAAAATCTAAAGGCCTTCTCTGCCCAAGGAGGCTTCAAAGTTCCTATTGCAAACCCCGATGAAGTTGAACGAATGAACCGTCAAATGCTCGCTGAGTTAAAACAGGCAAAGGATCCGGGCCTTACTTATATGAGATATGGAACCTGTGGCAATGTAGCTGGCTTCGTCGAATCTCAGGATGCACCCCTCCAGAACTGGAAAGGCATCAATGAAAAAGTTTTCCCTGCTATAGAAAAAGCAGCCAAGATCAGCGATGACAATGTGATCCGTTATCAAACCAGGAAGTTCGCTTGTGGCTCTTGTCCTATTGCTTGCGGTGGAATGGTGAGTCTGACAGATAGCAGATGGTCCTTAAAAGACGTCCATAAACCCGAATATGAGACATTGATCAGCCTCGGTGCCCTGTGTCTGAATGACGATGTCGAATCGATCATCAAGTGCAATGATATTTGCAATCTTTACGGCGTGGATACCATCTCCGCTGGAGCCACCATTGCCTTTGCCATGGAATGCTATGAAAAGGGATTGATCCATAAGGGCGATACAGGCGGGATCGATCTAACCTGGGGAAATGCGGAAGCGATCGTTCAACTCCTCCAATCCATGGTGGAGCGTAAAAGTTTTGGCGCTATCCTCGCTGACGGTTGCAGGAAGGCGGCCGAGCGAATCGGCAAGGGCTCCGAAGAATTTGCCATGCATGCAGGTGGACAGGAAATCCCCATGCACGATCCTCGTTTCGCTCCAGGCTATGGGACGACTTATGTTATCGATCCAGCCCCAGGACGACATACCCATGGAGGGACCATGGGTGTGGAATGGGGGAGGGTTAATCCTCGTTTTGCCCATCTCGGCCTGCCAGAAGTCAAACTCCATGATTATAAGAATAAGGGAGAACTCCATCGGGTCTACTCTGCCTGGCAACATATCGTGAGCACGGTGGGACTTTGTTGGTTTGGTTCCCACAGCGTTTTTTATCCCATCCCGGATATGCTCAACGCTATTACAGGCTGGAATACGAATATTGACGAGTTAATTCTGACAGGAAGCCGTATCTGGATGATGCGGTATGCCTTTAACCTAAGAGAGGGGTTCAAACCTTCCACCTACCAACTGCCCCCCCGAGTGACAGGCGATCCCCCTCTGACCGCTGGGCCTTTGAAGGATATTACCATCGACATCAAATCCCTCAAACAAGAGGCTTATAAGGCTTTAGGCCTGGACCCAGACACAGGTGTGATTCATGAGGCGGCTCTGAAGAGTTTGGGACTGGATAAAATTGTGAACCATTGACCATCATCCAACCCGTCCTGTTTAAGAAGGATATTGTCAAAAGTTTTATTAAAAACCAATCTGTAACATACCGAAAGACAAGCAAAACCCTCCCCCTTGAGAGACTGTGTCGTAATCGCAAGTAGAGGGGGAGAGGCAGTCAGGTTCCAAAGTTTTAGAATGCGAGTCTTTTATAT
>Ga0163209_1001021_pt1 | contig 12291 bp, 10 predicted proteins | sample Kivu_160m_FD_113538 | JGI IMG/M metagenome (GOLD analysis project Ga0163209, IMG submission 113538) | Freshwater microbial communities from Lake Kivu, Western Province, Rwanda to study Microbial Dark Matter (Phase II) - Kivu_160m | ecosystem: Environmental > Aquatic > Freshwater > Lake ... | reverse complement strand
CGTTTTTTCTCGTCCAGTTTCCGGGCGAGCAGGTCCACCGCCCGGTGGGCGGCGTCGCCCGTCCGGAAATCCTGAAGCAGCGACCGTACCGGCAGGCGGTCAATGCCGCCGGGTTTTGCGGTGGCGAGCAGGACGTCGTCGAGCCCAAGGCGGCCCTGCCGCATGCCCAGCAGGAACGCGAGGTCGAATGCGCGCGACGTGTCCACGCAGACGATGGTGTCGAACGGAAGGGCCGGGCGCTGGAGCAGCGCGTCACGCAGGGCCGCGCAGACGCGTTCCGGCGTGGCGGGGTCGGCGCGATAGACGAGTGACGGATCGCGCGCCAGTTCAAGCGCCCGCATGGCGCGCGCGCAGTTCTCAAAAAACAAGCGTTCCGCCAGGAGTTTTTCCCGGGCGATGTAAAAAGCGATACGCGCGCCGCCCGATTGTTTGATTTTCGCCAGCAATTCGGACGCCGCCGACTGGAGGTCGGGTTGCGCGCCGGGCGTGTCGCCGCGGATTTTGCGCTCGTAGCAGCCGATGACGATCAGGGGCTTGCCCAGTTCGCGCAACCGTTTCATGTGGTGCGCTTCCAGCGCGCCCGTGACCAGTAGTCCGTCGCAGCGGCCGTCGCGCAGCAGCGGCGGCAGGTCGTGCGCCGTTTTTTCGGTTCCGTTCAGGTGCGCCAGGGAAAGATTATAGCCGTGTTCGGCGGCGGATTCGCCGGCGCCCTGAAGCATGTCGGCGTACGCCGCTTCCGCCCAGTCGCGGCCGACAATCACCACGCCAAGATTGCGGGTGAAGCCGCTGCGCCCCAGGCGCAGCAAGTCCTGCACGGCGGGATTGATCCGGTAGTCCAGGCGGCGGCAGGCGGCCCGTACGCGCTTCATCATTGCCGGAGCCACCTCCTTGCGCTTGCCGTTAAGCGTGCGTGAAACGGCGGCCACGGACACACCGGCCGCGCGCGCCACGTCCCGCATCGTCGGTTGTTTTTTTGCCATCATCCGGTTGTAACCGTTACTACAACCGGATGGTACTATCGCAAACCGCACGACGCGTCAATGAGCTTTAACCGGCACCGGCCCTGCGGCCGTGCCAAGGCGGGGGGCTATTGTTTTCCAAATCGCTATCGTCGTCACGGTCGGTATCTTTCCTGTGGACGCGCTCCGGCGCGGCGGACAGGGGGAAATGGCGGCCCCCGACTGGGCTTCCGCGTCCGCCGCATTCGAGCAATATTTCGCGCGGGCTGACGCCGCCCCCCCGCCGAGTCGTTACGAAGTAATATTGAAAATCCGCGCCAGTCGTGACATGTTCAAGCATGAGGTGTCCCATGGTGTCGCTACATCCGGAATACGTGGTTGACGAACAGCGGAATCCCAAGGCGGTCCTGTTGCCTTTTGCCGAGTGGCAAATGGTCGTTCGCGCGATGGAAGATCTTGCCGACATACCGAGCTGCGACGAAGCCAAGACCGGCGATCTCGAACGGCTGCCGTTTGAACAGGCGGTGCGCGAAATTCAGGCCGATGAGTAATTATGGTTTATCGGCTTGAAATTCTGCATAGCGCGCAGAAACAACTTGAGAAGCCGGAGCGTGGCGATCGAGAGCGTGTGGTGGCCCAGATTCGCGCGCTTGCCGCCCAGTCCAGGCCACCCGGCTGCGCAACGCTTTCCGGTCGTCCCGCGTGGCGTGTCCGGGTGGGCGCATATCGGGTTATCTATGAGATTCACGACGAGATGCTATTGATATGGTGGTCACCATTGGGCGCCGACGGGGCGTGTGTGCATAGCGGCGATGTGGTAACTTTCCCTTTGAAAGCGCATTAATGAACACTTTTTCACTCGACGAAAAACCGCTGCATTTCATCCGCCAGATCATTCATGACGATGTGGCGGCGGGGCGTCAGCCCGAAGTGGTCACCCGATTTCCGCCGGAGCCGAACGGCTATCTGCACATCGGCCACGCCAAGGCGATCTGTCTGGATTTCGGCATGGCGCGGGAATTCGGCGGCCGCTGCCACCTGCGCATGGACGACACCAATCCGGCCAAGGAGGAGCGGGAATACATCGAGTCCATCCAGGCGGACGTGCGCTGGCTGGGATTCGACTGGGGCAAACATTTCTACCATGCGTCGGACTTCTTCGGCCGCATGTACGAGGTGGCCGAGCGGCTGATTGAAAAAGGCGCGGCCTATGTGTGCGACCTGACCGCCGAGGAATGGAAGGAGTACCGCGGCGTGCCGACCCGCCCCGGACGGGAAAGCCCGTACCGCAACCGTTCCGTCGCGGAGAACCTCGACCTTTTTCGCCGCATGCGCGCGGGCGAATTCCGCGAAGGCGAACGCTGCCTGCGGGCGAAGATGGATATGGCCTCGCCCAATATCCACCTGCGGGATCCCGTGATTTACCGCATCCTGCGCCAGGCGCATCCGCACACGGGCGCGCAGTGGTGCGTGTATCCCACGTACGATTTCGCCCATCCGCTCGAGGACGCTTTCGAGGGGGTGACGCATTCGCTCTGTACGCTGGAGTTCGAGGTGCATCGTCCGCTTTACGATTGGGTGATCGAGCATCTGGACAACCTGCCCGCGCGGCCGCGGCAGTATGAATTCGCGCGGCTGAACCTGACGTACACGATCATGAGCAAGCGCAAGCTGCTCCAGCTCGTGCGCGAAAAACTCGTCGGCGGCTGGGACGATCCGCGGCTGCCGACGCTCTGCGGTCTGCGCCGCCGCGGCTATCCGCCCGCGGCGATCCGCGATTTCTGCGAACGGGTCGGCGTGACCAAGTATGAGAGCCTGACCGATGTGGCGTTGCTGGAACATTGCGTGCGCGACGAACTCAACCGCGCCGCGCCGCGCCGGCTGGCGGTGATGCGGCCGCTGAAACTGATCATCGAAAATTATCCCGCGGACCGGACCGAAGAATTCCCGGCGGTCAACAACCCGGAAAATCCGGAGGCGGGCACGCGCCGCCTGCCGTTCAGCCGCGAATTGTGGATCGAGCGCGACGACTTCATGGAAGACCCGCCGAAAAACTTTTACCGGCTGGCGCCCGGACGGGAGGTGCGGCTGCGCTATGCCTACTGCGTCACGTGCGCCGGCGTCGAACGCGACGCGCAGGGGAACGTCATCGCCGTCCGCTGCGCGTACGACCCGCAGACCCGCGGCGGCAACACGCCGGACGGACGGAAAATCAAGGCGACCATCCATTGGGTTTCCGCCGCGCATGCGGTCCCGTTGCCGGTGCGACAGTATGACCGGCTTTTTACCGTGCCGGAGCCCGACGCCGATCCGGCCGCGGATTTTACGAGTTTTCTGAATCCCGATTCGCTGCGGGAAACCACCGCGCTGGGCGAGCCGGATCTCGCCGCCACGCCCGGCGGGACGTCCGTGCAGTTCGAGCGCGTCGGTTATTATTACGCCGACCATGTGGATGCGCGCGCGGGGCGGCTGATTTTCAACCAGATTGTCCCGCTCAAAGACAGCCGTCCGCGGGACGGCGTGCCGGCGAAAAAGGAGAACCGATGACGCCCCCCCGCCGCCGCGCCGCCGCGCCCGCCCGCTGTTTGCCCAAACCCGTGACGGCGCTGGTCATGGATTTTGACGGCGTTTTCACCGACAACCGCGTCTACGTCTTCCAGGACGGACGTGAAGCGGTGGCCTGCAACCGCAGCGACGGCCTCGGATTGATCCGGCTCCGCAAACTCGGGCTGCCCATGATCGTCATTTCCACCGAGGAAAATCCGGTCGTCTCCGCCCGTTGCAAAAAGTTGGGCCTGTCCTGCCGCCAGGGGGTGGACGACAAGCTGATGGAACTGAAAAAATGGCTCGCCGCGAACCGGCTGGATATTCGGGGCGTCGTGTATATCGGAAACGACGTGAACGATCTGGACTGCCTGAACGCGGTCGGCTGCGCTGTGGTTCCGAGCGACGCCTGGCCGGAGGCGCGCGCGGCGGCCGATATCGTGCTGCGCCACCCCGGCGGCGCCGGCGCGTTGCGGGAATTGTGCGACCTGATCGCCGGCCCGCGCTGATGTTCAGTGCCGCGCCGTCCGCCGCGTCCCCATATCGCGCGTAAGAAGTCATGCCATTTTCTTCTGGCGTATTGTGCCGCAGCTTTTGGTGCCAGGCACTTTTGGGCTTGAGTCTCGGCGGTCGCATACGTTCTCTCCGGGTTTCCGGCGGAGCCCCATGCCCCGCCATTATCCCCTGAAAGCCCCCGGCCAAACCAAAATCCAGGTTTTTTTGAAAAAAAGTGCCTGGCACCAAAGGAGGGGTCAGGGTTCGGGGTTCAGGGCGGAAATGTGCCTGGCACCCCAACTACAGCACATTCAGAACATCTTTCGCGAAAAGAGCCTGCGGCTGTTCCGCCGGACGCTGGATTCCCGCATCCCGGCTGAAAACAATTGTGCCGAATGCGAACTGCGCCCCTTGGTGATCGCCCGCAAGATCAGCCTGGGCTCCCAATCTGACGCCGGAGCGGCCACCCGCGAAACCTTGATGCGCGTGTTGCTCACCCTGCAGAAGCGATCGGGCGACCCGCTCGCCCGACTGACCGAAACGCTCAATGCCCTTGCGGATAACCCCGATGCCGATGTTTACCGGTCGCTCTTCGGCGCCGACACCTCCTGATCGCCGCCCGGCGCGGAAAAACACCCGCCGCCCGCGCCCCCCCCCTGCGTCACTGAGGCATGGCATTACTTTTAACCCGAAAATTGGATTGCCAGACGGCGGCGGTTGCGCTAGGTTCGCCCCTTGCGAGTTGGGCAGAAACTTAATTTCCAGATTTATTCTGGACGGGGTGGAGCGGTAGAACATGAAAGCTGACATACATCCGAAGTACGGGCCGGCGACCATCACCTGCGCGTGCGGCCATGTGGTGCGGACGCAGGCCACCGTGCCCGAAATGCACGTGAATACCTGCTCAAACTGCCACCCCTTCTACACCGGGCAGGCCAAGTTTATTGACACGGAAGGCCGCCTGGAGCGTTTCAAAAAGCGCTACGCCGCCAAACCGGTCGCGGCCAAGGCCTGAGCCCCCCCCCCGCGCCCCGCGGGGATTTCGCCGGGATACACGGCGCGGTGGAAGCAGGCGTCTCGCGCGGAGGCGCGATGATTCATGGTAGATCCGGCGCACATCGAGCGCGTCCGCGCGCGGCTGGCGGAGGTCGAAAACGAGCTCAGCCGGCCGGAAACCGCCGCCTCGCCATCGCGGTTGCGCGAACGCATGACCGAACATCTGCGGCTTCGCACGATCACGGAGCTGGCGACCCGCCGGGACCGTCTCGCGCGCGAACGGGAGGAAAGCCGGGCGCTGGCGACGGCCGACGACCCGGAGCTGCGCGCGCTGGCGCTGGCGGAACTGCCCCACCTGGACGAGGAACTGCCCGCCGCCGAGCGCGCCCTGCTGCTGGCGTTGCTGCCGCCGGACCCGGCGGAAGCGCGCAACATCATCATGGAGATCCGCGCCGGCACGGGCGGCGACGAAGCGGCGCTTTTCGCCGGCGATCTTTTCCGCATGTACCAGCATTACGCCGCCGGGCGGGGCTGGAAAGTGGGCGTCGTGGATACGGCGCCGGCGGAACTTGGCGGGTTCAAGGAGATCGTTTTTTCCGTCGAAGGCGAACAGGTTTTCGCCGCGCTGCGTTATGAAAGCGGTGTGCACCGGGTACAACGCGTGCCGGCCACGGAGGCACAGGGACGGATTCACACTTCGACCGCCACGGTGGCGGTGCTGCCGGAAGCGGATGAGGTGGACGCGCTGGACATTCCGGCGGAGGACATCCGGCTGGACCTCTATCGCGCCTCCGGGCCGGGCGGGCAGAAAGTGAACAAGACCGAATCCGCGGTGCGGCTGACCCATCTGCCGACCGGCCTGGTGGTGCAGTGTCAGGACGAGCGGTCGCAGGGACGCAACAAGGACAAGGCCATGCGGGTGCTGCGCGCCCGGCTGCTGGACCGCCGGCGGGCGGACGAGGCGGCGCGCGCGGCCGACGCGCGCCGGTCCCAGATCGGCACCGGCGACCGCAGCGAGCGCATCCGCACCTACAATTTCCCGCAGAACCGGCTGACCGACCACCGCATCGGGCTGACGCTCTATCAGCTCGACCGCATCATTGAAGGCGATCTCGATCCCCTGCTCCGCCCGCTGCGCGACCGCGACCTGGACGATCGGCTCGGCCGCCTGTGAGGCGCTATTCCGCCGCCGCGCGCCGTTCCGCCGGCAACGGCGCCGCCGGCAGCGTGGTGTAGTGCTCCTCGCCGGACGCGGCGTTATGAATCGCGAACGCCTCCAGATGCTTGGAAGGATCGGAAACGAACGTCAACCGGCAGGCATAGCGGCTCTCCATGGCCACGAGCGTCTCCTCGTCCTCGCGCCGCAGCCGCTCCAGGATCATCGGATTGACCGTGATGCGCAGCGCCAGCGGATCGTTCCCGCGGCGGAATTTACGAACGACCTCGCCGATATGCCGTTGAATTTCCACGCTCATGCTGAGGGTGGATTTGACCTTGCCGCGCCCCTCGCAGTAGGGACAGTTCATGAACACCGCCGCGCGCACGCTTTCCGCCGTGCGCTGGCGCGTCATCTCCAGCAGCCCCAGCGGGGAGATCGGCAGCACGTTGGTGCGCGCCTTGTCCTGCCGCAGACACTCCTTGAGCTTGCGGTGCACGGCGTGCTGATCCTTGCGCGATTTCATGTCAATAAAATCCAGCACCACCAGCCCGCCGATATTGCGCAGCCGCAGCTGCCGCGCCACCTCCTCGGCGGCCTCCAGGTTCACCTGCAGGATGGCTTCGTCTTGCGTCTTTCCACCCTTGTGCCGGCCGGTGTTCACGTCCACCGCCACGAGCGCTTCGGTCTCGTCAAACACCAGGTAGCCGCCGGACTTGAGCATGATTTTGCGGCGATAGGCGTTTTCGAGCTGCCGTTCGACGTCAAAATGCGCGAAAATCGAGGTGTCGCCCTCATACAGCTTGAGCTTGGCGCGCGCGCTGCGGGAGATGCGCGACACAATGGTCTTGATCCGTTCGAACACCTCGCGGTTGTCAATAACGATGCGGTCCACGTCCTCCGTCAGCGCATCCCGCACCGTGCGTTCCACCAGATCGGGCTCCTGGTAGAGCCGGCAGGGCGCGGGCAGATCCTTCATGCCCGTTTCGATCTGCGTCCAGATATCCAGCAGCGACCGCAAGTCGCGCACGAACGCCGTTTTCTTGGTGCCCAGCCCGGCCGTACGCACGATCACGCCCAGATGGGACGGAATGGGCAACCGCGCCAGGATTTTCTTGAGCCGTTCGCGTTCGCTCTTGTCCTCGATCCGCTTGGAGACACCCTTGAGACCGGTGCCGGGCATCATCACCAGGTTGCGGCCCGGAATGCTGAGGTTGGCCGACACGCGCGGGCCCTTGGTGCCGATGGCGCCCTTGGTGACCTGCACGACGATTTCCGAGCCGACCGGGTGGAGCTTGCGGATATCGTCAATCAGCTGCCGATTCCGTTTGCCCTGGCCCGGACCGGGACGTCCGTTGCCGCGCTCGAGACCCTCCTCCGCGGCCAGGCGCGCGGCGTCCTCCGGGATCATGTCCCAGAAATGGACGAAAGCGTTTTTCTTCAGCCCGATATCAATAAAGGCGGCCTGCAGGCTTTCCTCCAGGTTCTGCACCCGGCCCTTGAAGATGCTGCCGACGATCCGGTCCTCGCCGGCGCGTTCGACAAAATAGTCCGCCAGTTCACCGTTATCGAGCACCGCCACACGGGTTTCCAGGCTTTCCGCGTTGACGATGATCTGTTTCTTGATTTCCTTCTTCCCGGTGAAGAGCTGCACGATTTTTCTGATCACACTCATGTCTCCTGTCTTTCCTTTGTTTTCAATCGGCCGTGTGGCGACGCACATACACGCTCTGCATGAGTCCCAGCGCCAACATCGTCGTCAGCATGAACGATCCGCCGTAGCTGATTAAGGGCAGCGGCAGTCCCGTGATGGGCAGCAGCCCGATCGTCATGGCGATGTTGACGAACACATGCGCGAACAGCAGGGTCGTCAGCCCGGCGGCCAGCAGTTGTCCGAACTTGTCCCTCGCCCGCGCCGCCGCCCGGATGCCGCCGCCCAGCCAGACGGCGAACAACCCCAGCAGCGTCAACGAGCCCGTAAACCCTTTTTCCTCCGCGATCACCGAAAAGATGAAATCCGTCGGCGCCACCGTGCGCGGCAGGAAGCCGAGCACGTTCTGGGTGCCCTTCAGGTATCCCTTGCCGGCGAAGCCGCCGGAGCCGACGGCGATGGCGGACTGGATTTTGTTCCAGCCGGCGCCCTGCGGGTCGCGCTCGGCGTCGAGAAAAACCCGCACCCGTTCGCGCTGGTATTCGCCCATGCCCAACCAGGCGACCGGCATCAGCAGCACGCCCGAAAGAACGATCAGCGCCAGGGTGCGCGGCGGCACGCCGGCCACGAGCCAGAGCACCCAGAGCGTCGGCAACAGGGTCATCGCCGTGCCCAGGTCGGGTTCGACCACGATCAACAGAAACGCCCCGCCCGTGATCAGCCCGCTCCAGATCATGGTGGCAAAGCGGCGCGGGTCGGTATCGGGCAGGCTCAGATAACGCGCGGTGGCGAGAACGGTCGCCAGTTTGGCGAATTCGGACGGCTGGATATTGACGCCGAACAGGCGGATCCAGCGGCGCGCGCCGTACATTTCGCGGCCCACCGCGAGCACCAGCACGAGACCGGCCAGCGCGAGCAGGTAAATCCAGATGGCCTGCGCGCCGATCCGGCGGTAGTCGCTCACCGCCGCGCCGATAAACACCAGCGCGCCGAGTCCCGCCCAGAAAAGTTGTTTGCGGTAAAAATCGCCGCCCGGTTCATCCGGCCCGCGCCAGCCGGCGCTGAAGATGAACGCCACGCCCACGGCGACCAGCGCCGCGGTGGTCAGCGCCATGATCCAGTCCAGCCGCCCGATCCAGTAACGTCCTGCGCGCAGGTTCATCCGCGGCCTCCCGGCGCCGGCGCCGCGGGGAAAAGTCCCTGCATGAGCTGCTGCAGCCGCGGCGCCACGGTGCTGCCGCCCGAGACCGCCTCTTCCACGACCATGGCCACGGCGTAGCGCGGCGCCTCGTAGGGGCCGAAGGCGATCATCCACCCGCGCTTGAGGCCGGACCCCTTCGCGCCGTATTCCGCCGTGCCGGTCTTGCCCGCCAGCGTCACGCCCGGCACGCGCAGCTTGCGCCCGGTGCCGTCCTCGGCCATGACCACGTCCCGCATGCCCTCGCGCACCAGCCGCAGGTGTTCGGGCGCCACATCGAGCCGGCGGACGATCACCGGCGGAATATCCTGAAAAACGGCGGCGGCGGGCGCGCGCAGGCCGGTGACGAGACGGGGGCGGCGCACCGTGCCTTCGGCGGCGAGCGTGGCGGCGAGCATCGCCATTTGCAGCGGCGTGGCCAGCACGGCGCCCTGGCCGATGGCCATGTTGCAGGTGTCGCCGTCGCGCCAGCCTTCGCGTTGCGCGGCGCGTTTCCAGGCGTCGTCCGGAATCAGCCCGGCGGAATCCTGGTCGAGGTCAATACCCGTCGGCGCGCCCAGTCCGGCGCGCCGCGCCATGTCGGCGATGGCCTCGTGTCCGCAGGCCAGCCCGGCGCGGAAAAAAATCACGTTGCAGGAGTACCGGATGCCGCGCAGCATGTCCACCGTGCCGTGGCCCTGCGTCTGCCAGCAGCCGAAGCGGGCCCGGCCGAGCAGGAAATAGCCGGGGCAGCTGATCTCCTGGCGGGCGGTGAACTCGCCGGACTGGAGCGCGGCGAGCGCGGTGACCGGTTTGAATGTGCTGCCGGGCGGATAGACGCCGGCCACCGCGCGGTGCAGCAGCGGCCGGGCGGGGTCGTCCATGAGCGTCTGCCAGAGCGCGCGGGGAATGGCCGGGACGAACGCGTTGAGGTCATAGCCCGGCGCGCTGGCCAGCGCCAGCACGTCGCCGGTGTTCGGATCGAGCACCACGCAGGCGCCCTGGACGCCGTCCAGCGCGCGCTCCGCCAGGCGCTGCACGTCGGTGTCGAGCGCCAGCCGGAGATCGTAGCCGGGGCGGACGGGCTGTTCGTCGAGCACATCGCGCCGGAAACCCGCCACATCCACGCGCAGCAACTGGCCGCCCGCGGAGCCGCGCAGGGCCGAGTCGTACACCTTTTCCAGTCCCGCGCGGCCGGTCCATTCCGGCAGTTGAAAATGAAAGGCCTCCGCGTCCTCCGCCGGCTCGGCGCGGCCGACATAGCCCAGCGCATGGCAGGCCAGCCCGGCCTGGGGATAGACGCGCACCGCGGACACGTCAAGGTCCACGCCCGGTTCGCCCGCCAGCCGCTCAGCGACCCGCGCCAGAGATTCTTCGGACAGGTCGCGCCAGGCCGTCAGCGGCAGCGGCAACTGCTGTTGGATGTGCCGGCGGATATCCCGCTCGGTCAGTTCCGACGGCAGCTCCAGCCGCTCGGAGAGACGCCGCACCACCTGGAGCACATGATCCGCCAGCGACACCCGGCGCGGCTTGGACAGCCGCAGTTCTCCCAGGTAAAGCGTCACGCTGAAGCTGGGCCGGTTTTCCGCCAGCGGCTGCCCGTTTCGATCCAGCATCGCCCCGCGCGGCCCCGGCAGGCGCACGCGACGGATACTCTGGCGGGCCAGATTTCGCTCGTACCGCGCGCCTTGCGCCACCTGCAAACGCCAGAGCTGGGCGATCAACAAGGCAAACGCCGCCAGCATCGCGGCGTACAACAGCCGTAATCGGTTCAGTTCCCAGTCTCTGGCCAGTCGGGCGGACATAAATAAATCGGGAATTCAGGAGTCAGAATTCAGGAGTCAGAATCATAAAAGTATTTTTGCATTCCCATTCGTCGCTTCGCGTTCATCATTTTGCATTCATCATTTCATTCGCGTGGTCGTTATTTTCGATCAAACCCAAACCTTCATCCATTTTGGCCATCAGCGCGCAGATGATCGGGGTGAACAGCGCTCCTCCAACGGCCGCGCCGGCGCATTTGAGTCCCAGCTGGCCGACCGGCAGCGCGACCAGGTCGCCGGCGCGCAGCAGACCGAAAAGCGCCAGGGAAAACACCGCGGCGCCCGCGCCGCCGAGCAGGGCGTGGGTGATCGGCAGTTCGGGAAAGAGGTCGTCGCGAAACCGGTTCACCAGCAGTCCAACCACCGCGAAACAGAGGGACGAATAGCCCAGCGGCACCAGCCCCAGCGCGTCCTGCATCACGCCGGCCGCCAGCGCGGTCCAGAGCGTGACGGATGCGGAGCGAGTCAGCGCGTAATACAGCAAAACCGCCAGCAGGGCCGGCGGGCGCGCCTCGCCCATCCAGGACAGGCCGGGGAAGACCGCCTGGACCGTGCCCGCCAGCAGAACCGCCACGATGTAGGACCAGAGGAACATGAGAAATGCGAAATGAGAAATGCGAAATGATAAATATTAAATGGAAAAGGTAAAAACAGGGAGGTGACATCAGGGGGCGCGGGGTTCTCCTTGATCCAGAACGATGAATGCATAACGGAGGCGGCCGAGGTCGGCCTGCGGCAGCACGTCCGCCGTTTGGTACAGTCCATTGCGGTCCAGGCGGGCGGATTCGACGTAGCCCACCAGCAATCCAGCCGGGAAAACGCCGCCCAGACCGGACGTGACCACCTCGTCGCCGGGCCGGATCGCCAGGTGGCGGTTGAGGAAATCCAGCTGCAAGACCGTTTGCCCCCCCGTCGGCGCCCCGCGGCCGCGCAGGATGCCGAACGCGCCGGACCGCGGCAAACGGACGGCCGTCTGACAAGTCGGATCCGAAAGCAGCAGCGCCTCACAGGTGTTCGGCGAGATGGCGACGGTCTTGCCCGCCAGACCGTCCGAGGTGACCACCGCCCGGTCGGGCAGGACGCCGGCGCGCGCGCCCTGATTGAGGCGGATCGTCTGCCACCAACCCGCCGCGTCGCGACCGATCACCTCCGCGGCCAGCAGCCGCTGCGACGCGCGCCGGGCATAGGACAACTGGTCGCGCAGCGCGGCGTTTTCCTCCTCCAGCATCCCGATTTCGCGGGCGCGCTGCCGCAGACGGGTCAGCTCCTCCGCCTGCCGGCGGTTTTCCAGCACCAGTCCGCCGAGTCCGCGCAGGGTCTGAACGGTTTCCCGCCCGCGCTGGCCCACACCGGCCACGGTTTCCTGCAGGGGGGCGACCAGTTCGCGCAGTCCCGACTTGATCCGGGCGGACCAAACGGACGGCAGATTCAGCAGCGCCAACAGCAGCGTCAGCGCCGTCAGCCAGATCAATAAACGATTATCCTTCAAT
>Ga0163209_1001020_pt1 | contig 12293 bp, 13 predicted proteins | sample Kivu_160m_FD_113538 | JGI IMG/M metagenome (GOLD analysis project Ga0163209, IMG submission 113538) | Freshwater microbial communities from Lake Kivu, Western Province, Rwanda to study Microbial Dark Matter (Phase II) - Kivu_160m | ecosystem: Environmental > Aquatic > Freshwater > Lake ... | reverse complement strand
CCAGCCAGTCTTTGCTGTCGTCAACGACCGGCGCGGTCGCGACCGGTTGCGGGACTTGATCCACGCCGCAACCCGGGCAGACCTTCGCGCCATCCGGAACTTCTTTGCCGCACTTCACGCAGTTCATCAATGCTCCCTTCGGTTGGCCGATTCTAGGGCAGGAAGGAAGGAGGGTCAAGCCGATGGACTCCCGGAATTGTCAAAGCACGGTAGCCGGCCGCCGGCTCAGAATTTGAGACCCTCCCCGAACCGGGATCGTGCAGATTCTACGATCCGCCTCTAACCGGGCTGGAAGATTGTTGTTGACAACCAGAGGAATATTAGTAGTCTTTGATTGCTAATGGTTGTTGTGAACAACGAACTCGAGGACTAGAAGATGAAAGAAAGTGTGATTGACCATCTGACGGAGCTTGGTTTCTCGGGCGCCGAGGCGGCGGTGTACGTGGCCCTGCTGAAGGAGCCGAGGGCGACCGGGTACCGGATCGCGCGACTCGCAGGCAAGCCGGTGCCGAACACCTACAAGGCACTGGACGCCCTGCACAAGAAGGGCGCGATTATCGTGGACGAGACCGGCCGGGGCCGGACCTATACCGCCCTGCCGGTGGGAGAATTCTTCGAGGGGATGAAGCGCAGGCTGGACACGATGCGCGGTCACCTGGAGGAGGAGTTGAAGGGATTGGCGCTTGGTTCGGTCGAGGGCGGGATATACCAGCTCACTACGCCGGACCAGGTCTACGGCCGGGCCAGGACGCTCCTACGCGAGGCGAAACGCGTCGCGCTCGTCGACATATTCCCGACACCGCTCGAGCATCTGCGCGGCGACCTGGAGGCGGCGGCGAAGCGGGGCGTTCACGTGTGGGCGTTGACCTACTTGCCGGGCGAAATCAAGGGCTGCGAGGTGATTGCCCCGAAGAAGCCGGCCGTCCACCTCGAAATCTGGAAGGCCGACTGGATGAACATCATGGCGGACAGCCGCGAGGCACTCTATTCGCTCTTGAAACGGAAGGAGACCGGCGTGCACCGCGCGGTCTGGATAAAGGACCCGTACCTGGCGATGCAGGCATTCTCCGGAGCGTTCCACGAGTTCATCTATGACCGGGCCGGGCAGTTAATCTGGTCCGGCAAGTCGAAAGAGGAGCTGGGAGCGGAGTTGCGGAACCTGAGTCGCCGGTACATCACCGACGACACTTACTACGAGGTTCAACGGGCCTGGGTGGACCTGGACAAGGTAAGGGAAATGAGGCGCCGGGCCGACCGTGAGGAAGCGGCAAGCCGGCGCAAAGCGGCGAAGGAGAAGAAATGAAGATAGCATTCACGGTGGCAGGAATTGTGGCGCTGGTTGCCGCCGCGGCCGGGGCTTTTTCGATTTCCGGCACGGCCGGCTCGGCCTGCACCGTAGAGGAAAGCGATGCGGCCGCGGTGCCCGGTGCGCTGGTGATGCCCGAGGTCGTGGTTCGTGCGAACCAGATGCCGGAAGTGATCGTGCGGGCTTCGCGCGCAATCGAGGTCGCGGGCCTCGAGAAGTCGGGCTCGGAAGTCCTGAACTAGCAGTTTGGACAATAGGGAGGTCTAGATGAAGGCCATTCTCACGGCAATGAGCGTAGCGGTTCTGGTGCTTGCGTGCGGCTCGCAGCCGGCGACCCCGCCGGCGGCGAGCGAGGTCCCGCCCCGGGCGGAGAGCCTGGTGCCGCCGGGCTACCCCGAGGATGCGCGCAAGGCCGGCATCGAGGGCGAGGCGATCGTGGAAGTGACCGTCGGTGCTGACGGTGCGGTACTCGGTTGCAGCCTGGCAACGAGCGCGGGCAACGGTTCGCTCGATCAGGCAGCGGTGGAAGCAGCCAGGAACTCGAAGTTCGCTCCGGGCACCAGGGACGGCAAGCCGGCTACGATGAAGGTGCGGATTCCGTTCAAGTTCAAGCTTGGCGACAAGCAGTCGGAGCAGCGGAGCAGACTGCACAATGCCGACGGCGTGGCGCGGCGGCGCGAGTCGGCGATGCCGGCAAGGGAGACCTGATGGACGGCAGTGGCAAGCCGTATCCGGTCAGCCTGGCGGTTGACTACCCGGAAGCACCGCGCAATCGCGCGACGGTGATCTTCCGGCTGATCCTGGTCGTGCCCGTAGCGGTGCTGGTCGCACTGCTCGTCGGCACCGAGTACCACTACGGCTTTCCCGGGGCGGGTCGAGAGCTGGCGTGGGCGACTGCCGGGTGTGTGGTCGTGCCGGCCCTGCTGATGATTCTCTTCCGGCAGAAGTACCCGCGCTGGTGGTTCGACTGGAACCTGAACCTGAACCGGTTCCTGTTCCGGGTCAGTGCGTACATTGGGCTGCTGCGCGACGAGTACCCCTCGACCGACGAGGAGCAGGCAGTGCACCTCGACGTCGCATATCCTGACGCGAAAACCGAGATCAACCGCTGGCTGCCGCTTGTGAAGTGGTTCCTCGTCATCCCCCACCTTATCGTACTCTGCTTCGTCAACGTAGCGGCGTACGTCTGCATCATCGTCGCCTGGTTCGCGATTCTCTTCACCGGACGGTACCCGCGGGCGCTGTTCGACTTCGTGGTCGGCGTCATGCGCTGGCAGGCGCGCGTAGTCTGGTACGCGGTGCTGTTCGCGACCGACAAGTACCCGCCGTTCAGCATCGAGGCCTGAGCCGGAATGCTGGTTCCCAGGGAGGCAACAATGAGATACTGGGTCACAGTGGTGGCGCTGCTGTCGACTGTGGGCACGAGTCTGGCCCTTGCTCCGAACTCGATGCCGACACCGCAGCCGCAAGTGCTTGTGCAGTTCAGTGTCGGGACCGGCGCAACGCTCGTCGGGCTCAAGGTCACTCGGCAGGTAGCGCCGGCGACCAGCGAGCCAGTCGCTGCGCCCGGGCGCTTCTGCCTTAGACTGCCCTTTGACTGCGCACTGGTAGTGGAGAGCGTGGCGACGGACGGGTCGGGTGTCGTGGTGCGGCCGCGGTTCGGACCAATTGCGTTCGAGGTTGCGGTCGACCGGGTTCGCCCGAGCGGGTCCTGAGCGGATGCGGACGCGAGAGAATTCCTGCGGGGCGGGCGGTGCCGAGCTCTCTGTCCGGCGTTTCTCCTCTCACGGACGCCGTCAGGGTAGCGCCCGGTAGCCGTGCATCGCCCGCCTGCTAACTGAGAGCCGGGCCGAGCGGGTCCGGCTCTCTCGCTAGAAGTCGTGGACGAAGACAAAGTAGCCCGCGCAGATGCCGACGGCGTCAGCCACCAAGTCCTTCCAAGAGAATTGTTTCGACGGCCCGGCCAGGTCGCATAACTCCTTTGTGATACCCAGCGTCATCGTACCGCCCAGCGCCAGGCTGGTCGGCCAGGGTTCGGTCAGGCGGACGCGGTTGGCGCTCAGATGGTACGCGGCGCCGACGGCAACGAAGCTGGCCGAGAAGTGCCAGAACTTGTCCATCGCCAACCAACGGTCGGGTTCCTGGCGCACTGAAATGAGCGATAGATGGAGAGGCCTGGGTGCCAGATTGAGCGAATCAGGTTGAGCCGACAGCGGTGGTCGGCCGAGGATTGCCAGAATGAGAAGCAGGCCCATCGCCGGTTGCCGTCAAAGACCCAGGACGGTGCGGATGAACCGGTCGCCGCGGAGTTGGCCGAGAGTGCCGGCAGCACAGGCAGTTTCATCGTAGGTCTGGACCGAGTCAGGTTCGAGGCCGGGGTGGAGGATAGCGACCGGGACCGGGCCGTGGACGTGATTGCCTTTGGCAACCGGCGTCAGGTGGTCGGGAAGCACCGCAACTGTGGCCTCGATTCCCTTCTCCTCCATCCCGTTCATGACCCGCGCGACGAGGCGCGAGTCGAGATACTCTATCGCGAGAATCTTCTGTTTCAGGTCTTTGGCATGGCCGGCTTCGTCCGACGCCTCGACGTGGACGAAAACGAAGTCATGGTCGGCAAGGGCTTTCAGGCAGGCATCGGCCTTACCTTCGTAGTTGGTGTCAATCAGGCCGGTCGCGCCGGGCACGTCCACCACGTCGAGCCCGGCGTAGACCCCCAGGCCTTTCATCAGGTCGACCGCGGAGATGACTGCACCGGTGATGCCGTACGACTCCTGCATCGTCTTCATCCGCGGCTTGCGGCCCTGAGACCAGAGCCAGATTGAGTTGGCAGGATCCTTGCCGGCTTTGACTCGCTCTTGGTTGACACGGTGCTGCGGCAGAAGCTCCCACGAAGCGCGAATCATCTGGTTCAGCCGGTCCACCGTCGCCCTGGCTTCGTCCGACTTGACGACAATCATCAAGTCCTCGACCTTCTCACCGACGTGATCGTGAGGTGGGAAACACTCAAAATCAGTCGATCCCTGGTCAAGCACCAGCAGGTGACGGTAGGACACGCCGGGGAAGAAACGGGTATCATCGCTGCCGATGTAGCGGTCAACGTGGCGGACGAGCTTGTGCGCTTCCTCGGTCGAGATGTGTCCGGCCGAGTGGTTCTTGATGCGGCCATCCTCGATGCAGATGAGATTGCAGCGCATCGCGATGTCGGTGTCGTTGAGCTTGACGCCCATCGATGCTGCCTCGATGACCCCACGGCCCTGGTAGCATTCATGCGCATCGTATCCGAGCACGGTCAGGTTCGCCACTTCCGACCCGGGCGGCATGTCGTCGTCGACCGTTACAAACGAACCGCAGCGGCCGAGGCGAGCGATGCGGTTGATGGTGGGCTTCTGCGCCACCTGCAACGGGGTTTTGCCGTCGAGTTCGGTGACCGGGAGGTCGGCCGCACCGTCGGCCAGGAAGACGATGTACTTCACGCCTGACCCGGGTCAGCGCTTCCTGCCGCCCGGCTCAACGTAGGCAAGGACCAGCCGCACGGTTGCGGCCAGCGCCTTGCGGTGAGTCCTTTCGAGGTTATGAGATGCGTTTATTCCCGGACCGATTAACCCGGTGACGGCATCAAGCCCCGCCCGCACTGCCACGGCCGCATCCGACCCGTAGAACGGGTAGATGTCGACCTTCCAGGGTATCTTCTGCGCTCGGCACAGCTTCACCAGCCGCTGCCTCAGGGCGTAGTCAAACGGCCCGGTTGAATCTTTGGCACAGATGCAGACCGAGTACTCGTCCGACTCCTGCCCCTTGCCGACCGCGCCCATGTCAACGGCAACCAGCTCGCCGACTTCCGGCGGGATACCGGCCGAGGCGCCGAACCCGACCTCCTCAGACGTACTGAAGAGGAAGTGTGTCGTCAGGCGTGGCTGCAGTCCGGAATCGACCATGGCCTTGAGCGCACCGAGCAGGCAGGCGACACCGGCCTTGTCGTCGAGATGGCGGGTCTTGATGAAGCCGGTATCGGTCACCTCGCAACGCGGGTCGAAATGGACATAGTCGCCGACCGCGATTCCCAGCCGGGCGAGCCCCTTTTCGTCCTTCACCTCGGCATCGAGTCGAATTCGCATGTTCTCGAATTCCCGCTTGGTATCGACGACTTTCTTGCTCACGTGGGCAGAGGGCTCGTCGAACAGGATGGTGCCACGCAGGCGCTTTCCTGTACCAGTCTCGACTGTGACGTACTCACCCTCAACCGTCGCCAGCGCGTAGCCGCCAACAGACGTGAACAAGAGGGTCCCATCTTTGCCCAGCTCTTTCACCATCGCGCCGAGGGTGTCGACATGGGCGGTCAGCGCTCGGTGCGGACCGGGTTCCCGGCCCTCAAGCGTCACCAGCAGCGCACCGCGCCCGGTGCGCCGGTGTTTCACCCCCATCCGCGTCAGTTCTTGTTCAACATAGCCGATAGCTTCATCGGTGTGGCCGGCCAGGCTCGGGGTCTTCACCAGCAGGACGACCTGTTCGACAGCGTAGTCGGTCAGCTTCTCGTCGATTCGCATGACTTACATTCCTTTGAACTTCCGAGTCAGGGATTCCCTGAACCAGGGGTAGTCGTTCGGACCCTTGTCGTAGTGCTCGGGCTTCGCATCGAGGCCGGCGAGGGATGGCGGCAACGGCGGGTCAACGCCGAGGAGTCGCTGGATTTCCTCAGGGAATTTGGCCGGGTGCGCGGTTTCAATGGAAATGGCAAGAGGAGATGGACTTGGCGTCTCCTCCCCGAGGTACTTCACCAACCCCGCCCAGCCGACTGCACCGTGGGGTTCGAGCATGGTCTTGTACTTGCTCCAAGCGTCCTTGATAGCTTGGCGTGTGCCCGCGTCGTCTACGCTAACCGAGTAGACATCCCGTCGCAGGGCTGCGAAGTCAGGCTCCTTCTTAACATTCCCCTGTTCGTCCATCACGCCGCCGTAGAGGGCCACCAGCCGCGGCAGGTTCGAAGGGTGGCCGACGTTCATCGCATTGGAGATGCAGACGCGAGACGGGACGATCTTCTCGTACTTCCCGGTCGAAACGAACTTCGGAAACTCGTCGTTGGCATTGGTCGCGATCACGAACCGCGCGACCGGCAGGCCCGTCCCCCGCGCAATCAGGCCACCGCAGATATCTCCGAAGTTGCCGGACGGAACCGAGATGACCGCGGGTTCGTTGTTCTCCTGCAGCTTTGCCCATGCGTACAGGTAGTAGACCGCCTGCGGAAGGAGCCGGCCGATGTTGATGGAGTTAGCCGATGAGAAGCGGATGCTCTCCAGTTCCGGGTCGACGAAAGCCCGCTTGACCAGCGCTTGGCAGTCATCGAACTGTCCGTCGATGCCGATGACGGTGACGTTGCCGCCGAGCGTTGTCATCTGCTTCCGCTGGCGATCCGAGACCTCCTTAATGGGGAAGAGAACGACCATTGAAATGCGGTCGACGTTGTGGAATGCGTGGGCGACCGCTGAACCGGTATCTCCGGAGGTGGCGGTCAGAATGACCAGCTCACCGCCTTCCTGTGCGAGGAAGTAGCGCATCATCCGCGCCATCATCCGGGCTGCGAAATCCTTGAAGCTCGCGGTCGGGCCTTGGTCGAGACGCATAATGTAGTTTCGGTCGTACACCTTCTCCAGCGGCACGTCGTAGTTGTAGCACTCGGTACAGAGCTGCATCAGGTCGTCGTCGGGAATCAGGCCCTGCGTGTATCGCTTGAGGACCGCGAAGGCGATCTCAGGATAGGCTTTGTCGCGGAAACCCGCAATCTCGTCGAGCGGGATCTGTGGTATCTCGCGCGGCATGTAGAGACCCTTGTCCGGAGCTTGGCCCTGCAACAAGGCGCCCTTCAGGTCAACGTCGGGTGAGCGCAAGTTCGTTGAGTACAACATGGAGGGCATGGCTAGGTTCCTCTCTTCCTGTGTTGGGGTTCAGGGGTCCTGGGGTTCCGGGGTTCTGGTGAAGAACCGGCGTCACGCGGTGCCGATCGCTTGTTGCCAATCGCAGCAATCAACGCCTTCAGCATTCGCTCGACACTTCCGGTCCGTTCCAGCAGAGCACGGGAGTCCTCACGCTTCAGGTATCCGAGGTCAGAAGCTAGACGTAGTTGGGTTTGGAGTTCGCATACCGAGCCATAGGTAACGTGTAGCGACTGCAGATACTCACCTGATGTCCTGCGCCCGTACCCCTCTGCGATGTTCGATGGAATCGAAACGGAAGCGCGACGTAGTTGGGATGTCAGTCTGTACTTCTCGTCTGTCGGGAGTCGCCGTGTCTGGCGGTATACGTCGAGTGATAGCCCGTATTCCTCCTGCCAGACTCTGAGATCTTTATAGCTTCTCAGCATTCGGCCTGAACCCCTGGACCCGCGAACCCTAGGACCTCTCTGCTTCGCTCATCGCCTGGTCCAGGTCAGCAATGATGTCGTCCGGGTGCTCGGCGCCGACTGAGAGACGGATGAGGTCGGCGGGGACGTCGGCCTTCTTGCGCGCCTCCTCGCCCTGCAGCAGGTGCGTCGAGATGGCCGGGATGGTGGCCACGGTCTTGACCCGGCCCAAGTCGGTGGCGCGCCAGATGAGCTCGAGCCGGTCGAACGCCTTGCGCGTCGCGGCCGGGCCGCCCTTCACGCGGAACGACATCATGTGAGAGTAACGGTTGACCGGCTTACCGTAGCGCTCGTCGTGCTCGGCGTCGACCAGCCACAGGTATTTCTTCGCCACTTCGTGCAAGGGGTAACTCTCGAGCCCGAGGTAGTTGACCGCAAGGACGGCCGGGTGTTTCTCGAGGAATCGCGCCACGGTCATTGCGGTCTGGCTCCAGGCGTCCACCCGGGCGCGTAGCGTGCGCAGGTCGGTGAGAGTCATAGTCGCCTGGAATGGGTGAAGGCAACCGCCCTGCTCGCGTTGGGGAAAACGCTTCAGATAGAGGGCGAAGTCGGCCTTCAGCTCATCGTTGGGGATGTTCGAGACAATCGGCATGCGGGCGACGACCGCGCCGGCCATCCCCAGCCCGGAACAGCTCATTACCTTGGTCGCGGAGTGAATGACGACGTCGGCGCCGTGCAGCATCGGTCGGAGCAGGGCTGGCGAGGCGATAGTCGTGTCGAGCACGAGTGGGATTCCGTGCTCGTGCGCCAGCGCCGCGACTGCGGCGACGTCGAAGAAAGCAAGGCCTGGATTGGACGGCATCTCGCCGTACAGGAAACGGGTGTTCTGGTCGATGTTGCGTCGCCACTCGTCGATGCTACTCGTGTCAACGACCATCCTGACGTCCACGCCGCGCTCGTGCTTCAGACGGGCATCGAAGAGCTGGTAGGTGCCGCCGTACAGCTGGCAGGCGGACACGAAATTCGGCGGCTTGGTACCGGGCAGGGCCATCAACGCATCAACCGTGTTGCCGATGGCGGCCATGCCCGAGGAGTAGACGCAGCACCCGGCCTCGATGTCCGAACCGTAGGTTTCCAGCAGGGCGAGCTTGTCCTCGAGGAACCCGAGCGTCGGATTATGGATGCGGGTGTAGCACCAGGTTGGTATCTTGTAACCCAGGGCGAGTTCCATCTCGTCCGAGTCGCGGTAGGCCTGCGCCGACGAGAAGAGGGTCGGCTCCATTATCGCACCATGATTGTGGTCCAGCGCCTCTTGCACAGTGTAGAGCCCGTGCACGGCAATGGTGTCGAAGCGGAGCCGGCGCACGCGGCGCAGGGACTCGGCCCGGGCTTCTGAGGTCTGGCACGCCTGGTCCAGGTAGTGCCTGCCGCATGGTGATGCGGCGGGGGGGGTATCGCTCATGTTTCCTCCTGAATTAGTGCAACCGCAGGGCCCGCAAGATGGACCGGGTTGCTGTCATGCTTCCGCCAGTGCCTGTTCGAGGTCGGCAATGAGGTCTTCTGCGTCCTCGATGCCGACAGCGAGGCGGACGAGGTCCGCACCGATGCCAGCCTCGGCTTTGGCTTCGTCCGACAGGCCGGCGTGGGTCATGGTCGCCGGGTGCTGTATCAGGGTTTCGACGCCGCCGAGCGACACTCCCAGAGTGCAGAGCCGCACGCGATTCAGGATGCGCTGTGCAGCCGGGAAGCCGCCCCCTGGACCGAAGCAGACCATGGCCCCGAACCCGCGCATCTGGCGCTTGGCGCGTTCATGGTGCGGATGGTCGGGCAAGCCCGGGTATGAAACCCAGGCTACGGACTTATGCCCGCGCAGGAACTCGGCGACCTTCTGCGCCGAAGCCTGGGCCTGGGCCACACGCAGTCCCAGCGTCTTGACCCCGCGCAGGACCAGCCATGCCTGGTGCGGGTCGATGGTGGCGCCGAAGGTAACAAGCGCCGGGCGCAGTTGTTTGTGGAGAGCAGGGTCGCGTACGACGATCATCCCGGCGACCACATCGGAGTGTCCATTGATGAACTTGGTCATGGAGTGGACGACGACGTCGGCGCCGAGGTCAAGCGGCGTCTGCAGATAGGGACTGGCAAAGGTGTTGTCGACGGCCATGAGCGCGCCTCGGGAGTGTGCCAGTTCGGCACAGGCGGCAAGATCGGTGACCGTAAGGGTCGGGTTGGCCGGAGTCTCGATGAAGAGCAGCCGCGTGTCCGACTGCAGCGCTTCGCGTACGGCATCGGTATCGGACGTTTCAACGAACGTCGAGCGGATGCCGAACCGGACCATCTCCCGTTCCAGCAGCACGCGTGACGGACCATAGACCGCGTGACTGCAGACAACGTGGTCACCCGCCTTGAGCAGGCCAAGGAGCAGCGTGGATGTCGCCGCCATTCCCGAGGTGGTTGCCAGCCCGTAGGTGCCGTGCTCGAGCGCAGCGACGGTATTCTGCAGGGCGTCCGTCGTCGGGTTGCCGATGCGGGTGTAGATGAACCCGGCTTCCTCGCCGCGGAAGAGGCGGGCGCCGACTTCGGCCGACTCGAAAGCGAAGGCCGATGTCTGGTATATCGGGCAACTGACCGCAAGGTTCTTGTACTTCGCGTCACCCTCGCTGTGAACCGCCCGGGTATTTGGACCGACCGAATCCGACGGGGTCATAATGCACTTCCGTTCGTGTTGTCTGACAGCAAAATTCCTCCAGTCTTAGGGGTTGCGCGACATGCCGAACAACTCGGCGATGACCCCGAAACCAACAACCATGCTTGCGAGCCAGATTGCCCACCCCGCGAACGGGATGGCGCACAGGCCGAAGACAATGACGATGCCGACCGGCGCGGCCCACCAAAGTGAGGCATCGGGCGAACCGAATATCCGGAACAACAGCCGCCCGGTGAACATCCCCGCGAGAACCTTGGCCAGATAGAGACAGACAAGGTACGCGGCCGCGGCGATCAGCCCCGCAGGAATGGTGACGATGAGCGCGAACGCAATCAGGATGCTCATCGGTCCGACGAGGAACCCGACCGCGCCAAAACCCACGGTTCGGCCCCAGTGGTCAAGCGATCGGGCGAGCCCTTCATTGAGCGCGTGTTTCCAGATTGCCACGAGAAGGAACCCCACCACCAGCGCCCCGAGTATCGAGAGAATCGTGAACGGCAGCAGGAAAGTGACAAACATGCCGGGCCGGGGCTTCATCTGCTTGAGTTCGTCGATCTCGGTAGGCGAAGTAATCTGGACGTGCTCGATATTGCCGAAAACCATGTCGGGGTTGCCCAGATCCAGCTCTTTGCTCGAACGGTAGCGCAGGTTACCGTAGACGCGGGCGTTCGGGGAGAGGGTCAGCTTGTCGGCCACGGTCACGTCGACATCGCCGTCAACCGAACCGGAGATGACGACCTCGTTGGCAACCGCCTTGACGTCGCCGCGCACCGTGCCGGCGATCTCCAGCGACCGGCAACCGGTGGTGACGTCGCCGCGAACCTCGGAGTTCTGGCCGATGATCAGATTCGCACAACCGGCCAACACGTCCTGGCCCACGCCGCCGTTGATGAACACGGTGCCGGCGCCGGCCCGGACTGCGCCACCGATACGGCCGCTGATGGTGAGCGTCGCGCAGAGCGCGACCAGATCACCGGCCGCCGCGCCCGAAACGTCGATGTTCTGGCCGGCCAGAAAGAGGTTGCGCGTGACCGGACCGGAAACGTTGATGGACTGAGCCCCGGCGATGGCCGAGCCGTCGAGTCGGCCCTCGATGCGGAGCACGGTGCCCCCGAAGTAGAGGTCGCCGATGCGCGTTTCCTCCGCGGGCAGAGAGTAGCTGGGCTCGTTGACAAACTGAGCGGCAAGAGACAGCGAGAGAAGAGCGCCGAGCGCCGCGAGCAGTCGGACCGGACGACGGAGTGACAGGCTAGTCACGGGCTTTCTTCATCTCTTCGCGGATGCGCTCCTCGATTTTGCGGCCGAGCTCATCCCAGTCCTGGTCGGCGTCGGCCGGACGTTCCTGCTGTCGCCACGACGCGAGCCCTTCCTTTATGCTATCGCCGATCTCGCGGCCGACCTTGTCCCAGTCGGTTTCCCGGCGCTTCTTCCTGCGGCAGGAGCTCCTCGCGCCGGCACCGAGCGACATGCAGCAGCCGAGGATGAACCCCAGATTGTAGCCCCAGCCGACATTGTTGGACTCATAGATCCCGACATCCTTCGTGAACAGACTGACGATGAACGTAACGATGATTATCAGCCCGTGCCAGAGCCCGGCCCAGAAGTTCGCGGGCCGTCCGGTGTCTATTCCATAGCGGGCGTTGCCGGGCGCGCAGCTTGCGACCAGAATCAGAAGCAGAAACCCGACAAGCAGGATTTTCGGCCAATTGCCAGTCATAGTGCTACCTCCATTTTCACTGAGCGTCATACTCTACCGCAGCAAACGCGACGGTCAAGTGTCCGGCTAATCCCCGGAACCGATACATGAACTCACCGCCAAGGCACAAAGGGTCAAGCGCCGATTTGTCTGCAAATAGGTGACCTCGTGTTTTGGTGTGTTCATGCGACTGGCACGGTCGGGGACGGCCGGCTGAGAGCGTCCCACAACTCCAGTTCCTTCATGTCCAGAT
>Ga0163209_1001019_pt1 | contig 12299 bp, 10 predicted proteins | sample Kivu_160m_FD_113538 | JGI IMG/M metagenome (GOLD analysis project Ga0163209, IMG submission 113538) | Freshwater microbial communities from Lake Kivu, Western Province, Rwanda to study Microbial Dark Matter (Phase II) - Kivu_160m | ecosystem: Environmental > Aquatic > Freshwater > Lake ... | reverse complement strand
GCCTGGTCTACGGCCACACCCACCATGCCTGCTGCCACGTCAAGGGCGGGGTGCTCTATTTCAACCCGGGCTCGGCCATGGACAGGCGGTTTGCGAAACGAAACACCATCGGTATCCTCGATGTCGGTGAAACCATAACCGGCCAGATCATCGATGTCTCCCTTTGAGGTTTTCAATGAAATCAATCGTGGCGCCCTGGAGGATGGCCTACATCATGAGTAACAAAAATGAAGGTTGTGTTTTCTGCGAGGATTCCATCCGGGACGCCTCTTACGTCCTTCACGAAGGTCGAGCTGCTTTTGTCATCATGAACCGGTATCCCTACACCAATGGACACTTGCTGGTCGCTCCTCGTCGTCATGTAGCGGATCTTGAATCCCTGACCCAGGAAGAAAGCCGGGAGGTCTTCGAACTTGCCCGCGTCTGCGTCAGAGTCCTCAAGGCGGCGATCCGGCCCGAGGGGTTCAACATCGGGATCAATCTTGGAAAAGCCGGAGGGGCCGGCGTGGACGACCACATCCACCTGCATGTGGTTCCCCGCTGGTCAGGAGACACCAACTTCATGACCTCTTTGGCAGAGACACGGGTGATTCCGGAAGATTTGGATAAAACCTGTGAAATCCTGAAACCCTATTTTGAGAAATGGAGACGGGAGGTGTGAGGTGAAGTTCATCATCACAATATTGGTCATGGGTCTTGTCTTTCTGGCCATCACGTTTTCACAGCAGAACACGTCGCCGGTCCCCATCGTCTATTTTGACTTCATCCAACCGAATTTCACGGTGCCCTCCTATCTCCTGATCTTTTTCTCCTTTCTGGCCGGCATTATTCTAGCGGGGCTGATCGGGCTCGTCGAACGGTTCAGGCTCGTCATGAAAGCATCCAAATTGAGCAAGGAAATAAAAGGTCTGGAAAGCGAGATCTACGAATTGAGAAAAAAGGCCCTCTCGGAGCCTTCCCGGACCATGCCCGCCCTGAGCGATCAGAACCTTCTGTAGCAGGACACACCATGACCTTCATCACGGACCGATCCCTCGGGACGCTGGCCAAGTGGCTCCGGGTTTTGGGATACGATACCCTTGTATACGAGGGGGACCCGGACCGTTCGTTTCTCAACAGGGGCAAGAGGGAGGGACGGGTGGTTCTGACCCGGAAAAGAGATCTCGCCCGAAAGCAGTTTTCAGGAGAACGGATGGTCCTGGAGCCGGACCGGGTGGAGCAGCAGCTGGCGGAGGTCCTGCACCGGTATGCGCTGAGTCTTGAGACCGGTCGTCTTTTCAGCCGGTGCCTCCGGTGCAATGAGGAACTCCTGCTCATAGAAAAAGAGAATGTAAAAAAAAGGGTGCCGCCCTACGTCTTTGAAACGCAGGACATCTTCACGACCTGTCCCCGGTGCCGCCGCATTTTCTGGCCGGGCACCCACAGGGAGCGTGCGGAGAACTGGCTCAGGATGCGCATTCGGATGGATCGCCCTTGATCTTTTCGATGGCATGCCGAAGGGCAGGGAGGATGAAGGCAAGATTCTCCCGGGCGCCTTTCGGGCTCCCGGGAAGATTGATGATGAGCGAATTTTTCCGGATGCCGGCCACGGCCCTGGAGATCACGGCGTGAGGGGTCAGCGCGGCGCTTTTCAACCTCATGTACTCGGCCAGCCCCGGGACCTCCCGATCGATCACGTCGCGCGTGGCATCGGGGGTCACGTCCCGGGGGCTTACGCCCGTTCCCCCGGTGGTCAGAACTAGGTCTGCTTTTTTATCGTCCGTAAACTCCTTGATCTTTTCGGCGATGAGATCCTTTTCGTCGGGAACGAGGCCGTAATGAAGAACCTCAAACCCCTCTCTTTCAAGAAGGGCCTGGATTTCCGGTCCGCTGCTGTCCCGGCGCTCCCCCCGGGATCCCCGATCGCTCACCGTGATGATCGCCGCCGTGATGCCCGCCATGTCTACTCTTCTTTTTTCGCCTTCGCCGCAGCGATGATCTTCTCGGCGGTGAAAGGCGGAACCTCTTCGTAATGGGAGTGGGTGAAGGTGAACGTTCCGCGTCCGCTCGTGATGGACCTGAGATCCGGCGCATAGGACAGGATCTCCGCCAGGGGGACCTGGCCCTTGATGACTTGATAAGATCCCTTCGTATCCATTCCTAGGACTCGTCCGCGGCGGCTGTTCAAGTCTCCGATGACATCGCCCATGTATTCATCGGGAATCTCGATGTCGATGGAAACAATGGGTTCGAGGAGGGTGGGCTGGCAGTCCATCATGCCCTTCTTGAAACCCATGGATCCAGCGATCTTAAACGCCATTTCGGATGAGTCGACCGTGTGGAACGTCCCGTCGAAGAGGGAGACGCGGACATCCACGACGGGATAACCCGCCAGGGACCCCTCGAGCATGGCCTCCACGATGCCTTTTTCAACGGCGGGGATGTACTGCCGCGGGATGGCCCCGCCGATGATCTTGTCGACGAACTCGAAGCCGGACCCACGGGGCAACGGCTCGATTTCCAGCCACGTGTCGCCGTACTGGCCTCTCCCGCCCGACTGTTTCTTGTACTTGCCCTGGACGCGCGTTTTTCCCTTGATGGTCTCCTTGTACGGCACTTTAGGAATGGTGAGATGCACCTCGACGCCGAATTTCCGTTTCAGCTTCTCGATGGTGATCTCGATATGAACCTGACCCATTCCGGATAAAATGATTTCCTTGGTCTGATCGTCGCGGTGGAAGGTGATGGACGGATCCTCCTCCACGAGCCGGTTCAGGGATGTCATGATTTTGTCCTCGTCGCCCTTGGTCTTGGGCTGAACGGCGAAGGACATAATGGGCGCAAGAGCCGGGACGCGTTCGTAGACGATCGGCGCTTTTTCATCGCACATGGTATCGCCCGTCGTCGTTTCCTTCAATTTCGCCACCGACGCGATATCGCCGGGAACCAGGGCTTCGGCCGTTTTCTGGACCTTGCCCTCCAGATAGGAGATATTCCCGAAGCGTTCCGTCGCCTTTTTGGCCGGGTTGTAAAAACTGGCATCCGATGTCGCGGTACCGGAGTAGACCCTGAAAATCGTCAGTCTGCCGGCATAGGGATCCGCAATGGTCTTGAAAACGAAGCCCGAAAAATGGGCCCCGGGGTCCGGCAGTCTCACTTCGGCCGCATTGGTCCCGGGTTTGATCCCTTTCGCCGGGCCGCAGTCCAACGGGGACGGAAGGTACCGCACGATCATGTCCATCAGGGGCCGGATCCCGATGTTTTTCAGTGCCGATCCGCAGATCACGGGTATGAGGTCGCCGGCGATGACGCCCTTTCGAATACCGGATCTCAATTCATCGGGTTCGAGATCGCCTTGGTCCAGGTATCGTTCCATGAGGCTCTCTTCACACTCCGCTACGTCCTCGACCATGGTTTCACGGTATTCGGCGGCCGCATCCTTCATCGCAGCGGGGATGTCTTCTGTCTTGAAATGCCCCTTTGTGTCGTCATAAATAAGGGCTTTCATGGAGATCAGATCGATAAGGCCTTTGAACTGGTCCTCGCTGCCGATGGGAAGGTAAAGAGGAGTTATTTTCCTGCGGAAGGATTTCCGGATGCTTTCAAGGACTTTCTGATAATCGGCACGCTCCCGGTCCATCTTGTTGATGTAGATGAGGCGGGGGAGGAAAAAACGATCGGCATATTCCCATACTTTCTGTGTCTGAAATTCGACGCCTCCGACGGCATCGACGACGATGACCACGCTGTCCATCACGCGCAGGCTGTTCAGAGTGTCTGTCGCAAAATTCGAATCGCCGGGCGTATCCACGATGTTTACTTTTCCCTTGTCCCACTCAAAATAATTGACGGAGGCATTGATGGAAATGCGTCTCTTTTGCTCCTCCGGCTCAAAATCCATGGAGGAGGAACCGTCATCGACCCGTCCGAGCCGGTCGGTCTTGCCGGAAACGTAGAGAAAGGACTCGCAGAGGGAGGTCTTGCCCGTTCCACCGTGTCCCACCACGGCCACATTTCTCAGAGAACTCGATTCGTATTTTGCCATAAACGCTCCTTTCCATCCTCGATGGCACGCGATATTCATTTGTTAAAATAATTTTTCTATCTTACCTCTGAAATCAAAGTCAAGATGTTTTTGGAAAAAGACAGTTATCTTGACAAGGACTGAAATATTAAGTATAAAAGCATCCTTTTTTGAAACAACGATCCCGCCTGTTTCCTGGCTCCCGGGCTGTCTTAATTTTCGTGGGGCAAGGCGGCAAGGGAGGTCAGAAGGAAATGAATATCAAAAAAATTCTTATCGCAAACCGCGGTGAAATCGCCTTGAGGATCATCCGGACGGTGAAGGAACTCGGCCTGGATGCCGTTGCCGTTTATGAGAAACCGGACAGCGAAGCCTACTTTCTAAGATTTGCCGATGACGCTGTCATGCTCGGAGATGGTCCGCGAAAAGATTATCTCAATATAGACAAAATCATCTGGGCCGCTCGGAACAGCGGCGCCGACGCCATTCATCCCGGATACGGGTTCCTGGCGGAAAATGCCGATTTTTCAGAGGCCTGCGAGAAGGCGGGGATCATTTTCATCGGTCCGCCCCCCGGGGTGATCCGTGCGCTCGGCGACAAGGTCGTGGCACGGAAAATCATGGAGAGGGCCGGGATTCCCTTCATCCCGGGCACGGAGAATCTTCCACACGGAGAAGGAGGTCTCCGGGTTGCCCTGGGCTTTGCCGGATCGGCCGGTTATCCGCTCATGCTGAAGGCGTCGTCCGGAGGCGGCGGAAGGGGAATTCGTAAGGTCATGAACGAAGCGGATCTGAGATCCCAGTTGCCCATGGCCAGGGCGGAAGCCCTGTCCGCTTTCAACGATGATAATATATATGTCGAAAAATTCATCGAATCGCCTCGTCACGTGGAAATACAGATCCTGGCGGACAAGTACGGAAACACCATTCACTTGGGCTCCAGGGATTGTTCGATCCAGCGGCGGCACCAGAAACTGCTTGAAATCGCGCCGGCGGACCTCCCGCCGGACGTGATCGAGTCCATGCATCAGACGGCCATCCGGGCGGCGCGGGAGGCCGGCTACGTCAATGCCGGTACGGTTGAATTTCTCGTCGATCCGAAAACCCATGCCTTTTGGTTCATGGAAGTGAATACCCGGCTCCAGGTGGAACACACGGTGACGGAAATGCTGACGGGAGTGGACATTGTCCGGCAGCAGGTCCTCATCGCCGGAGGAAGCCGCCTTGAAATACCGAAAGAGAGGGTTCAGCTCACCGGGAGGGCCATCCAGGTCCGAATCAATGCCGAAGACCCGAAAAACAATTTCATGCCCGAGGGAGGAAAGCGGGTGGAGGTCTATCAATCCCCCGGCGGGCCGGGCATTCGGCTGGACGGCATTGTCTATCAGGGCTATAAAATTCCCACGGACTACGACTCGCTGCTGGTCAAGCTCACGGTCCGGGGCTATCAGTGGGAGCCGACGATTCAGAGGCTGAAGCGGGCACTCAATGACTTTCTGATCGTCGGGCCGAAAACAACCATTCCCTTTTACCTGGCGATCTGTGATGAGCCGGACTTCAGGCGGGGTGTTTTCGACACGGGGTATCTCGAGACCCACCCGGACCTATTCAATTACCCCGAGCCGGAGCGAGAAATCGCCAGGCTGGCAAAGCTGATCGCCGAGATCCATTCGAAGAAAACGAATCCCTATGCCGCCTGAGCGGATCAAGACGGGAATGACATAACGTTTAACTGTAAAAGCCATTGAGGAGTTTCAGGGCTATGAAAATACCGAAGGCCATTTTAGACGAGAGAATCACACCGGTTGATTTCAGAAAAAAAGGCACCGCCTATGTTCTGGACAAACTGAGACAGGCCGGGGGATTCTATCTGACCAATACGGAGAGGGACCTCTCCCAGTCCGATTTCAAGAACCGGGTCATGCCCCATACGCAGATCCTGGTTTCGGCGGAGAGGAACGCGGCCGGATTTTTTTCCATTGAGATCTCCGGGGGCGCTTCCGTCCACGTGGACATGCTGAGGAAGCAGATCGATCCTCTGGAGAAGCTGGAAATCCTGAGCAGCACCATGCCAGATACGATGCTTCAAACCCTCTGCCGGGGGATCAATCTGTTCGGCTACCGCCCCTATCCGGAAAATGTCATCCGGCTGACCGTTCAGAGTTTTGCCCGCTACATCCAGGTATGGCGCGTTTTCGATTTTCTAAACTACATTCCCAACATGATCCCCGTCTTCGAGGAGGTGAAGGCGGCGGGATGCATCCTCGAGCCGTCCATCTGTTTTTCGACGGGTCCGGAGCACACCAATGCGTTTTACGTCGGGAAAGTGAGAGAGATCATCGACGTGACGGGGGAGAACATTATCCTCTGCATCAAGAACCATGCAGGTCTGGGAACGCAGAAAAGAATCGGTGAACTGGTTCAGGCCATTCTGCAGGCGTTCCCCGGTCTCATCATTCACTACCACGGCCACAACACCGATGGAAACGATATCGGGCGGACGGTGGAGGCCGTGCGGAACGGTGCGAAAATCGTCAACGGAGGGGACCATGCCTTCACAGGATTTTACGGACCTCCTCCGCTGCTGACCATCATCGAGACCCTGGAGGATTACGGCCACCATGCCATGGGCATCGACCGGCAGGCTATCATCGACACGTCGAACCGCCTGCGGCCCGAGAGGGAATACTACCGGGAATTCGAGTCTCAATTCCTGGGCTTTGATCCCACGGTCCAGATCCACAAGCTTCCCGGCGGGGCCACGGGTTCAAGTTTCGAACAGGCGGTCAAGGGAGGGTTTCTGCATCTCATGCCCCAGATGCTCCAGGACGAACTGCCGAAGGTACAGGTGGAGCTTGGAAACTGGTGGAGCGTGACCCCGGGCTCCCAGATCCTCTGGACCACGGCGGTGAACAATGTTCTGAAGAAAGCGCGCTATAAGGATGTCAACGACGATCTCAAGAATCTGATGCTGGAGCGATACGGCGAATTCCCCTTTTACAAACCGGCCGACTGGATCTACGAATCGATTTTCGGGAAGGACTGGAAGACGATTGTTGAACGGGAGGGCGGCTATCAGAAGATCGAAGACATCGACATCGACATTGAAAGACGCGTGCTCGAACACAGGCTGGGACGAAAAGCCACGGACAACGAACTGGTTCTTTATCTGCAGCACCCGAACGATGCCGTGAGCTTCTTCAAGTTCCAGGAGAAGTTCGGAAAAACCTGGGCCCTTCCGCCGAACGTCTGGTTCCACCGCGGCGGATTCAATCTCGGCGACCGTTTCGAGTTCCCCGATGCCTATGGAAAACTGCACAATATTGAGATCGGACCCCAGCGGAGAACGAAAGCCGGTGATTTTATAACGTACATCGTCATCGACCACCACACGGAACCTATCCTGACCGTCATGGACGAAGAGGCGAAGCGTGAAAAGATCAAACCCGTCCTGTCGGCAAGGGAGCTCGCGGCTTTGGCGAAGTCGGGTGACATCCGGTCCCCCATCAAGGGGACGGTGAATGAGGTGCCTGCCAGCGCGGGCGGAGACGTAGCTGCGGGCGAGGTGCTGGTGGTACTTGAAGCCATGAAGATGCTGACCAATATTCTCTCGGAGGTCAACGGGACGATTTCGGACGTGTTCGTCACACCGGGAGATTCAATTGAGGTGGGCGATCCGCTGGTCATGATCACCCTGCCCGGATAAGGCCATCGACGCGGCTGGATCAACGGCCCATGGAGGGGCGGCATGCCCGAGCTTCCGGAAGTCGAAACATTGTGCAGGCAGCTGACCCCTGTGCTGGACCGGGCCGTGCTTCAAAAGATCATCGTAAAGGATGCGAGGCTCCGAAGCGTTTCCTTGACAGCCGGTCAGGGCGTGAAATCCGTTTACCGCGTCGGAAAATCTCTGGCCGTTCAATTCGAGAAAACGAAGACGCTTCTGATCCATCTGCGGATGACGGGCCGGTTGTCCTGGATCACCGACGGAACATGTCCTTTCTACAGCCGCTGCGTCCTGGTTTTTGATTCCGGGAGGCTGCATCTGGTGGACCCCAGGCGGTTTGCAACCCTCTCCATCGTCGTCGGTGATTCAAAGGAGAAAAGAAAGCTCCTGGATCCGATGGACGAGCGTGAGGGACGTGACTTTATGATCCTTTCAGCGGGTCGACGTCTGCCCGTCAAGAATTTTTTGATGGACCAGAAAACCTTGGGCGGCATCGGCAACATTTATGCCTGCGAGATGCTTCATCGTGCAGGGATCAGCCCCTGGAGGCGGGCCTGTGATATGGACGAGCAGCGCTGGAGGCGCTTGTCGAAGGCGATGAAAGCCACCCTCGGCAAGGCGATCGAATGCAGGGGCACGACGATCTCCGACTGGGCGGATCTTTTCGGACGGAAAGGGTCGTATCAAAAACAGTTGCGGGTCTACGGACGAAAAGGAAAACCCTGTCCGAGATGCGGTGCGCCCGTGATACGAACGTTGCTGAGCGGCAGGGCGACATTCTTCTGCACGTCCTGCCAGGAAACATAACGTGAAACGAAAAGGGAGGTCCCACCATGAAAAAATACGAATGCACGGTTTGCGGATACATTTACGATCCGGGGGAAGGCGACAAGGAGGCCGGCATCAAACCGGGAACGTCCTTTGAGAATCTTCCGGATGACTGGACGTGCCCGATCTGCGGTGCGGCAAAGGACATGTTCGAGCCCCTGAACGAATAAAACAATGAATGACAGGGGCTTGCAGGCGCATACCGGTCCTGACCAGGTTACCCTTCAACGTCGTCGTTTGTCCTTGCAAAAACAGTGCCCGAGGTATTCAGGTCTTGACAAGACCCTTTTTTGTGATAGATTTCGTGCGACCGGTTTGTCCTGCCGGAACCTGAGGTATGAGCGGTTGGAAGGAGATGACGTGACAAAAAACATTCTTTCACGCCTGAACTACTACAGCCGATTTTTATTTTCACTGATGCAGATTGCAGCCATCAGGGGCTACGATCTGCTCATTTCGCTGCTTTCACGACTGACCGAACACGGACGGACGATAGCGAAGTTCCTCAGAACCTCGAGGGATCACTACACGGTCTTGATCGTTCCGCAGAAGAAGAGCATGGTCAGGAAAATCAGCGCGTCCAGCAACGTTTTGCGGCTCATGGCGGTCGTGGGGGTGATTGCCGCCATCTGCTTCCTCTACATCTTTTATGAGTTCTTGACCGCCAAAAAGGAAATTTACGAGCTGTACGAGTTGAGAAAGCTTTCCGTAGCCCAGCAAGAACAGATTCACAATATGGCGTCAAAAATAGGTTATTTTGAGCAGAAACTGGAGAGTCTGAAGGAGTACGAAAAGAAAATCAGGTCCATGGCCGACATGGACGGCGTGAAAAAGGGAGAAAGAGAATCCTACCGGGGCGTGGGCGGACCTATTCCCGATCAGGAACGATCGACTGGATCCGGCAGTGAAACCGCAGCCATCGGTCAAATGAATAAGAGCCTGGATCAGCTCATTTATGAGGCCTCGCAGCAGGAAAAGAACTTTCAGGAGATTATAGCATTTCTTGAGAAGCGACGGTCCATCCTGGCACGAACGCCCTCCATCTGGCCGGTGGAGGGGTGGGTGACATCGGGGTTCGGTGTTCGAAAGTCACCCTTTTCATTTCGGAAAGAATTTCACAGCGCCATCGACATCGCCGCCCGGAGCGGGAAGGAAGTGGTTGCACCTGCGGATGGAATCGTTTCCGAAGTGGAACGCCGGTCGGACATGGGCAACATGGTCACGCTGGATCACGGGAACGGGATCACAACATCTTATGCCCATCTTCTGAAAAGCCAGGTGCATAAGGGAAAGAATGTGCGAAGGGGCGAGGTCATCGGATTCATCGGCAGCACGGGAAGAAGCACGGGACCGCATCTTCATTACAGCGTTCATCTGAACGGCGTGCCTGTGAACCCGCGGAAATACTTACCCTGATCGACGTTTGTCTTGGTACGAGCGCTTTTAAAAACGAATAAAACGTCCTTAAATTCCGGTAAGTCTTTGCCGGTTTTTTTATTTCAAGTGGGTGGCCGATGTTCGGTTATGTGCTAAAAAAAATCCTGGGCAGCAAGAACGATCGTGAACTGAAACGGCTGTCCGTCCTTCTGGATGAAATCAACCGCTGTGAGGAGAGGTTTCAGCGACTCTCCGACCCGGAACTGAAGGCGCAGACGGGACGGTTCAAGGAGCGTCTGGCGAACGGGGCCGGACCGGAGGATGTTTTGACCGAGGCCTTTGCCGCCGTTCGGGAGACGGCAAGGAGAACCGTTGGAATGAGACCCTTCGACGTTCAGGTGATCGGAGGGCTCGTGCTGCACGAAGGAAAGATCGCCGAGATGAAGACCGGTGAGGGCAAGACCCTGGCCGCGACCATGCCGGTGTACCTCAACGCGCTGACCGGCCGCGGCGTCCATGTCATCACCGTGAACGATTATCTGGCGAGGCGCGATTCGGAATGGATGGGACCGATTTACACGTTTCTCGGTCTCTCTGTCGGGGTGATCGTGCACGGGATGGATGACGTTGAACGACGGGCGGCGTACAACGCCGATGTCACCTACGGTACGAACAATGAATTCGGGTTCGACTACCTCCGGGACAACATGAAGTTCAGCCTCGAGGACTATGTCCAGAGGGATTTTCATTACGCCATCGTCGATGAGGTGGACAGCATTCTGATTGACGAGGCGCGGACCCCTCTGATCATATCGGGGGCCGCAGAGGAATCGACGGACAAGTATTACCGTATCAATCAGATCATCTTCCGTCTTCAGAAGGAGAAGGACTATACGGTCGATGAGAAAAGCCGGACCGTGGTGCTGACCGATCAGGGCGTAGCCCACACGGAGAAGCTGCTCAAGGTTCCGAACCTTTATGATCCGAGAAACATTGAAATCCTGCACCACGTGAACCAGGCGCTGAAGGCGCACAATCTGTTCAAGCGCGATGTGGATTACCTGGTCAAGGAAGGACAGGTCATCATCGTGGACGAGTTCACCGGAAGGGTCATGCCCGGGAGGCGGTATAGCGATGGACTTCATCAGGCCCTCGAAGCCAAGGAGCACGTGAAGATCGAACGGGAGAACCAGACCCTGGCGACCATCACCTTCCAGAATTATTTCAGAATGTTTGACAAGCTGGCGGGCATGACCGGAACGGCAGACACGGAAGCCCAGGAATTCAAGGAAATATACAACCTTGAGGTCATCGTCGTACCGACCAACATGCCCATGATCCGGACCGATCACCCCGATGCGATTTACAAGACGGAAAATGAGAAATTCAAGGCGGTCATTCGCGAAATCAAGGCACTTCATGAGAAAAGCCGGCCGGTTCTCGTGGGAACCATCTCCATCGAAAAATCGGAGCTCCTCAGCACGTACTTGAAGAAAGAGGGCATCAAGCACCATGTCCTGAATGCAAAGCACCATGAGAAGGAAGCCGAAATCATCGCCCAGGCAGGACAGATGGGAGCGGTGACGATCTCCACGAACATGGCGGGTAGAGGCACGGACATCAAACTGGGACCGGGAGTCGCGGAACTCGGCGGGCTTCACGTCCTCGGGACGGAACGGCACGAGAGCCGAAGGATAGACAACCAGCTACGGGGCCGTTCCGGGCGACAAGGCGACATGGGATCCTCACGTTTTTATCTCTCGCTCGAGGACGATCTTCTGAGGATATTCGGCGCTGAGCGAATATCATCCATCATGGATCGGGTGGGATTCGAAGAGGACCAGCCCATCGAGCATCCCTTGATCTCCAAGGCCATCGAGAACGCCCAGAAGCGCGTGGAGGGCCAGAATTTTGATATCCGCAAGCACCTCCTCGAGTACGATGATGTCATGAACCAGCAGCGGCAGATCATCTACGGCCAGCGACGGGGGGTGCTGGGCGATGAGGACCTCCGGCCCGAATTGGATGAAATGCTGGAGGATATCGTATCGGGGTTGCTGGATGACCACATCGATGAAAAAGCACATCCCGATGAATGGGATCTGAAGGGTTTGGACGACAGGATCCAGAAGCAGTTTTCCCTGCAGCTCGGATTGAACGACCTCGAACCGGACGGGATCGGCAAAGAAGCTCTGAGGGTGAGGATGCTTCACGGCGTTCGCACGCATCTCCGGGAGAAAGAGGAAGCCTTCGGGAAGCCGGTCATGGATTACCTGCTGAGGTACATCATGCTGCAGTCCATCGATACGCACTGGAAGGACCACCTTCTGGCCATGGATCATCTCAAGGAGGGAATCGGCCTGAGGG
>Ga0163209_1001018_pt1 | contig 12299 bp, 10 predicted proteins | sample Kivu_160m_FD_113538 | JGI IMG/M metagenome (GOLD analysis project Ga0163209, IMG submission 113538) | Freshwater microbial communities from Lake Kivu, Western Province, Rwanda to study Microbial Dark Matter (Phase II) - Kivu_160m | ecosystem: Environmental > Aquatic > Freshwater > Lake ... | reverse complement strand
GGGGCGGGGGTTTCGCCGCTGGATTTCTGCGTGGCGGCGCCGATCAGATCGTTCAGGATGGTGGCAACCTCCTCCGCCACCGCGAACTCCAGATTGATCACTTTGACGGAAACTTCCGGTTCGACCTCCTTGTCCAGCGCGGCGACGATTTGTTCAAAAAAGACGAAGTTTTCGGGTCGGGACAGGATGATCAGCAGGTTGGTCCGATCGTCGGAGATGATTTTCACCTTGCCGCGCACGATGCCGCGTTCCGCCGCCGTGTCGCCGCCGCCCGCCGCGGCTTCGCCGCCGCCGCGCGGCGGGCGGATCACGCCCGGGGGCGCCGCCGGCGCGGCAGCGGCCGGCGCGGCGACGATGCGCGGCCGTTCCTGCTGGGCCTGGGAATCGGCGATAATTTCATTCAGCCGCGCGGCGATCTTGTCGGCTTCGGCGTGCTGCAGCGGGATGATCCGGGTCTCCATTTTGTCGGCGATGGGCTGATCCAGGAATTCCATGATTTCCAGGATGCGCTGCAGGTTGGCGGAGGTGTCGGTGACCAGCAGGGCGTTGGCGCGCTCAAGCGGCTGGATTTTTCCGTAGGCGTGCAGGAAGCTCTGGATGACCGGCTGCGCTTCGGCCACTTCCATATGTTGCAGGCGGATCACCTGGCTGACCAGCGCGTCGGTTTCCGCAAAGCCTTTTTCCGGGATTTGGTTGGAAATGCCCATGGCCTCCTGTCGGGCCTGGGCGGTGGGCACGGCCTTCCAGAACTTTTCGCCCATGGGCACGAGCGAAATGTTGTTCATGGCGAGGACGGCCTCCAGCGCGGTCAACGCCTCCTCGCGCGTCAGCCGTCCCTGGGCTTTGACCGTGATTGTGGCGGCGAGGCCGGGCTGCTTGAGCACCGTGCGTCCGGTCATGGAGGCATAAAAATCCAGCGCCTGATCCAACTGCGCATCCACAAAATTAAGCGCCACCAATTTGCCGGTTTCACTGCCGGCCGGAGCGGCCGCCGGCGCCTGCTCCGGAGCCTGCGCCATGACGTTGCCCCCCAGCGCCGCCGTCCACGCCAGCGCCAGCGCCGCCCAACCGCCGCGACTCCATATGTCGGTCATTCCACGCATATCCGCCTCCGCCTAGTTCCCGTCGGCCCCCGCCGGGCTGCCGGCTGTTTCGCCGGTCGCTTCCCGGCTGTAAATGAAGTCCACCGAAAAATTGCCGCGCAACCGGCCGGTCGCGCCGGCGACGGGATTGATGGTGAGTTGTCGCACATCCAACAGCAGGTTGTCCCCGGGAAGCGTGTGCAGAAAACGCACCAGCGCCTCGAGCCCGCCCTCCCAGGTGCAATTGACGCGGGTTTCGTAAAGAAAACCCGTGGCGATTTCCTTTTCCGGATCGCGCCGGGCCAGGCTCAGCCCCGTCTGCTGCGCGACCGTGTCCAGCCGCCGCAGGAACTCCGTCGTCAGGTCGCGCCGCGGCGGATGGCGCGGCAGCCGCGCGCGCAGCTCGCCCAGTTCGCGCTCGATTTCGCCGCGTTGCGCCAGCAGACGCTCGGCCAATTCGATCTGCTGCCGGGTCTCGCGCAGTTCGTTCCGCCGCCGCTGGAATTCCTGCACCCGGGGACGGCCGCCCCAATAGGAAACACCGAGCAGGATCGCCATTCCGGCCAGCCAGGCCAGTTTCCATTCGCGCGGGGAGATGTTCATGGCGTTCCCCCGGCCGGTTCGGCGGTAACCTTGAAATCCAGCATCCGACGCCCCTGGCGCGTCAGCGCGTTGACCTGCTGTTCGGTCAGTTTGGCGACGAGCGGGGATTTTTGCAGGGATTCGAAGAAATCATACACCTGCTGCGCCTGCGCCTCGGGCGCCGTGCCGCGCAGCAGCAGCGACTGGTTTTTCTGGTAGGTGAACAGCAGCAGGTCCAGTCCCGGAGGAAGTTTTTCGCTGACCTCGCGCAGATATTCCAGCGCGGAGCGCGAGGTGTCGCCGAAGGCCCGCAATTCCGTGGCGCGCGCGCGCAAGCGGCGCAGCTCGTCCGCGGGCTTCTGGCGGGCCGCCAGCGTCGCCTGCGCGCGCGCGAACGCCGCGCGCTGAATCGCGCCGGCCAGCAGCAGGGCGCCCGCGGCGGCGGCCCAGAGCAGCAGGGCGGCGGCGGTCGCGCGCAACAGTTTTCGCCGCAGGGCCGTTGTCCGGCCCGTGGCGCCCCATTCCGGCGGAGCGAGATCGGCGCCGCCGCCAGCAGTGTCCAGCAGTCGCCGCGCCGCGCCCTCGGCGATGACGGTGGACAGGTTGAATTCACGCGCCGTCAACTCCCGTCCCGGCAGCCGGGCGCGCAGGGCCGGCGCCACCTCCGGCGGCGGCGCGGGATCTTCGTGCCAGAGGGTCAGCGGCGCCGCGGCCGCCGCCGCGCCGTTCCCGCCGCCCGCCTCCAGCGCGGTGTGCGTCTGGGCGATTTCCATGGCCAGCTCTTCCGCGAAGGCCGGGCTGGACAATCCGTCCTCCGGGCCGAGCAGCGCGCGGTAAAGCCGGAGGCGACCGTCTTCCAGCAACACCAGTTGCGCGCCGCCGTTCGCCAGCAGAATATGCGCCGACCAGCCCGCGGGGGCGTCCGACGCCAGCGTCGGCCGGAGCGCGAGCAGGTCCAGATCCACCCGATCCGGGAAGCGTCCGGTCGCCGTCAGCGGCGCCGCCCAGGTTTCGATCGTTTCCCGCGGCGTGGCGGCCAGCAGGACGCGCATCCCGTCTTCGCGCGTTTCCAGTGTTTCGTGCGCGAGCAGCAGGTCTTCGCTCGGAAACGGCGAAATTTTGTCCACCTGCAACCGTGCCATTTCGCGCAATTCGTCCGGCGGCGCGGCGGGGAAATCCAGGATGCGCACCAGCGCGCGCGCGGCGGGGAAGACCAGGCTGACGCGCTGGGCGCGCGGCAACGCCGCGGCGGGCGCAGCTTCGCCCTCCGCCGGCGAGGCCCAGGGGAGCTGGCCGCCGCCGCCGGGGTTGACGGCGCCCTTGGCCCGGCACAACGCCGACCAGACCGCGCGATCGCCCCGCGGCGCCAGCCCTATAACCCGTTCGATACGCATGACCGCGGCATCCTAGGCGCATTCCCAGCGCGGGAAAAGCCCAAAGCGCGCCACCGCTACGCGGCGGGAGCATCTCTGCGTTTCGTCGCTGTGGAAAACAAATCTCCTCCGACGGAGCGGCGGAGCTACACCCGCCCATCCGCTGGAATCCCTGTAGTTCCGGCGCTCCGCCGCCGGAAAGCGAAAACCTATGCGCCAACAAATCGCAGATGCGCCCGAATCGCAGGGACAAACAGGATGCGGATTGCGCGGCGGCGCGGTTGACGCTATAGATGCGTTCGCGGCGCGTTGACCGCCGGGGAAGGCTGCGGAACATGGATGCGAAAAAAGTACGTCCGTTGATCGAAAAGCTGTTGGCGGAACTGGGCGAGGATCCGAAGCGGGAGGGCCTGCGCAATACGCCCGCCCGCGCCGCCGCGGCCTGGGAATTTCTGACCCGCGGCTACCGCCAGGACCTGGCGGCGGTCATCAACAACGCGCTGTTCGAAACGGAAGCGAACCACATGGTGATCGTGCGGGATATCGAAATCTACAGCCTGTGCGAGCACCACCTGCTGCCCTTTTTCGGCAAGTGCCACATCGGGTACATCCCGCACGGCAAGGTGCTGGGGGTCAGCAAGCTGGCGCGGATCGCCGACGTTTTCGCGCGCCGGCTGCAGATTCAGGAGCGGCTGACCAACCAGATCGCGCGCACGATCATGGATACGCTGGAGCCGGAGGGGGTGGGCGTCGTGATCGAGGCGAAGCATCTCTGCATGATGATGCGGGGGGTCGAAAAACAGAATTCCTGCATGACCACCTCCGCCATGCTGGGCAGTTTCCACAATTCCAACGCCACCCGGAACGAATTTCTCCAATTGATCGCGCGGCGCGACGCGCACGCCGGCTGACGCCGTGCGAACGGAGCCTTCCGCGCATGAATATCCCGGCAAACGAATCGGCGGCGGATCGCGCGGCGCGGCATGAACTGTTGCGCGCGGCGCGAGCCGCCGGGCTGGACGTGACCGGCGGAATCCTGCGCCGGACGTCGTCGCGCTTCTGCTTCGGCGTGGAGCATGGCGACTACAACGGCACGGAGCTGTTCGGCGTGGGCACGGATCGCTTCCTCTGGCTGGCGGCCAAACCCAACGGCACGGATCAGGTCCGCGTGGCGAGCGCCAATTTCCCCGCGGACGGCGTCATGACGTTCCGGCCGGGCGCAACGCCGCCCCCGCGCGCGCCGGCGCTGGCGGACCACTTCGGCCGTTTCGTGGCGGGCGCGGATTTCGTTTTGCGGCGCGCGGGCCATGCCACGGCGCGCGGATTCGACGCCGCGCTGTTCGGCAACATTCCCGGCGGCGGGATGTCGCGTTCCGCGTCGCTGACGATCAACCTGCTGCTGACCATGCTGGACCTGAACGGCCTGCGACCGCGGAACGACTGGGACGTGATCGAAATGGCGCAGGCGGTGGAGACGGACTACATCGGCTCCCCGTGCGGTCAGCTCGACCAGATCATGATCTATTTCGCCCGCGCCGGCATGGGCACGCACTATACGCCGCGGACCCGCGCCATCCGCCATATCCCGCTCGGCCCGGCCGCGCCGGATTTCCGCATCCTCAGCCTCGACACCGGCACGGTGCGGCCCGGACTGGAAAAATCCACCTATAAAATCCGCCGCGCGGAGTGCGAGGAACTGCTGGCGCTCACGCGCGAGGAATTCGGGCTGTCGTGCCTGGCCGATGTGCGCGATCCGGCGGTGTATGAACGCATGTTGTCCCGCCACGGCGCGGCGCATCCCCATTTATGCGCCCGTCTGAAATATCTTTTCGCCGCGCAACAGCGATTCGCCGATCTGTTGGCGGCCTGGACCGCGGGGGATCTGCCGGCGGTCGGCCGCATCTTCCGCGCCGACGGCCTCGGCCTGCGCGACGACTACCAAATTTCCGGCCCGGAGCTGGAGACGATGTGCGACATCGTCCGCACGGTGCCGGGCGTGCTGGGCGAGCGCATGCTCGGCGGCGGCGACAAGGGGGCGGCCGGCGCGCTGGCGCTGGCGGAGGCCGCCCCGGCGGTGCGGGCGGCGGTGGCGGAAGCCTATCCCCGCAGCCGTCCGCATTTGGCGGACCGCTACGCCGTGCACGAGTGCCGGATGGTGGACGGCGTGGTTTCGCTGGCGCCGCCGGAGGAGACGGGAGTCGGCGCATGAACACGAAAGACCTGCTGGGCTATGCCTGGGATACGCTCGCGCCGCTGGTGGCGATTCCCAGCGTGTCCGCCGAAAACCGCGGCCTGCCCGAATGCGCCCGCGCCGTGCGCCGCGCGCTGGAGGACGTCGGCCTGCGCGCGCGTTACCTGCGCGCCCCCGGCGCGCCGCCGGCGGTGTTCGCGGAATCGGAGCCCATTGCCGGCGCGCCGCGGATACTTTTCTACAACCACTACGATGTGCAGCCGGCCGACCCGTTGCCGCTCTGGCATTCGGACCCCTTCACGCTGACGCGGCGCGGGGGCATCTGGTACGGGCGCGGGACGACGGACGACAAGGGCGAACTGGTTTCACGGCTGGCCGCGCTGCGCGAAATCCGGCGCCGCCACGGCGGCCGGCTGCCGTTCCAGGCCAAATTCCTGGTCGAGGGCGAGGAAGAAGTGGGCAGCCCGCACCTGGCGTCCATCGTGCGGCGGCATCGCCGCGCGCTGGCGGCCGACGCCGCGATCTGGGAGTCGGGCGGCACGGACGCGACGGGGCGACCTGAAATCTACGCCGGGGTCAAGGGCCTGCTGGCGCTGGAGCTGCGCGTGCGCACGGCGGGGCGCGATCTCCACTCCAGCCTGGGCGCGGTGGTGGACAACCCGATCTACCGGCTGGCGGCGGCGCTGGCTTCGCTGCGGGATGACGACGGCCGGGTCCGGATCGAGGGGTTTTATGACGACGTGCGGCCGCTGACGGCCGCCGAGCAAAAGCGCCTGCGCGCCGCCGCGGGCCGCGCCGCCGCGGATCGCGCGTGCTACGGAACCCGCCGGTTCCTGGGCGGCGCGCGCGGCGTGGCGTATATGCGCCGCCTGCTGTGCGAACCCTGCGTCAACTTCAACGGCTTCCACAGCGGCTACGGCGGGCCGGGCTCGAAAACCGTGCTGCCGGCCGAAGCGTCCGCCAAGCTCGATATCCGCCTGGCGCCGGACCAGACCCCGGCGCGCGCGCTGCGCCTGCTGCGGCGGCACCTGCGGACGCGCGGCTTCGGGGATATCGAGGTCGTCTGCCGCGCCGCGCACGGCGTGCCGCCGGCCCGGTCGAAGGCGGATCATCCGTGGGTGGATGCCGCGCGCGCCGCCCTGCGCGCGGCGTACGGCCGGCCGCCGGTTTTTTATCCCAGCATGGCGGCAACCGGGCCCATGTTTCTCTTTACCGAAACGCTGGGCCTGCCGACGATCGGCGTCGGCATCGGCTATCCCGACAAGCGGATGCACAGTCCCGACGAAAACCTCCGCGAGGGCGATCTGGCGCGCGGCGTCGCCGCGCTGGTCCGCTTGCTGGAAACCTATCGGCTTCCGGAATGAACCCCGTGCGGAACCTCCCATGAAATCCGAACGCAAAACAAACCCGCCGCGCCAGTATCAATTCCGCGCGCAGCTGCGCGCCGTGACGCCGGCCGTCTGGCGGCGCTTCGTGTTGCCCGGGCACCTTCCCCTGCGCCGGCTGCATGAAGCGCTGCAATGCGTGTTCGACTGGCATGACCAGCATCCGCATCATTTCAAGATCGGCGACGAGTTTTACAGTCTGGCGCTTGACCTGGAAGAAGACGCGGATTTGCTGGACGAAGTTTCCTTCCGTCTGGACCAGGTTTTCCGGCGTTCGCCCATGCGGGCCGTGTACGCCTACGACTTCGCCGACGGCTGGGCGGTGGACCTCGTGCTGGAAAAAATCACGGCGGGCGCCGCCGCGCGTCCGGCCTGCCTGGCCGGCGCGGAGGCCGCGCCGCCCGACGGCTGCGGCGGGCCGGAGGGCTGGGACGAGTTGCGCGCCGCGCTGGACGACCCGGCCCATCCGGCGCACGCGGAATACGCCGCGCGGTATGACGCCGAGGCGGTGCGTCGTCCCTTCGATCCGGCGTCCGTCGCCGAACGCTTCGCCGCCTTCGCCTGAAGGCCCCATTCCCCCCGGCGCGACCCCGCGGGCCCGCGAACCCGCGGCGCGTCAGCCGTCCGTTTCGTCCCCGCCGGCGCGGCGCGCGCGAAAAAACCCCTTGATCAGGTCGGCGCATTCCGCCTCCAATACCCCGGCGGTGTGCGGGATGCGATGGTTGAGGTTCGGGTGGCCGAAGACGTTGAACTGCGAGACCGCGCCGCCGCGCAGGGGATCGCTCATCCCCCAGACCACGCGATCCAGCCGCGCCAGCACACAGGCGCCCGCGCACATGACGCAGGGCTCCTTGGTGACGTACAGCGTCGCGCCGTTCAGCCGCCAGTCGCCCCGCGCCGCCGCGGCCTGCGTCAGCGCGATAATTTCCGCGTGGGCGGTCGGGTCCTTGAGCGTTTCGGTCTGATTCCACGCCTTGCCGATGACGCGCCCTTCGTGGACGATGACGGCGCCGACGGGGACCTCGCCCGCCGCGGCGGCCTGTTCCGCCTGCCGCAGCGCGAGGCGCATGTAGCGTTCGTCATCGCCGCCGGTCATGCGCCGCCTTCCCCCGCCGCCGGCAGATGTTCCCGCAGCCAGTCGCGCGCGGCGGCCATATCGGGCAGATGCACCGTCGCCGCCGTTTCCGCGTCCGGCGGCGCGATGCGGATCGTGCGGCAGCCGGCGCGTTGTCCGGCGGTTATGTCGGTTTCCGAATCGCCGATCATCCAGGAGGCGGACAGGTCCAGGCCGTGCCGCGCCGCCGCGTCGAGCAGCATGCCGGGATTGGGCTTGCGGTGCGGATGCGCGTTGTCGCCGGCGGTGCAGGCGTAAATGTCGTCCAGCGCCAGTCCCGCCGCCGCCAGTTCCGCGCGCAGCGCGTCGTGAATTTCGTCCAGCGCTTCAATCGTCATAAATCCGCGCGCCACGCCGCGCTGATTGGTGACCACGACCGCCGCGTAGCCCCGTTCCCGCGCGATGCGCAGCGACGCCACGAATTCCGGCAGCACATGGAAATCGGCCCGCCGGTTGACATATTGCCCGGCGCCGGGGAAGCGGTTCACCACGCCGTCGCGATCGAAAAAAATCGCCGGACGCCGGTTTTTCATGCGCCCAGCGCCTGCGCCAGCGCGGACCGTCCCACCTCCAGCGCCGCCGCCACCCGGGCGCCGTCGCGTCCGCCCGCCTGCGCCTTGAGCGGCTGTCCGCCGCCGCCGCCGCCCGCCGCCTTGGCGATCGGCCCGATCAGCTTGCCCGCGTGCAGCCCGCGCGCGGTGAGGGCCGGGGTCAGCGCCAGCAGGAACAGCGCCTTGCCGTCCGCCGTGCGCGCGCCCAGCAGCAGGGCGGCGTCCGGGCATTTTTCCCGCAGCCGGTCGCCCAGCGCGCGCAGCCCTTCCGCGTCCGTTTCACCGACCTCCGCCGCCAATACGGGCGCCCCGCCCACGGGTTGCGCGGTCGCCGCCAGCGCATCCGCCGCGCGCGCGGCGTCCTGCTGCTGTCGCGCCTTGAGCTCGCGCTCCAGCCGGACGATGCGTTCATTCAGCGCTTCGATGCGTTGCGGCAGCTCGGCGGGGGCCGCGCTGAAGCGGCGGCACAGGTCGGACACCAGCGCGTGTTCCTCCTGCGTCCATTCCACCGCGGCGGCGCCGACTTTCGCCTCGATGCGCCGGATGCCGGCGGCGACGGAACTTTCCGCGACCAGGCGGAACAGGCCGATCTCCCCCGTGGCCGCGGCGTGCGTGCCGCCGCAGAGTTCGCGGCTGATGCCCACCGCCTCGACCACGCGCACGGTTTCGCCGTATTTTTCGTCGAACACCGCCACGATGCCCGATCCCGGCACATCCTTGAGCGCCATCTGCGACGTGCGCACGGGGGCGTTGGCGCGAACGTGTTCGTTCACGCGCGTCTCGATGCGCGCCAATTGCTCCGTCGTCAGGGCTTCGAACCAGTTGAAGTCGAACCGCAACCCGTCCGGGGCGACCTGCGATCCGGCCTGCTGCACCGTCGGCCCCACCGTCTCGCGCAGCGCGGCGTTGAGCAGGTGGGTGGCGGTGTGATGCGCGGCCAGCGAGCGGCGGCGCGCGGCGTCCGCCGTCACGCGCGCGGCGTCGCCGACGCGCAAAACGCCGCGCTCCACCCGGACGTGGTGCAGCAGCAGTCCTTCCGCGGGCTTCTGCGTATCCGTCACCGCGGCCGCCGCGCCGCCGGATTCAATGCGCCCCGTATCGCCCAACTGCCCGCCGGCCTCGCCGTAGCAGGGCGTTTCCGCCGGCAGCGCCAGGCCGGTTTCGCCGGCGCGCAGCTCCTCCACGAGCGCGCCGTCGCGGACCAGCGCCCGGATGACGGTGGCCTGTTCGAGCGTGTCATATCCGGTGAAGCGGCAGGAAAGGCCGCGCTGCACCAGCGTGGCGGTCAGGTCGTCCGCGCGGTCGTCGCGCGCGTTGCGGCGGGCCTGCCGGGCGCGGTCGCGCTGGGCGGTCATCAGTTTTTCGAACTCCGCCTCATCGAGCGTCAGTCCGGCTTCGCGCGCCATCAGCCGGGTCAGGTCCATCGGGAAGCCGTAGGTGTCGTACAGTTTGAACGCCTGCGCGCCGGGGAAGGCGGCGGCGCCCCGGCGGCGCGCATCGGCCGCGACCTCGTCAAACAGCGCCAGGCCGCGGTCGAGCGTCTCGGCGAAACTGCGCTCTTCGGCCGCCAGCGCGCGCAGGATGTCGGCGCGGCGCGCGGTCAATTCCGGAAAGACGCCGCCGAGCTGCGTTTCCAAAACGGGGAACAGCCGGCCGAGGAACGGCTCTGTCAGCCCGAGCTTGCGGCCGAAGCGGACGGCGCGCCGCAGCAGCCGCCGCAGCACGTAGCCGCGGCCCTCGTTGGAGGGCAGCACGCCGTCGGCGACGGCGAACGACAGCGCGCGCAGGTGGTCGCCGATCACGCGCATGGCGACGGCCTCCTCGCCTTCGTAGGGCCGGCCCGTCATTTCCCGCAGCGCGGCCAGCAGGGGTTGGAAGACGTCGCTGTCGTAGTTGGACTTTTTGCCCTGCAGCACGGCGCAGACGCGCTCGAAGCCCATGCCGGTGTCCACGTGCTTGGCCGGCAACTCCTCGAGCGAACCGTCCGCGCGGCGGTTGTACTGCATGAAGACGAGGTTCCAGAGTTCGATGCACTCCGGCGAGCCGGCGTTGACCAGTTTCGCCCCGTTGCGGCTTTCGGAGAGATCCATATGAATCTCCGAGCAGGGGCCGCAGGGGCCGGTTTCGCCCATTTCCCAGAAATTCTCCTTCTCGCCGAAACGCAGAATATGATCGGGCGCGATATCCGTCACTTCGCGCCAGAGCCGTTCGGCCTCGTCATCCTCCCGGTACACGGTGGCCCAGAGGCGGTCTTTCGGCAGCTTCCAGACGCCCGTGAGCAGCTCCCAGGCCCAGGCGATGGCTTCGCGCTTGTAGTAGTCGCCAAAGGACCAGTTGCCGAGCATTTCGAAAAAGGTGTGATGATAGGTGTCGCGCCCGACTTCCTCGAGATCGTTGTGCTTGCCGCTGACGCGGATGCACTTCTGGGTGTCGGCCACGCGGCGGTATTCGCCGGCGCGCGCGCCGAGGAAAATTTCCTTGAACTGGTTCATCCCCGCATTGGCGAAGAGCAGCGTGGGGTCGGCCGGCAGCACGACCGGCGAGCTGGGGACAATGGTGTGCCCCTTGCTTTTAAAAAAATCGAGAAAGGACCGGCGGACTTCAGCGGACGTCATCATGCGGAACCTCCGGCGCCCCGGCGGGCGGTGCGGGATGGTGAAAGTGCTGGTGCGGATGCAGGATTGCGTCCACGGCGGCGCGGGTGGAGGCCAGCAGGCCGCGGCGTTCGGCCGCGCGTTGCTGCAGGCGCAGGCTGCGCCGCAGCCGGTGGCGGCGCACCCACCGCAGCACGAGCGGGTAGGAAATCGCCGCGCCGACCAGCCCCACCAGCGCGCCGCCGATCAGCATCGGATAGAACAACTCGCCGCCGAGACCCGCGAACGCGCGGAACTGTTCGCCGAACGAATAATCGCCGCGGTGGACAATGCGGTCCTTCATGTCATCGAGGATCTGCCGCACGGGCAGCGCGCGCTCCGGCGGCAGGAAAAAGGCGCCCAGTTTGTAGGTGAAGGAATAGACCGGCGGGACGGTGAAGACGTTGGTCAGCCAGATCGGGATGGTCGCCGCCAGCCGGTTGCCGTTCAGCAGCGTCGCCAGCAGCAGCGACAGCGGGATCTGGAAGCCGACCGTCGGGGAGAACGTCACAAACATGCCGATGGCGAACCCCCACGCCACGGCTTCGGGCGAGCCGCGCTGTTTGAGCATGAACGCCGCGCGCTCACGCCAGGACCGTTTCTTTTTGACCGCCGTGCGTTTCATGTCGGGACATCCGTTCCGTCGGATCGAACGACCGCGCATCATGTTCAAAAGCGCGCGCGGGATAAAGAAAAAAGGACGCGCCGGATCGGCGAAAATGCGCTAGGCTGTCCGCGTCGAACGCGGAGGTGGACCATGACCGCGAGAAACATGGAACCGGGCGGCGGGACGGAATGGCCGGCGCGGCTGGCCGGGACCTGGTACACGGCGGAACCGGACGGATTGCGGGCGGAGATGGATGCCTGGATCGCGGCGGCGGAGCGGCGCGCGGAGCCGGACCTGTGCGCGCTGATCCAGCCCCACGCGGGCTATCGTTACTCGGGCGCGACCGCCGCCTGGGGTGCGCGGCAACTGGACGGCCGCGCCTATCGCCGGGTCGTGCTGCTGGGGCCTTCGCATCACGCGGCGCTGCCGGGACGGCTCAGCGCGCCGCCGCCGGACGTGGCGTCCTGGCGCACGCCGCTGGGCGCGCTGCCGTTGGATACGGAATGGCTGGAGGCGTTGCGCGCGGCGGCGGACACGGCCGCGGCGCCCGCCGCCTGGGCCGCGGAGCATGACATCGAAATCCAGTTGCCCTGGCTGCGCGCCGCGCTCGGCCCCGTGCCCATCGCGCCGTTACTGGCGGGGCATCTGGACGAGGCGGCCGCCGCGCGCTGGGCGGACATCCTGCGGCCGCGCCTGGACACCGAAACGCTGCTGGTGGTCAGCACGGATTTCACCCATTACGGCCCCGGTTTCGGCTACGTTCCGTTCCCGCCGGAGGAGG
>Ga0163209_1001017_pt1 | contig 12300 bp, 11 predicted proteins | sample Kivu_160m_FD_113538 | JGI IMG/M metagenome (GOLD analysis project Ga0163209, IMG submission 113538) | Freshwater microbial communities from Lake Kivu, Western Province, Rwanda to study Microbial Dark Matter (Phase II) - Kivu_160m | ecosystem: Environmental > Aquatic > Freshwater > Lake ... | reverse complement strand
GTATATTTGTCATTCAAAAGAGGGACAACCCTTGATATGCATAATCTTCTTATACCACAACCTGTTCTCAGATTCAAAATAGAAAAACCAGAGCGATGATAAATAACAACAGATTGAATTTAATGGATATTGTATGATATTAAACTCCGGCCGGCGGGAAACATCTTTTTATGGCTGTTACCTCTGTCTTTTGTCATCCGTGCGGGCAATGCTAGAAATGACATTCGTGCGGAAACGGCTTGGCCGGTTAAACGTCCCTTAATCCCCGCACTATGGACGGGGATCTTCACATATGACAGTAAGGAGGTCAAAAAATGTCGATGGTGACTGGTGCCGTAACTCCGGGTTCATATAAGGATATTGTTGAGATGGCCATGAAGGAATTGAAGAAGAACAGGATCATGGCGCGTATCTGGAAAAAGGATCATACGGTCTGGAAACAGGACCCAAAGGAAATTTCCAATCGTCTGGGTTGGCTGCACAGCCCGAAGGATATGGTAAGAAAGCTGGGGGCAATAAATGAATTGGTGAAAGCGGTTCGCGCCGACGATTACACGCATGCCCTTCTGCTGGGCATGGGAGGATCGAGTCTGGCTCCGGAAGTTTTTCGTAAAACCTTTGGCGTGAGGGAGGGATATCTTGATCTGGAAGTTCTGGACAGCACTGATCCCGGAGCCGTACTCGCATATGCGGAGCGGTTTGATGTCAATAAAACACTGTTTATCGTTTCCACCAAATCCGGGGGAACGGTGGAAACCTTCTCCTTTATGAAATATTTCTACAACATTGTGGCTGAAACTCTGGGTGCGGAGGGAGCAGGCAGGCATTTTATCGCCATTACAGATCCAGGAAGCAGGCTGGCGGATCTGGCCGAGATGTTCCACTTTCGCAAGACCTTCCTCAACGATCCCGATATCGGCGGGCGTTATTCGGTGCTCTCATATTTCGGCATGGTTCCGGCGGCACTGATCGGGATGAATGTCAGGATCCTCCTGGAACACGCTATGACCATGGTCGATAACGAATATACATCCGACATTCCCGGTACGGATACCCTGAACGGGGCTTTTTTAGGGACGTTTCTGGGGGAACTGTCTAAAGCCGGAAGGGACAAGGCAACCTTTGTTTTTTCATCCCGAATTGCAAGTTTCGGTGACTGGCTGGAACAGCTTATCGCAGAGAGCACCGGGAAAGAAGGAAAAGGAATTGCGCCGATCGTCGGGGAGACCCTGGGGAGTCTGGATGTGTATGGTGACGACCGGCTCTTCGTTCACATGAGCCTTGAGAATGATAATGGCGACAGCGAAAAACTCCTGTCCCTCGAAAAAGCCGGCCACCCTGTGTTGCGCATGCAAATCCACGATCCCTATGATCTGGGGGGGCAATTTTTTCTCTGGGAAATGGCAACGGCCGTAGCCGGCCACTGTCTGGGGATCAATCCCTTTGACCAGCCTGATGTGGAGGCGGCGAAGGTGCTCGCCCGCAACATGCTCGCCGCATATATGGAAAAAGGGGAGATTCCCGCGGAAACACCGGTACTTTCCAGTGAGGGAATAGCCGTTTACGGGGATGTCCGGGCCGAAAAACAAAAGGACGTATTGGCCGCTTTTATCACTCGGGCAAAACCCGGAGCTTACGTGGCACTTCAGGCGTATGTTCATCCGACTGGTGAGACGGATTTGGCGTTACGTCAGCTGAGCACACGGCTTCGGGATCGTTTCCGCCTGCCCGCGACGGTTGGTTATGGGCCACGATTCCTGCACTCTACGGGACAACTACACAAGGGCGATGCGGGGAAAGGGGTCTTTGTCCAGTTTACTGCGGATGATCCTTGGGATACCCCCATTCCTGATGAAATGGGTTTGCCTGACACATCCATCACTTTCGGCGTTCTGAAAAATGCCCAGGCTTTCGGTGACCGGCAGGCGCTCATCAATGCCGGTCGTTCCGTCATCCGCTTTCATCTGGGAGCGGACATCATCGGTGGATTGAGAGTATTGACGGAAACACTCTGATACAATCGATGAAGAAAAACCCCAATCGCCTGGTTTATGCTCGGATTGCTGAACATTTAGGTTGTCTTCTTTGCCCCGAGCCAGGGCCGTGTATTGTCCAGCAGATAATCCGAAAGATTTTCTACCATGCATTCCGGGCACAAGTGAACCAGCATCTCGCTTTTAATATGCCGGACAATCAGCAACCTCGGTGCATTGCGGCTGCAACAAAAGCATTTGTCGGATATATCCTTTTCGTGAAAACGGTAATTTTCAGCATCATAGTATTTCATAGACATTCTCTTGAATTTTTAATGAGCCTATCTGAAATGACACGATTCTGCAATTGGATTCAAGAAACTGACCCCGTGGCTTTTTTACGCCGCAGGTATCCGGGCGGGAAACGTCAGGATAAAAGTCGTTCCCTCTCCTTCCCTTGAAGTAACCTCGATCCCGCCGCTGTGAGATTCCATGATTTTTTTGCAGAAAGTCAGTCCGAGACCGGAGCCCCTGTGTTTCTCCTCTTTTCCCCTGACTCTGAAAAAGGGCTCAAAAATGAACGGAATCTTGTCATGGGGAATACCGGTTCCCGTATCCGATATGCTTGCGGTGACATAATATTCGTCGTGTTGAGCGGAGACGGTTATTTTGCCGCCCTCCGGGGTGTATTTTGTCGCGTTGCCGATGATGTTGGTAAATACCCGCACCAGGCTTTCCTCGTCTCCGGTTATCTCCGGTAAATTTTCCGTGATATTTGTTTCCAGGGAAATTCCCTTTTTACGGCAGACGGGGATCATTTCCTCTGTGCTTCGTGCAATGATCGAGGCGAGGTTCAGCGGGTCTTTCTTCTGTGCGAGGGTTCCATCTTCAATTCGGCTGAGGTCCAGCCAGTGTTCGATCATTTCCTCGAGCCCCTGAATACGCTTGCTGCACCTTTCAATGATGTCAGTAACGTCTTTGTCGAACCGGTCTCCCGCTATGGCTTTTAGAGATTCGATGTACTGCCGGATGACGACGAGGGGAGAACGCATTTCGTGGCTGACAAAGGTGATGAAGCTCTTCTCCATCCGCTCTTTTTCTTCTCTCAGCCTCCTTGCCTCGATCTTAAGGTTGCGGTGGTCGAGCCCCCGTCTGGTTAACGCCCTTAACTGATCGGGACTGAAGGGTTTGGGGAGGTAATCATAGGCGCCTTTCTGCATGGCCTCCACTGCCGAGATAATCGATGCGTAGCCTGTGATCATGATCAGAACCATATCGGGGATGTCCTTCGAAAGGATTTCGATGATCTCCATCCCCGATATGTTTGGCATTTTTAGATCGACAAAGGCCATGTCCGGTATCTGTTCCCGTGCAATCTTGATGCCTTCTACTCCCTCCCCGGCGGCAAGAACGGCATAGCCGGATTTTTCCAGTGCCTGCCTGCACCCGTCCCTAAGGGCTTCCTCATCATCGATGATCAGAATCAGAGGTTTCTGAGCTTTCATGTTCATGGCTATTTGCCGCCCAGTTCCTGAGCAATATAGCTGAGAAGATCTTCCGCCTTCACGGGTTTATGCAATACCTTGTTCACCTTTGGAAACTCCGCGGGAGGCTCATAGGACTGGTATGGACCCTGAAGATCGACGGCGCTCAGCATGAAAAGAGGCGTATTCTTTCCCGTATCGGTTGCACGGATTTTGTTCAATACGGAGAATCCCTCACCCCAGGTTTCCATCATCATATCGATAATGGCGAGATCCGGAGATACGGATTTCCACATTTCAACGCCGGTCTTTCCGTCTTCTGCCATGAATACCTCGTATCCGCCCTTCTCAAGAATAAGTTTGGTTGCGAATAAAAAGTCTTTGTCATCGTCGATTAAGAGTATTTTCTTTTTCGTTGTCATGATGAATCACCTCCTGTAATGTTTTTTGTAACATTAATAAAAGCAAGGATGATGCCAGATCGTAATATGTTGATTTAATTAAGATAATTGTATAAGGCGGAAGATGCGGTTCGTTTTAAGGGGTAAAACTCCCCGTGTATGAGTCAGATAACCCCTGAATCACAGACGGGTTTTGACCGGAAGTGCATCCGGATAAGCCGGACAGGTTTTTAAGCATAGCCCGCTTACTGTTCTGATTTTATTCCATAGTTGCGCATTTTTATTCTCAGGGTCTTTCTGTCGATCCCCAGGAACTTTGCGGTCTTGTTGATCTGAAAATGGAAATGGCTGAGGGCTTTTTCGATGTGCTCCTTTTCCACATCGATCAGGGTCACTCTGCCTGATGCGGAATCGACGACGGGAGCCTTTCCCCCGTCGCTTTGACCGTAATAGAAAATGTCGGACAGGTTTACCTCCTGATGATCACAAAGGACGCACAGACGTTCGATCGTGTTTTTCAGTTCCCTGATGTTCCCGGGCCATCTGTATGACACGAGCGATTTCTTTGCTTCTTCGGAAAGGCATCGCACCCTGCTGTCATATTTCACTGTGTACATGTCGAGATAGTGCAGGGCAATGGGAAGAATATCGGCCTTGTGTTCTCTCAGGGGCTTGATGTTCAGAGGCACGACGGAAATCCGGTAGAACAGGTCTTCCCTGAATCTTCCCGTTTCGATTTCGGACCGGATATCTTTGTTTGTCGCTGCAATGAGCCTGACGTCCACCTTCTCAGGTGTCGATTTGCCGACCCGCGGCACTTCCTGCTCCTGAATAACCCGCAACAGCTTTGCCTGGATATTGAGGCTTATATTTGAAATTTCGTCGAGGAACAGGGTTCCTTTGTCCGCCATCTGGAAACGCCCTTCGCGTGATTCCGTGGCGCCGCTGAAAGCCCCTTTGAGATGGCCGAACAGTTCGCTTTCCATAAGATTTTCAACGAGGGAGGAACAATCGACGGGAATGAAAGGTTTGTCGGCCCGTTTGCTCAGATGGTGAACGGTCTGTGCGACAAGCTCTTTCCCGGTGCCGCTTTCGCCTGTGATGAGAACAGTGCTGTCGGTCTGTGCGATCCGCTTGATCGACTCCTTGAGTTCTTTCATGTAATCGCTGGACCCGATCAATACGGAAAGATCTTTTTCGACGTCATGTCCTTCATCTTCTTTGAAAGCATCTTCCACAGCGTCCTTGAGTTCGGTGGCAGAGTATGGCTTCGTAAGAAAATTGAATGCGCCCTGACGCATGGCTTCAACAGCAATTGATATGGTTCCGTATCCGGTGATGATGATAACCTTTGCCGATACATTGTTTTCTTTGAGTTTTTTCAGGATCTCCAGGCCTCCCATCTTGGGCATTCTGACATCCAGCAGAATCAGGTCATAGAGGTCTCTGAGAGCCATTTCAAGGCCGTGAACAGACTCCCCCGTACTTTCGACATGATGGCCTTTCCGGGAAAGGATCTGATGACATCCGTCCCGGATGGATTCCTCATCGTCGATAATGAGAATTTTCCTGCTTTTCTTCACTGCTCTTTCAATTTCCCTTTATACGCAATGATCCGGAGCCTCAGCGAGCGAATCTTGCCACCGGGGAGGCGGGACTTGATGAATGCTATGATATTATACAAGATTGTGCAAGAGAAAGATCAGCTGTAGAAGACATCGTCATCCATACCGCTGTATTTTCCCCTGTATGCGGGCAAGGATATGATGAAAGTGGTCCCCTTTCCGGGTTCGCTCTCCGCATCGATTGAGCCGTTGTGTTTCCGGATGATTCCGTAGACGATGGAAAGCCCCAGTCCCGTTCCCTTTCCGGGGTCCTTCGTTGTGAAGAATGGTTCAAAGATGTGGGAAAGGTGTTCTTCGTCTATCCCTTCGCCAGTGTCTGATATGAAAATCCTGACGGCATTGTTCGTGCTCAGCCCCGTCACGATAGAAAGCTTTCCGCTGCCCTTCATGGCATCTGCCGCATTGATGAAAAGATTCAGGAAAACCTCTTCCAGCCTTGACCTGTCGCCTATCACTTCGGGCAGATTCTCCGCAAGACGGGTTTCTATCTCTATCCCGTGGAACATGGACTGGTCCCTTACCAGCTTGAGAGAGGTGGTGATGGCCTGGTTTATCTGCAGAGGAAACATATCGCCTGTCGGCGTTCTCGCAAAGTCCAGCAGACTCTGTACGATTTCCTTGCACCGGTTCGTCTGATAGATGATCTTCTGCATGTTTTCCCGTGCGGGGCTGTCCTCCGGGATGTCTTCCAGGACGAGGTTGCTGTACAACAGGATCCCTCCCAGAGGGTTGTTGATCTCGTGAGCGACACCCGCCGCCATCTCGCCCAGGGCGGTCAGTTTCTCCGTTTTTGCCAGCTGCTGATGTATTTTCTGAAGTTGATCGTCGTGGTCTTTCAGAGACTTGGACATGTAATTGAAGGCTTCGTCCAGCATGTCGAAACCCGAGATTTTATCGGGCGAGAGTTTATAATCCAGGTTTCCTGAAGCGATGGCTTCTGTCGCCTCCTTCAACATGCGTATTCTCGTGATGATGGTGTTTCCCAGCCGCAGGGAAATAATAAAGGCGATGATCATGCCCAGGGTTGTTATCCCCAGGTTTATCCAGATCGTCCTCCATTTTATGTCCCGGTACTTGGCCTCAAGAATGCCCGTGTAAAGGACGCCGATGAGCGTTTTATCCATATTGAAGATCGGTGTATACGTGGTGATGTACCAGTCATTAACGACGAAAGCCCTGCCCACCCAGTCTTTGCCTTCTGTGATGACCTGATCATAGACCTCTTTGGAAAGAATGGTGCCGATGGCCCGCCTGTTATCTTCTGTCATGACGTTCGTGGATATGCGCACGCCTCCCTGAAATATGGTGGCCACTCCCATTTCACGGCCATTGTATTTTTCACCATGATAGACGGTTTCTTTTATCCGATCCACAATGGCGTTGTCCTTGTTCAGTAGAACGCCTCCAATAAGAACTCCAAGCAGATTATTTTTTTTATCCATTATCGGATAGGCGACCCTCATGACCATGCCTTCCGAGAGCTTGTCTTCGCTTATTTCGGCGGATAAGGGTGTCTTGACAATATCCGTTTTCGCCCGTTCCGAGAGGGCGGGATTTTCCCTTAAAATACTTTCAATGGACATGAGTTCGGTTGAGGACAGGGGGGACTTTTTCCCTATGCAGTTTCTGACGAAGGGGTCCTGCAGGAGGTTGTCTCCTCTGATCTCCGGATTGCCCGCCCTGTACAGGACATTCCCGCCGGTATCCACAAGGGTGAGCATGTCGAGAAAAATGTGGTTGTCCTGAGACTGAGAATCCGTCCCTTTTCGAATGAGTCCTCTCAAGTGTCCCATTCGGGCGATATCCTGCCCGGTTGCAGGCCCATGCAGATCGGACCCTTCGGCGGTAAACTGAACCAGGGACGTTATTTTCTGAAGCGTGCTGTTATAGATCAGCTTTGCAGTATTGATGTCCTGGCGCACCCTGTTCTGCACCTCTGCGATGGTGCTCCTGTTGATGGTCCATACGCTGATAATGGTGGCGAAGAAACCCGTGAGGCATGTGGCGATCAGGAACCCGGCGACAAGGCGGCTCTGCAGGTCTAACTTGAAAAGCCGCTCTATGAGACTGTCAGTGATTTTCATTGTGTCTGCCCGATGTTGGAAATCACCCGAATACTATCACGGATAACCTGGCATTATCAAACATTCTTTGGGTGCGCCGGGAAGGGGAATACGCGGGTTCATCCGATCAGCTTTTTCACCCTTGAGAGAAGTTCCGGAACAGGAATGGGCTTTGCCACATAATCGTCCGCCTGCAGATATTCACCGTCCGTATCAGGAGAAAACTTAAACCCTGTTTTATCGGTAACGGCAGTTACCATCAGGATGGGGATTTCTTTGCATGTTTCGTCGTGTTTCAGGCTGTAACACAGATCGAATCCGTCCGTGTGCTTGTCCATCATCACGTCCAGGATGATCAAATCCGGTCTGTCAGCTTCCAGGGTTTTGCGGCCGTCCTGGATATTAAGAACATGATCAACCATGAAACCGTTATTTTCCAGAACAATCCTGAGCGCCTCGCCATAGTCCTTATCGTCATCGATGATCAGTATCTTTTTTTTCTCAGTCATGGGGAACCTCCGTTAACGTTCATTATTGATGGCTTTTGCCACTTCCAGGGCGCCGATTTTGACAGGGCAGTAATCGGAGCAGCGGCCGCAGCCCACGCATCCGCACAGGGCTTCCTGAATGTCGGTCCTGTTGTAGTAAAGAAGCTTGTGTTCATGCCGTCTCTTCAATCTTGACGCCTGGGTGGATCTCGGATTGTGGCCTGACGCCTCGCGCGTAAAACCGCCGAAGAGACAGGTGTCCCAGGCCCTTGCCCGCAGGCCGCTGCCCGGGCTCGATTCCTGATCATAGACATTGAAACAGGTGCATGTGGGACACACGTAAGCGCACCCTCCGCACATGATACATTTATTGCCAAAGTATTCCCAGACCTTCTCGTCGGCTGTGCCGTCTTCGAGCTTGTTCATGGCTCCCATGACCGCATCGACCTTTGGTATATCCCCGGCAGCTTTTTCCTTGAATATTTGAATTTTTTCCCGTGCGAGGGCATCGTCCATATCGGTGAAAAGATCTGATGACAGCAAGCCTTCTCCCCTCCGGCTGCCCGTTTCGATCATCAAGGTATCCCCCATGTCATAGAACAACAGATCGAATCCCTTTTCTGCAACCGGTCCGCTCCGCGTTGTCGTGCAGAAACATGTCTCGTTCTGGGGGCCGGGACAGGCCATGACAACGGTAATTGCCTGAATCCGTTTCTCGTTGTAGTAGATATCTTTTTGATCCCGGGTCATAAAACTCGTGGATTGGCGGATGCCCATCATGTCACAGGATCGTATCCCGAACAGGATCGTCTTTTTTGCCGACACCACCTCCCGGAATTCATTTTTTTCAACCTTGAATATGACGTCACTGTGCGGCAGAAAGACTGCCTTCGGCGGAAGAGAGGGTTTCCCGTAGTCGAGGGTAAACGAACCTTCCTGGAAAGGCTCAAAGATACAATCTCCCGAAGATTTTCTGGCTGGCGCCAGAACCGAGTATTCTTTTGTCCATGTTTTGAGAAGACGGGTGACGTCTTTTTTTGCCAATGTTTTCATATGCACCTCCTGACTTTGACGGCACATCCCTTGTATTCGGGAATCTTTGCAACCGGATCGTGTGCCGGGTTGGTCAGCACATTGACGGGCGCTTCATGGAAATGGAACGTGGAAAACACCACCTTTCTCGGCACTCTGGTGGTAAGTTCCGCCCTTGCCTTAATGGAGCCTCTCCTCGATGTCAGCTCGATGACATCATTGCCCCTGATGCCGAGCCTCTTTGCATCATCGGGGTTGATTTCGATGAGCGGCGCCGGAGCCTCCCGTTCCAGGATACTCGTCCTCCGGGTCATGGTTCCCGTGTGGTAATGATAGTAAATGCGACCGGTTGTGAGCATGAAATCGTACTCCTCATCGGGCACCTCGGCGACGGGTTTGAAATCGCACGGCAGAAACGTGCCCATGCCTTTGGAGAACCTGTCTCTGTGCAGGTAAGGGGTACCTCCGTGTTCCTCGTTCGGGCAGGGCCATTGAATGCCCTGTCCCTTTTCAAGCCTCTCCCAGGTAATCCCCGCATAAGACGGCGTCAAGGCGTTTATTTCCTTCATGATGTCCGCGGTAGATTCATAATTCATGGGATAGCCGGCAAGCCTGCTCACATCGCATATAATTTCCCAGTCGGGCCTGGCCGATCCGGGGGGCGGTATGGCCTGTCTTGAGAGTTGAACCCGCCTTTCCGTGTTGGTGTAGGTCCCTTCCTTCTCGGCAAATGAAGCCGCGGGGAGGACCACATCGGCCCGTGAAGCCGTTTCCGTCAGGAAGATATCCTGCACGACAAGAAAATCGAGGCTGGAGAGGGCATGCTCTATGTGCGACGTGTCCGGATCGCTCATCAGGGGATTTTCTCCCATGATGTAGATGGCTCGGACGGCGCCGTTCTGGGCGGCAGTCATCATGTCGGTAATGGTCAGGCCGGGTTTGTCGTCAAGGTTTTCCCTCTTCCAAGCCTCCTCAAATTTCTTCTTAACAGTCGCATCGATGACCGGCTGATAGCCGCTGTACACGTTGGGAAGCGCACCCATATCACAGGCGCCCTGGACATTGTTCTGCCCCCGCAGCGGGTTCACCCCTGTCGAGGGTCTTCCGATATGGCCGGTGAGCATCGACAGGTTCGCACAGGATTTCACGTTGTCCGTGCCGGTTGTATGCTGGGTGATGCCCATGGCGTATACAAGCATGGCCTTGTCCGCCCCGGCATAAAGACGGGCTGCCTTCTCAATGTCATGTGCGGCGATGCCGGAAATCTTTTCCACGACCCGCGGGGTGTAGCGGCTGACAACGGCTTTGAGCTGATCGAACCCTTCGGTTCTCTTCTCGACAAATGCTTTGTCATAGAGCCCTTCTTCGATGATGATGTTCATCATGCCGTTCAGCACGGCCACATCTGAACCGATATGCTGCCTCATGTGCAGATCGGCGAATCGGGCGAGGGGTATTTCTCGCGGGTCCAGAAGGATAATTTGGGCGCCCCTTTCCTTCGCGTTTATGATGCGCGATCCGATCAACGGATGCTGCGCTGTCGTATTTGAGCCTGTAATAAAAAACAGATCGGCGTCGTCAAACTCGTTGATGGAATTTGTCATCGCTCCGGATCCGAATGTAGCGGCCAGACCGACCACCGTTACACTGTGTCAGAGCCGGGCGCAATGATCGACGTTGTTCGTTCCAAACGCGGCCCGCGCCATCTTCATGAAGAGGTAGTTCTCTTCATTGGTCACTTTTGCGGAACTGAGAAAGGCCAGTGAGCGGCTGCCGTGCCGGTTTTTTATGTCCATCAGTCTTTCCGAGACGATCTTCAATGCCTCGTCCCACGAACTCTCCGTGAGTTTGCCCTGCTTCCTGACCAGCGGCGTTGTCAGTCTTTCCGGCGAATGAATGAATTCATAGGCGTTCCAGCCCTTGACGCATAACATTCCCTTGTTGACTGGGTTTGAAGGGCTGGGTTCTATCCCCACCACCCTGTCACCTTCGGATACGAGGTAGAAGTTACAACCGCAGCCGCAAAAGGGGCATATTGTCCGGGTCCTCTTCATGATTAGATTGCCTCCTTTATATTTTCAAGCTCTGTATAGGGGAAAACGGGTCCATCGATACAACAGTATCTGTCGCCCATGGCACAGTGTCCGCACTTTCCGACACCGCACTTCATCATTCTTTCAAGGGACATGAAGATGTGACTTCTGGAGAAGCCCAGGTTCAGGAGTTTTTGCAGAACAAAACGGTACATGATCGGGGGACCGCACATGACGGCATGGGTGTCTTCCGGAGACAGGGCGGCACGGTCGAACAGCCCCGTCACCACGCCTACGTACTGTTTCCAGATGCCCTCGTCGTCCCTGTCCACGCTGTAGAGATAATTGATGTCTTCCCTGTCGTAAAAGCTCAGCAATTCGTACTTGAATAGTACGTTATCCGGGTTGTTTGTTCCGTACATCAGGATGAGATCGTCAAATTCATCTCTCCTGTCGAGGACGTACAGGAGGAGAGAGCGAAGCGGGGCAAGTCCGAGGCCGCCGGCGATGAGCAGAAGTTTCTTGCCTTTCAGCGTTTCCACCGGGAATCCTCTGCCGTACGGTCCCCGGATGTGAAACGTGGAGCCTTTTTCCATTTCGAAAAGAGCGTCGGTCACTCTTCCCGTGCGTCGCACACATATCTCCAGGGTATGGGGCCTGGTCGGCGGGGAAGATATGCTGATGGGCGCCTCTCCCTTGCCGAAAATGGAAACCTCAATAAACTGTCCCGGTTGATGGCCAAAACTGTCCCATGTCGTTCCGTCTTCCAGCTTCAACTGGAACAGCCTGTGGTCCTTGATCTGGGGCAATGTCCGGATGATGGACACGGGTCGAAGCCCGTATATGTTCTCGCAATGATCCCCCATGATGGTCCCTCCTTGTCCTCGATGCTTTTTTTCAATAGCGATCTTGGTAAGGCAATTTTGATACCAAAAGAATAAGTGCTTGATATAATGTTGATAATGGATAAAATGCGCAGGGCGTATTTATGGATGACGGGGTAACTTACCCCGACTTTGGGGAGATATTACCCCTCTAAAAGCCACTCCATCCAGCGGGAATGGCCGCTGCAATTCGCCAGGTGACGGTGAATTTTGACACCTTCCGTGTATGAGAGCAAATCCAGCCGTGGGCAATTGTCTGCAAAATCTATTGATATGCAGAAAACATCGCGCTGCGAACCACAGCCGGCAATCAGCTT
>Ga0163209_1001016_pt1 | contig 12300 bp, 14 predicted proteins | sample Kivu_160m_FD_113538 | JGI IMG/M metagenome (GOLD analysis project Ga0163209, IMG submission 113538) | Freshwater microbial communities from Lake Kivu, Western Province, Rwanda to study Microbial Dark Matter (Phase II) - Kivu_160m | ecosystem: Environmental > Aquatic > Freshwater > Lake ... | reverse complement strand
GTCGGTTTTCTCGCCCAATCCTCCTTTTTGTCTTGGACGCACCGAATGTCAAATTGGATTTTGACAAAAGATCCTGTGAACCCAGCGTGTTACCTTGACAGAAAATTAGATGCAATTGCCGTGGTATGATCGCTGCTGCCACCGGAAAACTCGAATCTATGGTATAATGGGGTTGGTTATGTAATAGGATTTGTGTAGGCCGTCTGCCGCCAGACCCTCTTATGGGCTGGCGGCGTTTTGGTGGGGGTGGGGTATGCAATTCAAAGTTGGCGATGCAGTCGTTCATCCCGTTTATGGTGTGGGGCAGGTTGTTCGGCTCGATACAAAGCGTTTTACCGGATCAGAGGCGCGGCAGTACTACCAAGTCAGCACTCAGAAGACGACTATTTGGGTGCCCGTCGAAACCTATGAGGCGATTGGGCTGCGCCGCTTGACGAACAAGCCCGACCTTGCGGTCTACCGCGATTTGTTGTCCGGTCGCCCGGACTCGCTTGACAAGGCCCATTCCAAGCGTCGGCTCGAACTAGCCGAGCGCATGAAACAAGGGTCGTTTCAGGCGCTGTGCGAAATGGTGCGCGATCTCACCGCACGCAGCTGGAGCAAGCCACTGGGCTCAGCGGACGCGGTTTCGCTGCGCAAGGCGCGCGATTTGCTGTGTCAGGAATGGGCCGCCTCGAATGGCGTGTCCATTGCGGAGGCCGTTCAGGAAGTTGAAGCCCTCCTTTTGGAAGGCAAGCGAGCACACTCGTAAGAAAACCTTCCAGGCCGTTGAAACCTGGAAGGTTTTCCATCTGTCTTCACGCGGTGGCCGGCGCGGCTTTCTCCTGCTGCACGGATTTCTTCAAGCGCTCGATCCGTCCCGCGACCTCAGCCAATTCCTCTTCCAGGTCTTTTTGATATTCCTCCCAGTACCGGAGCACGTCCTCTTTGGTAAAATAGCGCGACCGTCTGACGTGAGCGAATCCGAAATGGGGTTCGCAGCCGCACCATCCTTCGCCGTGAAACATGTTGATTCACCTCCTCTCTCATTCCAGCTTCGACGCGTCGTAAGCGCGCAAGAATTTGTCGAGCACTTGCCTGGTTTGGCGCAGACTGGCTGCCCACGCCTGCAAAAGCTTTTTACCCGCCGGCGCGAGGCGATAGACGCGCTTGAGCGGGCCTGGCCCTTCCTCCGCCCATTCCGAAGTTACCAACCCGGCCTCTTCCATCCGCCGCAGCGTGCGGTAGAGGTGCCCAAAGTCAACGTCCTCGACCCACTCGCGGCGAATCAGTTCGTCGCGCAAGCTGTAACCGTGGCGGCTCGCCTCGGCAAGGAGGAGCAGGATGCACGGCTCGACAAAGCGCTCGATGCGCGTCGCGCCGGTCTCTTCATCCGTGACGGCACGGCGGCGCCCGTGCGGCCCGCGAAAGCGCATTCGTCCCCAATAGATCATCGGTCCCACAGATAATCGCCTCTATATGTGATTTGCATATATTATCCCGCCAAAACCGCGTTTGTCAAGAGGGTGTGGCCGGCGGCTTGTGGGGTATCCCCCGTCACTTGTAACTCCTGTGAGACTGTGCTACAATATCGGTACCGCAATGGAAGGGCAGATCAACGCATTCCTGGCTTTTTTGCAGGACGACAAGGACTATGCTCGTAATACCGTTGAGGCATATCGCAACGACCTCAGCCAGTTCTTGAATTTCACCGCGAACGAGCGGCCGCATCTGACCCAGTGGGGCCGCGTCGACAAGCCGCTCCTCCTCGAATTCATCAAGGATCTGACGGTGCGCGGGTATACCCCTTCCAGTGTTGCGCGCAAAGTGGCGGTCCTCAAGACGTTCTACCATTTCTTGCTGCAGCGAAATCTCGTCAACGCAGACCCCACGGCTACCCTCGGCTCTCCCAAAGTACAGAAAAGACTCCCGCAAATCCTGACCATCGACGAAGTCGATCGCTTGCTCACCGCGCCGGTGCGCCATCGCACGCCCAAGGGTCTTCGTGACCGCGCGATCCTGGAGCTGCTGTACGCCAGCGGCATGCGGGTAACGGAGTTGATCTCACTCGATGTCGACGCGGTGGACTTGCAGGCGATGACGGTGCACTGCCAGGGGCGGGGCGCGAAACTGCGCGTCATTCCAATCACCGACCGCGCCACGAGTGCGCTGAGCAATTATTTGCAGCGCGGGCGTTCAGCCTTTGCTACAGACGCCGGGGAAAGGGCGCTGTTCGTGAATCCGCACGGCGAGCGGCTGACGCGACAGGGATTGTGGCTCATCATCAAGGAATACGTCAAGGAAGTGGAGATCAAGACGCCGGTAACTCCGCATACGCTGCGCCATTCGTTCGCCGTCCATCAGCTGAATCACGGCGCAGACTTGCAGAACGTGCAGCGGCTGCTGGGCCACGCGAACATCACCACGACGCAGATGTACACGCGGCTCGCCAACGCAGCAGCCGACCGCGCGCCTGAAACGCCCGAGACCCACGCCTAGAGATTCGCGCTGCAGGGGGAAGCATGGGTTATGTCGAGGGTTTGCTGGGAAAGAACGAAGAGATCATCCTCCGGACGCGACGCCACTGGATGGTGCTGACGGGGCCCATCATCGGCAATTCGCTCTTTGCGTTGTTCATCATTACAGTTAGCGTTGGGTTGGCGTTATCCGGAATTGCGGCGCCGTTGGGTTTGATCGGATTGGTTTTGCTGCTGGTGCCGGCCTGGCTTTTCCTCTACGCTTATCTTGATTGGTGGAACGAAGAGTATCTGGTGACGAACCGTCGTGTCGTGCAAGCCGAGGGCATCATCAACAAGCACGTCATCGATTCGTCGCTCGAAAAAGTCAACGATGTCGTGTTGAACCAGTCGTTCCTCGGCCGTTTGCTCGATTATGGCGACATTGAAATCTTGACCGCGAGCGAGATGGGCGTCAACAAATTGCACTCGCTTGCCAGCCCGGTCAAGTTCAAGACCGAGATGCTCAACCAGAAGGAAGCGCTGGGTATGGATGAGCATTTCAGCCCGCCCGGCGGCATCGGTCGGGGCGACATTCCCACGATGATCGCCGAACTCGACGAACTCCGCAAGCAGGGTGTGCTGACCGAAACCGAGTTCCAGCAAAAGAAAGAGCAGTTGCTTTCCAAGATGTAGGGTCATCCACGAAGATGCAAGAAGAGACACGCAAAATCTTTGGTGTGTCTTTGTGAGCTTCGTGGATCATATTTGTGAACGCGAAAGGCAGGTTGATGTTAGAGCGTGGTTTCCTAACGCGTGCAGAGTACGTCAAGGCCGCACAGTCTATCGCCGCTCGAACTAGACACAAGCCGGGAGTGGGCCTGATTCTCGGCTCGGGGCTGAATCCACTGGCGGATCAGATTGCGCAGGCGGATGCGATCCCCTTTGCCGGTATCCCCGGTTTTCCGGTGTCGACAGTTCCGGGGCACGCCGGCGAACTGGTCATTGGGAATTTGGGTGGCCAGGTCGTCGTGGCGATGCGCGGGCGCGCCCATTACTACGAGGGCTATTCGATGCAGCAGATCACGCTGCCGGTGCGCGCGATGCGCGAACTGGGTGTCGAAACGCTGATTGTCACCAACGCGGCGGGCGGCGTGAACGCGAGTTTTCACGCGGGCGATTTGATGCTCATCACCGATCACATCAACTTTGTCGGAATGGCGGGCCAGAGTCCACTCCGCGGTCCCAACGACGATTCGCTCGGCCCGCGCTTTCCGGATATGACCGGCGCGTACGATCCGGCGCTGTGCGAGTTGGCGCGCGCGAGCGCACGCGAGCAAAGCATCGAGTTGCGCGAGGGTGTGTACATGATGCTCGCGGGGCCCTCGTTCGAATCGCCGGCGGACGTGCGGTTCGTCCGGCTGAGCGGCGCGGACGCGGTGGGGATGTCCACCGTGCCTGAGGTCATTGTCGCACGGCATGGTGGTATGCGGGTGCTCGGTCTGAGTTTGATTTCGAATTCACTTGCCCACGCGCATGACAAGGTCAGCCACGAAGAGGTGCTGGCGGCAGGCAAAAACGCGGTGCCCAAGCTGGTTGCGCTCATCCTGGCGGTGCTGAAGCGGATTTGACCTGCCCAACCGTCCGGTAGGCAAGATAGCGCTGTTGTGGCTGACGGCTGTGGATGTAGAAACCCGAATGGGCGAGTCCAAGTTCTCCAAAATCCTCGTGCCGGTTCGAGGGATACGTTCGGACCATCCGGCGATTCGGTTGGCCTGCCAGATCGCGCGGCGCGACAAGGCGATGCTGTTCGTGATCTACGTCATCGAAGTTCAGCGTACGTTGCCGTTGGACGCCGAGAATACAGCTCAGAGTGAGCTTGCCGAAATCGCCCTGGGTCAAGCGGAGCAGGTTGCGCATGAGTTGGGCTGTCGGGTCGAAACAGAGATGCTCCAAGCTCGCGGCGCAGGGTCGGCTCTCGTGGACGAGGCGACGCAGCATGGCATCGATTTGATTATCATGGGAATTCCCTATCGCAACCCGCTTGGCGATTTCTACTTGGGGACGACGGCGAGTTATGTGATGAAAAATGCGCCTTGCCAAGTTTGGCTCTGCCGGGAAGCGGCGGGCAAGCCGAAAGGAACCCAGGAGAAGAAATAGAACGCGCGCGTTGGCTATTTGACAAAGGACGCCGTTAGTAATACAATCCCGCACGGTCAAAAACGAGGGTGCTCAGGACACGGACGTTTGTGGATGCCCTGATCGGGGTGAACCCGGTCGAGGGTATTTTTTGTGTCAGCCTTGGAGCGGGCGACCAGCGCTCCATTCAGAAAAAGGATAAAGATGGCAGACGATGCCAAACCCGCCGGACCGACGCGCGACGAAAAGGCCGCTTTTCCGGCTGGCTCTGAAAATACCCGATCATCGAAATCCGCTCTGCCGACCAAGAGCGATGAACTCCGCCGCGGCAGTCACCCCGGCGATGTCTATGTGCGCAAGTCGCAGCCGAACCGGGTCTTTCGGCGGGTGGGGCCGGGTCGCTTTATCGCGACTCCCGAGTCCGACCTTCCCGAAAGCATCATCGAGACCGGTTATCGGGCGGTCAAGCGTATCTTGATCGGACGCCCGCTTGAAACGGCCGAGGAAATCAATCAGCGGCTGACCAAGGTGAAGGCGCTGGCCGTCTTCGGCTCGGACGCGATTTCGTCCAGCGCGTATGCGACGGAAGCGTCACTCGTGATCCTGATGGCGGCGGGCAACGCAGCGTTGAACATTTCGTTCTTCACCGCGCTGGCCATTGCTTTGCTCCTATCGATGGTGTCGTTCTCGTACCGTCAGACGGTCTATGCGTATCCGCACGGCGGCGGCTCCTACAATGTCAGCCGCGAAAATCTGGGGCAACTCGCTGGACTCGTGGCGGCGTCCGCGCTCTTGATCGATTACATCTTGACCGTCGCGGTGTCGATCGTCGCGGGGTCGGCCGCGGTCACCTCCGCGTTTGTGGCATCCGGTTTCGCCGGTCAGATCAGTGCGGTTGAGGCATCGCTCCCGCCGTTCCTCAACCTCAACGTCATCCTGAGTTTATTCTTCATCGGCTTGATCACGCTCGGAAATCTGCGCGGCATCCGTGAGTCGGGTACGATCTTCGCCATACCGACGTACTTGTTCATCGTCAGTCTGAGCGTCATGTTGGTGGTCGGCTTGTTCAAGGTGTTCACGGGAACGCTCCATCCCGTGACCCCGCCGCCGCTGCTGCCGGCGTCAGAACCGATCACGTTATGGCTGATCCTGCGCGCGTTCAGCGCGGGCGCGGTGGCGATGAGCGGCACGGAAGCGATCTCCAACGGCGTACCCGTATTCCAGCAACCGGAATCGAAGAACGCGGCAACGACCCTGACGGCGATGGCGACGCTGCTGGGCGTTTTCTTCCTCGGCGTTTCCTATCTGGCGACGCATATGGGGCTTGTGCCCAGCAAAGAGACGATCATCTCCCAGGTTGCAGTAGCGGTCTTTGGGACTAGCATTCTCTTCTACATCTTCCAGATCGCGACGACCGGCATTCTCGTCATCGCCGCGAATACCGCGTTTGCCGATTTTCCGCGGCTCTCGTCAGTATTGGCGCGTGACAACTACATGCCGCACCAATTCGCGTTTCGCGGCGACCGCCTCTCTTTTTCGACGGGCATCGTGGCTCTCGGCGCGATCGCTGCGCTGCTGGTCGTCCTATTCGAAGGCAATGTGGACAGTCTGATCCACCTCTATGCCGTCGGCGTGTTCCTCGCGTTCACGATGTCCAACTCCGGCATGGTGATGCATTGGTGGAAGACGCGCGGCCCGCAATGGAAACATAGCATTGTCATCAACGGCGTTGGCGCGCTGTTGACTGGCATCATCCTGGTCATCGTCGCGATCACCAAGTTCGCGCTGGGCGCGTGGATTGTTATCATTTTGATTCCAATCATCTCGTCCTTCTTCGTCTTCGTTCACCGGCACTATTCGCGCGTGGCGGAGCAGCTGCGGATTGTACCGGGGCAGTTGCCCCCTGCAAGGATCGATCAGTTGGTCTTGGTCCCGATCGACGACGTGAACTATGCCTCCCTGCGCGCCCTCTCGTTCGCGCGGTCGATCTCGCCGGAAGTTGTGGTGCTACATATCTCGACGAACCCGGAGCGTGCCGAGAAGGTGAAGCAGAAGATGGAGACGTACGCGCCGGACGCTCGTTTGATTATGATCGACTCGCCGTGGCGCGCCTTCGTGCGCCCGCTGGTTGCGTACATCGACGCGGTGCATCGCCGCAAGCCGGACGCGTTTGTGACAGTGGTTTTGCCGGAATTCATCACGGCGCACTGGTGGGAGGGATTCCTCCACAATCGATCCGCTAACCGGCTGCGCGCCGCGTTCGAGCGGCACCCGAACGTTGCGGTGGTGCTCGTCCCGTACCTGCTGGAGCGCTGAGGGCGCGGCCGGGGACGCCCAGGGGCGGAAACGCGGCGCGCGGCGTCGCCGGGACGGCCGGGGCGGCGCGCCGGAGACGCTCGCGCGGCAATCTAAAAGTTTTGCGAAACCTCTTTACGGCGCACATTTTTCGTGGTATATTATGCCGGAGGAATTGATGAAGGTCATTATTCTGGGCTGTGGACGGTTGGGCGCGCACCTCGCGCGGCGATTAGATCGCGAGGGGAATGAAGTGGTCGTGATCGACCGAAACGCAGAGTCGTTTGCGCGACTGGGCAGCGAGTTTCGCGGTCGGATGGTTTTTGGCACTGGGATCGATGAGGATATTCTGAGGCGCGCCGGCATCGAGGACGCCGATGCTTTCGTCGCCGTCACGAATGGCGACAACACGAACGCGATGGCGTCTGAGATCGCCAAGCTGGTTTTCAACGTGCCGCGCGTCATCGCGCGTTTGTACGACCCGGTGCGCGAAGATACCTTTCACGCCCTCAGCTTGATGGAAACGGTCTGCCCGACCATCATCGGCTCGGACAAGATCCACGATATCATCGCCGGCAAGAACGGTTCCAAATCAAAGTAATCTGGGATCGAATCGGGGGATCGGATGTACATCATTGTGGTCGGCGGCGGTAAGGTTGGCTATTACCTTGCCAAGTCGCTTCTGAGCGAAGGGCACGAAGTACTCATTATCGAAAAAGACAAGCGCAAATGTGACATCATCACAACCGAGTTGGGCGGCGTGGTACAGCGCGGCGACGGAACGGATTCGACGGTGATGGAAGAAGCGGGCATGAACCGTGCGGATTTGACGGTTGCGGTCACCGGCGACGACGAAGACAACCTGATGATTTGCCAGATGGCAAAGAAGAAATTCGACGTCAAGCGCACCATCGCCCGTATCAACAATCCCAAGAACGAGCGTATCTTCAAGCTCCTCGGCATCGATAATGTCGTCTCGGTGACCGACCTGATCCTGGCGCAAATCGAGCGTGAGATTCCGGCGCATTCGCTCGTCCATCTGCTCACACTGCGCGAGGTCGGAACCTCATTTGTCGAAGCCAAGGTTCCCGAGGACTCGCCCGCGGTTGGCAAGATGATCAAAGACCTTGGAATCCCGGCGGACTGCGTGATTCCGTTGATCATCCGAAATGGCAAGGGCATCGTACCAAACGGCGAGACGCAGTTGGCGGCTGACGACGAAGTGGTCGCGGTGACCACGATCGAGCATGAGGACGTGTTGGAGCGCGTCTTTTCTGGAATGACAATTCAAACGAGATAAACCTCAGAAATCAGGCAGGAGGATGTAAGCGCGGTCGTCACCAAGGTGACCTCTGGTCATTTACGCATCGACGCCAATTTTCAAAGGCGATGGTTGGCAACGCGTTGGAGTGATCGTGCACAAGTGCAGGAGCAACCCTGAGCCGAGCGGAAACGCGGCGCGTTCTTCTGGAGTCGAGCCTTGAGGCAGGTGACCTGAGAAGCAGTCCCGCTCAGGCGTCGAGTCCGGGTTTCTGAGCCAGGATTTCGCACCTGCGAACGTGAGCAGACCGACTTGTCCGGTCGCAGCAGACAACCAAAGCTTTTTCTGTGGACAGAGCAAGGGTGCGAAAGCTTGGCTGAGCGCATTCGAAGGATGGTTGCCCAAAGCGAGCCAATGGCTTGCTGCTTACCCAAGCGCTCTAAAGAACGGCGCACCACGCGCGAAAAATCCAAAAGGAAGGTACCTATAGGAAATGGAACCGCAGACAACTGAATATACGGAAAAGGAGCCCCCGGGTAGTCTCGCAAGTCCTCCACAACCGGAATTGGTTCAACTATCAGTGATTGCTTCACTGGGCGAGGACTTGCGACCCCATCAACTTCGCAGCCGCCTCTGGGCGGATGTGACGCAGGAGCAGTGGAACGATTGGCGCTGGCAGATAAGCCATCGCGTGACGACCTTGGAGCAACTCCGCGAGTTGATCCGCCTCACGCCCGATGAAGAGCAGGCGGTTCGGCTCAAGCCGGAGTTGAAAGTGGCGATCACGCCGCATTTTGCCGCGCTGATGGACCCGGACGATCCGAATTGTCCGATTCGTCGTCAGGTCGTCCCAACTATGGCCGAATTTGCGCTGGACGACCCCGATCTGGAAGACCCTCTGGGTGAAGACGCCCACTCGCCCGTGCCCGGGCTAGTGCATCGCTATCCCGACCGCGTGCTGGTCGATATTACCGATCAATGCGTGGCCTATTGTCGCCACTGCACGCGCCGCCGTCTGGTTGGCACGGGAATGATGCCGGCGCACAAGAGCCGCATCGAGGCTATCGCGCAGTACTTCGAGGCGCATCCCGAAGTGCGGGACGTCCTCATCTCCGGCGGCGATGGCTTGTTCCTCTCCGACGAAATGCTGGACTATGTGCTCAACCGCTTTCGCTCGGTGAAATCGGTGGAGATCATCCGTTTCGGTTCGCGCATTCCCATCTTTTTGCCGCAGCGCATCACCGATACGATGATCGCGACGATTCGGAAATATCATCCGATTTGGTTGAACGTTCACATCAACCATCCGAAAGAGCTTACACCAGAAGTACGTGAGGCGTTCGCCAAACTCGCGGACGCCGGCATCCCGCTCGGCGCGCAGACGGTCCTGATGGCCGGCATCAACGACTGCGCGAACACGATGAAATCGCTCGTCCACGAATTGGTGCGCAATCGCGTGCGGCCGTACTACCTCTATCAGTGCGACCTGTCGCAGGGCATCGGCCACTTCCGCACGCCAGTCAGCGTGGGCTTGTCGATCATCGAAGCGCTACGCGGACACACGACCGGCTTCGCCGTGCCGACCTTCTGCATCGATGCACCCGGCGGCGGCGGCAAAGTCCCGATCATGCCACAGTACCTGGTTTCGCAGAGTGACCGCAAGGTCGTCATGCGCAACTTTGAAGGCGTGATCGCGACCTACACCGAGCCAGAGCGCTACGAGCGTCACCATGCCGATAACTGCGAGTACTGCCGCCGGGCGGCGCCGAAGGAAGGCGTGGCGAAACTCCTGGCCGGCGATGCGGTGGTGCTGGAGCCGGATGGCTTGCGCCGCAAACAGCGCCGCGTGAAGAAACTGGACGCGGAGAAAAAGACGCGCCGCAAGACCCTTTCGATTCCGGCCCGCGCACTGCAGCAGCGCGAGCTGATCCCACTAGAATCGGTCTTGCCGGCCGCGCCTAAAGGCAGCGGTTCTGCAGCTCACGCTCAGAATGGCAAAGCGCGTTCCAACGGCAACGGAAGCGGTTCTGCGGCTCACGCTCAGAACGGCAAATCCCGGCCAGAGGCGTAACGCATGAACAAGTTCACCGTCGCCCTCTTGTACAATCTGAAACAAAACGCCCCGCACGAGAGGGAGGACGAGCCGTGGGATGCGTGGAACGAGCTCGATAGCGAAAAGACCGTCGCGGGCATCGAACGTGCGCTGCGGACCGGCGGACACGAAGTGATCGCGATGGAAGGCGATGCCGCGCTGCCGCAAAAGCTGCAGCGCTACAAGATCGACATCGCGTTCAATACGTGCGAAGGCCACTATGGCTTGTCGCGCGAGGCGCAGGTGCCCGCGCTGCTCGACATGCTGCGCGTTCCGTACACCGGCGCCGGCGTCATGGCGCTCACGGTCGCGCTCGACAAACCGATGGCGAAGCGGGTCATGCTGTTCCACCATCTGCCGACGCCGGCGTTCCAAACGTTCGTCACGGGCGAGGAGCGGATCGATTCGCACTTACGGTATCCGCTCTTCGTCAAGCCGAGCCGCGAGGGCTCCGGCATTGGCATCACCGCCAAGTCAGTATGCCACAATGCGCGCGCATTGCGTGAGCAGGTGCGGGTCGTCGTCAAAGCGTACCACCAGCCGGCCATCGTCGAAGAGTACATCGAAGGACGTGAATTCACGCTAGGCCTGCTCGGCAACCTGCCGTGGAATATCAGGTCGAACGGGCGCCCGGCCAGCGCCAAGCCGGGCGGCAACGGGCGCAGTCCAGAAGCGATGCAGATCCCGGCGTCACTGCGAGTCTTTCCGCCACTCGAGGTTGACCTTTCGCCGTGTCCGCCGGAAGAAGCGGGGCTGTACACGGCGGTCATCAAGAGCAAGCTGTACGACGTGCCCAAGTATCTCTGTCCCGCGCCGATATCGAAGGCGCTGCGGGCTAAGTTGGAGCGCAATGCTGCGGGCGCGTTTGCAGCGTTGGAGTGCAACGACTTTGCGCGCGTTGATTTTCGCGTGCGCGACGACACGGGCGAGCCGTACATCCTGGAAATCAATCCGCTCGCGGGACTGCAGGAGAGGATCAGCGACATCGTGATGGCGGCGGAAGCCGATGGCTTGAACTATGTTGGGCTGATCAACGGCATTCTGGAAGCGGCTTTACAACGGTACGGTATGGTTTGATCGACCCTCGCTAACGAAGGGTGGAGCGGTGCCACGATGACCAGAGGTCACCTCGGTAATTGTGCTCCGCTCCATGTTTCTATTCTACGCTTGGAACTGAAATGAGCATGGATCTCGCAGCGGTCCGAAGGAAACTGGAGGAAGAACGCGCCTCGCTCTTGGCGCGTTCGATCCCACCGCCCGAAGTTGCGCGCGGCGATGAAGCGGACTTGGCGGCGATGGAGCAGGCGAAAGAACGCGCGCGGTGGCTGGCGAACGATCAAAAGCAGCGGTTGGCACAGATCGATCAGGCGTTGGCCCGGATTGACGCGGGCACGTATGGGATCTGCGACGCCTGTGGCAAGCCGATCGCGCCGGAACGGATGGAGGCCAATCCGCTTGCGATGTTGTGTATCGAGGATCAGGCGAAGGTAGAAAAGAAGCGCAAGTGAGCTTGTCTGGAGCTTTTGGTTGACTGCATTTGTTTCCTTCGTCCGGGTGTACGGCGTTTGGATTTATCTGCTGAGCGCTCTAGGAATTCTGCTCGGCATCAAAATGCTTACGGACGCGCGCCGGTTGGCGCGGACGACCCTCTTCTCGCTGGAACAAGAGCGCGCCAGTGAACAGTCCTATCGTGGAATCATTCTGGTGGTCGTGAGTGTGCTGGTAGCGGGCGCTGTAGCGGCGGTCAGTGTGGTCGGCTCAGCGCTAGTGCCAACAGAATCGCCGGTCCTGCGCGCGGCGACGGCGACGCTCCCGGCCTTGATCTTTTCAACCAACACCCCGCTGCCGACAGCCACGCGCACGCTGCCGCCGGCGACCGAAACGCTGTTGGTGACGAGCACGCCGGTGATCACGGCCACGGTGACGCGTCCAGCCAAGCCGGCTGCGCCGACCGCCCCGCCCGCGACTCCAACGCCTCCGCTGCCAGCACACTCACGACCACCAGAATGATTCCTCGATAGGACTGTTCACTGGCGCGCTCTTGTTCCAGCGAGAAGAGGGTCGTCCGCGCCAACCGG
>Ga0163209_1001015_pt1 | contig 12300 bp, 14 predicted proteins | sample Kivu_160m_FD_113538 | JGI IMG/M metagenome (GOLD analysis project Ga0163209, IMG submission 113538) | Freshwater microbial communities from Lake Kivu, Western Province, Rwanda to study Microbial Dark Matter (Phase II) - Kivu_160m | ecosystem: Environmental > Aquatic > Freshwater > Lake ... | reverse complement strand
TGTAGCACTGGTACTTTATGAGTGTGTCGTTTTCTGTCGTGTTTTCTTCCCCACCCATGAAGACCATCACCACACCGGTGCCTAAACCAAGCACTATGAGCAGTATGACCACCCCTATGAGCATCAAAATGACTGTGTCTAGCTTCATTTAGCTAACTATATTATGAAAGGCATTATAAATAATATGCCCGACCATTGTTTTGGGATTTAATGGAATGTATGCGTAGTTTTAATGGGCTCGTGGGGTAGTTCGGATATCCTGCGGGGCTTCGGACCTCGCGACCTGGGTTCAAATCCCGGCGGGCCCAAAAAAAAAGGGTTCAGTGGGGCTAAGGCCGCATGGCCGCACGCCCCACAAGCGTGCACCGATTATGGTGCAACTGCACTTAACGTAAAAGTACTATCGAGCGAGTTGCAGACGAGCGAAGATAGTACAAGCGTGCACCGATTACGGTGCACAAATCCCGGCGGGCCCAATTTTTTTGGTTTAGATTAGATGTATGCCGCAACCTGCTGGCATTTTATGTAGCTGTCTGCCGCCTGCTTGGGTCCGCAGTCTGCGGGCATTATGAAGTTGCCGTTGCATCCGTCGTACCAGCCTTCGGTTCCTGGGCCAGTCAGGCATATGGGCCTGCAGTGGCTGCAGCTGGACTGCCTGAGGAGCCTGCCAGTGCAGGGGTTGAACCAGCCCTTCATTTTGGGCGTCTTCCTGATGCAGGTGGGCTGGCATTCGGCAGGCACTGTTGTGGTTGTCGGTTGGGGCGCCAGCGTCGTGGTGGTGGTCGCCCTGGTGTCCCCGGTATTCTGTAGGATGACTATTGTCTGGTTGTCTTTTTTGACTGTCTTGTTGCAGTCAGCCAGCACTATGGAGAGGCCGGTGCAGCTGTCGTACCATCCCTCGAAGTAGTTTCTGGCGTTCATGCAGGCTGGGCCGCAGTGCTGGCAGTTGGCGTATTTTATGAATGTTTTGTTGCAGGAGTAGTACCAGCCTTCGGAGCGGGAGTTGAGGTTCATGCACTGGGGCCTGCAGTCGGTTATGTTTTTTGGCGTGTAAGGCCGCGTTACGTTGGAGAGTATCTGTATTGCGTAGACGCTGGACGACAGCACCATCAATGACGCCAGCAAAAGAAGTGTTTGTCTGCTTCTCATGGTTACAAATTAAGCGGGGGCTACTATATAAGGCTGTTTTTTGAGGTTCTTTTTAGGAGGCCGCCTTGGACTCTGCCCGAATCGAGCGCGTCCCCGCCGTATTTGACGACGTACACTCCGTCGGATTCTTTGACGGCTACGGCGGCGCCTGCTATGAACTCGAGGGCTTTCCCTCGCCCTAATTTTATTTGTTTTGCTGCTTCGGCGGCGAACATCTGGACTGCATTGACTGCGAGCTCAAGCTTCGGCTTTTTTCTCGCGAAAAACATGCCGACTGAATCCAGCCTGAAGCCGCGCAGCTCGTGCATCAGGCAGTCTCGGTTGGAGACCCACACTGTTTCGTCGTCTTCCAGGAACACGAGTTCCCTGAACTGGTCTCGGTTTAGGCCGTATTTGCCGCACGCTTCATCTAGGAAGCTTTCCTTCTCTTTGGAGTTCATTATCTTCAGTGTCCGCATTTTTTCAGCTTGGCGAGGAAGAATCCTTCGCTGTCGTTGTCTTGGGGGTGGATTCTAGCGCACTTCCCGACTTCGCTTGAGTAGCTTCGCCCGCCCCATTCGGCCACGCCCCGCCTTCGCCTGAATCCGGGCGTGATTATTTCCTCAACTTTTAGGTTGAAGTTTTTTAGGGCGTAGTCAACCACCTCCTCGTTTTCTTCAGGAGCGAGGGTGCATGTGGAGTAGACGAGCAGGCCGTCGACCTTAAGCAGGCTTAGGGCGTTTTCAATCATCTTCTTCTGTAGGCCGGAGCATCGATGTATCTTGTGCAGGCTCCACTGCTCCAGTGCTTGGGGGTTTTTCCTGAACTGGCCCTCGCAGGAGCAGGGCGCGTCAAGGAGTATCCTGTCGAACCTGCTTTTGTAGTCTATTTTCTTGGAGAAGTCGACTGAGGACGTCAGGGTGTTCAGCACGCCCAGCTTCCCGAGGTTGAACTTCAAAGCCTTTATACGCCTTGAGTCCGGCTCGTTCGCGAGAATGCAGCCGGTGTTTTCCATAAGGCTTGCCATGTGTGTTGTTTTGCCTCCCGGCGCCGCGGCGGCGTCCAAAACCAGGTCCCCGCATTCTGGCGCCAGCTCTAGTGGCGGAATCATGGACGACGCCTCCTGTATGTAGTAGTGCCCCAGGAAGTGTTCAAGCGTGTCGCCTAATCCTTCGCCTTCCACCCAGAAGCCTTCCTTTGTCCAGGGAATCTGCTCTAGCCGGAACCCCTTGCTTTCGAGGGCAGTAATCAGTTTTGTTTTGCCGGTCTTTAGTGTGTTGACCCGTATGGACTTCCTGAGCGGCTTTCGCGAGTACTCGAAGAGTCGGTCGGCGTCTTCCGCAAGCGCCCTGAAGCGTTCCTCCATTATTTTCTGCCTATTTTTCCTCATGCTGGTAGAAGCTTCTTGAGTTGGATTTCCTGCGATCTGTGAGGGGCAGCTCGTTGGCGCCAGACGACTCGAACTTCCTGCTTGCCTGCAGCGCCTCCAGCCTTTTTTTCACTGACTCCATCTTTTCCGGGCTTCCTTCCTTCAGGTATTGCTGGTGCAGGCGGTTTATGCGGTTTAGCTCCAGGTCTTTGCTGTATCTCGTCGAGAATTTCTGCAGCAGGCGGCCTCCAGCGTCTCCGTTGAAGCCCTGGAGTATCTCCTCAAGCACGTGAAAGCTTGCGTTCATCGTCAACCGGCTATTTCCTGCGACTATCCTGCCTGAACAATTTTTCGCCGAGCTCGAAGCGGGCGAAACGCTCCAGGTTCTTTTTCTTTAACAGGCCGGCTATGTTGCCTTCTTCGTCGGTGAGCGCAATCCTGCTTGCGTCGGTTTCGCGGAACTTCTGCATCACCTCTTCTATGTCGGCGTCCATGCTGGCTGTGACCATCGGCTCAAGCTTCAGGTCCTTCACCTGGAGGTTGCATACGTCGACGCAGCTGGAAATCGCCCTGAATAACACCGCGTCGGTGAGCAGGCCGACGTGTTTTCCGTTCCTGTCGTCGACTATTATCGAGCCAATGTTCTCGTTCGCAAGGCGCTTGGCGACCTCGTTGACCGCCTCGTCAAGCCAGCAGTAGACGATTTTCTTCCGGGCGTAGTCGTAGGGTGTTAAAACCATCATTTTCGTTAACCTCTTTTGTTTTTAACCATTTTAAGCCGATGGAACCGCTCTCTCTCGAGTTCCGCCAGCCGCATTTCGATGTATTTTCTCGTGTTTTTGAGTTTTGGTATCATGTTGTATTCCAGGGCGTTGACCCGCCTTTTAGTCCTCTTTGTTTCGTCCGAAAGCGCCTTGAGCGTGGATTCGACTTCCAGGAGCTCGATTAGGCTTGACGCCGTCCTCTCGTACTCGACTGCGACGTCATCCACCAGCGGGTGTGTCATGGTTATGTTGAATTCCCTTTCGTCCGGCTTTCTCTCCAGATGGGGGGCCTGGATTTTGGGGAGGGATACCCCCATCACGTTCTTGTATTTTATTTCCACCGCAAGCTTTCTTTCGGACGCGATGGAGAGGGAGTTCATTTCCGATGAGCCTAGGAGGGCGTTGGCGAGCAGCAGCGATTCCCGGGCCTTCATCAGCTGCCTTACGGTTTGGTCTGCCGTGTCTTCGGCCTCTTTGGCGGTTGACATGAACTCCAGCATCAATGCGTCGCGCTTCTCCTTGAGCAGGCGGTGGCCTTTTTCCGCAAGCTGCAGCTTCCGCTTTACGTTCAGAAGCTCCATCCGTGTGGGGTGGATTCCCTCCACCAGCTCGGCCATCTTATTTTTTCGGGTAAAACTTTTTTATTAGCTCTGGGTCGATTCTCTTGAGCTCCCTCTCGGGCAGCACCGAAATCAAGTCCCATCCAAGGTTTAGGGTCTCTTCGATCGAGCGTTCCTCGTCCCTGCTTTGGGAGAGGAATTCTCCTTCAAAGCGGTCGGCGAACTCAAGGTATTTTTTGTCTCGCGTCGTCAAGGCTTCCTCGCCCACCACCGCGACCATGTCCCTCAGGTCGCGGCCCTCCGAGTAGGCGGCATACAGTTGGTTTGAGACTCCGTCGTGGTCCTCCCTCGTCCTGCCCTTGCCTATGCCGCCGTGCATCAGCCTCGAAAGCGACGGCAGCACGTCCACGGGTGGATACACTCCTTTTTTGTGGAGCGACCGCGACAGCACGAACTGCCCCTCGGTTATGTAGCCCGTCAAGTCGGGTATCGGGTGGGTTATGTCGTCGTCCGGCATCGTGAGTATGGGTATCTGGGTTATGGAGCCTTTTCTTCCATTTATTCTTCCGGCGCGCTCGTAGATTGAAGCCAGGTCGGTGTAGAGGTATCCGGGGTATCCCCTCCTGCCGGGCACTTCCTCCCTTGCGGCGCTGACCTGCCGCAGGGACTCGCAGTAGTTGGTCATGTCCGTCAGCAGCACGAGGACGTGGTAGTCGTGCTGGAAGGCCAGGTATTCGGCCGCAGTCAACGCCATCCGTGGGGTGATTATCCTCTCTATCGCCGGGTCGTTTGCGAGGTTCAGGAAGGAGACTATTTTTTCAGACGCCCCGGTTCTCTCGAAGTCTCTTTTGAAGAAGGTGGCTTCGTCGTTTGTTATCCCGAGCGCGGCGAATACGACGGCGAACTCCTCCTCCTTGCCCAATACCCTGGCTTGACGGGCTATTTGGGCCGCCAGCTCGTTGTGCGGCAGGCCTGCGGCGCTGAATATGGGCAGCTTCTGGCCGCGTATCAGCGTGTTCATGCCGTCTATTGACGAGATGCCCGTCTGTATGAAGTCTCGGGGGTACTCCCTAGCCTGCGGGTTGATTGCGTAGCCGTTCACGTCAACGCGTTCTTCGGCCATTATTTCGGACCATCCGTCTATTGGCCGTCCGATGCCGTTGAAGGTGCGTCCGAGCATTTCCTCGGACACGCCGAGTTTCAGGGTTTCGCCAAGGAATTTGACGCTTGTGTTCTGCGTGTCCAGGCCGGACGTGCCCTCGAAGACTTGGACTACGGCCGCGTTTGACATCGCGTCTAGGACCTGTCCTGTCCTCTCGCCCCCAAGCTTGTCCCTTACTTTGACTACTTCGCCGTAGGCCACGTTTAGCGTCTTCTCGACCACGATTAGGGGCCCCATTATTCCGGACACGGTCTTGTATTCAACCTGGCTCATTTTGTTTGAACGCCTTTTTTGTTTCCTTCATGAGGGAGGAGGATTTTTTGTCGAATTCCTTTTCTGGGACGTATTTCATCTTGGATATTTCCTCCACCAGCGGCAGGGAGGTTATTTCCTTCACCTCCATTCCCGACTCGATGGCTTCTGACGCCATGTGGTAGAACGCCATTATTACTGAAAGCATCCTGTACTGCTTTGCAAGCGAGCAGTAGGTGTCTATTTCGTGGAACGCGTTCTGCTGGAGAAAGTCTTCCCTAACCATTTTGGCGGTCTCAAGGACAAGCCGCTCGTTCTCCGGCAGCGCATCCGGGCCCACAAGCTGCACAATCTCCATCAGCTCGGACTCGCGCTGAAGCAGCGACATTGCCTCGTCCCTCAGCGACGGGTAGTCTTCGCCGAAGTTTTTCTCGTACCATGAGTCCATAGCGTCCGAGTATAGGGAATAGCTTGTCAGCCAGTTTATGGAGGGGAAATGCCTGCGGTCGGCAAGCCTCGCGTCCAGCCCCCAGAAGACTCTGGTGACGCGGAGCGTGTTTTGTGTTACTGGCTCGCTGAAGTCCCCTCCCGGCGGCGAGACGGCGCCGATTATCGTTGTCGAACCGGTTTTCTCGTTTCCGATGCATGTTATTCTTCCAGCGCGCTCGTAGAAGGTGGAGAGGCGTGCGCCAAGGTAGGCTGGGTAGCCTTCCTCTCCGGGCATCTCCTCAAGGCGGCCGGATATCTCCCTCATGGCTTCGGCCCAGCGGGAGGTTGAGTCCGCCATCAGGGAGGTGTCGTAGCCCATGTCTCGGTAGTATTCGGCGATTGTCACGCCCGTGTAGACGGAGGCTTCTCTGGCGGCCACGGGCATGTTTGATGTGTTGGCTATTAGTATGGTGCGCTGCATCAGCGGCTTTCCCGTCTTTGGGTCCTCCAGCACCGGGAACTCTTTGAGGACTTCGGCCATCTCGTTCCCTCTTTCGCCGCATCCGACGTAGACGATTACGTGGGCGTCGCACCATTTGGCGAGCGCCTGCTGGGTTACCGTCTTGCCTGCGCCGAATGGGCCGGGTATCGCCGCCGTGCCTCCTTTGGCGAGCGGGAAGAATGTGTCGAGGACGCGTTGGCCGCTCATGAGCGGCACTTCGGCGTCCAGCCTTTTTTTGATTGGCCTTGGTGTTTTGACCGGCCAGCGGTGCATCATCGAAAGCTCGGTCTTGTCGTCGAGGACGCAGACGACTTCGTCGACGGAGTATTTTCCTTCCCTTATGTTTTTGACTCTGCCGTGTATTCCCGGAGGCACCAGCACCCTGTGTTCCAGCAGCTCGGTCTCCTGCACTGTGCCTAGTACGCAGCCTCCGGAGACTTGGTCGCCCTTTTTTGCCTTAGGCTTGAAGTCCCACTTTTTTTTTCTGTCGAGGGCGTTGACGTTTATTCCGCGTGCGATGAAGTCGCCGGACTTCTCTCTCACCAGATGGAGGGGCCGCTGTATTCCGTCGTATACCGAGCCCAGTAGCCCTGGGCCGAGTTCTACCGACAGGGGGCTTCCGGTGCCAACGACGTTCTCGCCGGGCTTTATGCCGGATGTTTCCTCGTAGACTTGGATGGAGGCGACGTCGCCTTTTATTTTTATTATTTCGCCCACCAGGTTTTCTTCTCCAACGTAGACGACATCGTGCATTCTGTTGCCTTTCATGCCCGAAGCCTCTATAAGCGGGCCCGCAACCCTGGTTATGGTTCCCTTCATCCTAGTATCCCCTCAAGTCGAAGCCGATGGTGTCTTTTATCAGGTGCCGTATGGACAGGTATTCCTCGCCCTGTTTTTCGGGTATGATTATCACCAGCGAGCTTTTTTTCAGCTTCTCTGCTTTTTCGCCTAGCAGCTGGCTTGCCGTGTGGGTTAGTATTAAGATTGCCTTTTTGTCTTTAAGTTCGCTGAATATTTCGTCGGGGTTTTGCTGGCTTATGCTGTAGGTTTTGACTCCGGCCAGCCTGAATCCTATGGACGAGAGTTCGTCGCCGACCAGGTATACTTCCCTTGACTCCATCTTAAATCAAAGCGTTTCTTATTTTTTCGGACGGATAGTTGTGGGACTTTAGGGTGAGGATGATTCTTACGTTCCTGACCTCCCTCTCCTTCTGTTTCATGAACGCTAGGACCGACCACACGCTGATTGGGTCGAGCATCGCCCTATACTTGACGTCCTCGAGGATGAATTCGTCCAGAACCCGCTCCATCTTGAGGAGGTCGACTCTTCCGGGGGAGATGTTCTTCGAGAGCGTTTGCCCGTATGGCGTGTTCGCGAGCGAAGACAGTATTTCGTTGACAGGCAGCGTCTCCAAAATATTGAGGAAATGTTTTTGTAGGTGCATGCCGGGCTCCAGCATGTGCCGCCCGAATTTTATGCCCGACATACGGCACCTGAAGAGGTTGACTATGTTGAGGGCGTCCACCTTCATTCTGACGTAGTCGCCCAACAGTGTGTTGGACAGCCACCTGCCGGCCATGGCGTTGTCCACTGCCATTTCGATGGCGGCCGTCTTTCCGGTTTTTTTGTATTCTTCCGCGGACTTTTTTATGGCGTTTAACTGGTTTTCCTCAAAGTAGCCGACGTCGAGGAAGGCCTCAAGGAAGTCTTCCATGGAGGCTGAATCCGCCAGCCGGCTGATTACTGCCTGCTCTATGCTGCCTGGCCGAATCATCAGCTTTATTTTTGCGGGCGCGAGGGAGCCGTGAAGGCCACGCATTATGGTCTTTAGGTTGCTTAAGTCTGCTTCACCCAACACTATTTCGCCGAACATGCTTTGGTCGCGTTCTGGCATGGAATCCAGCACCTCGCGATAGACGCGCATGAAGTTTTTGTTCATCGCCCTCTCCAAGTCGGCGTCGGTGAATGACTGCTGGATTTTCTCTATCTCTGGGTTGTAGTCGGTCTTTTCCAGGGAGGCGAGGACCTCGTCGACGTTGACGGACAGGGCGAGCACCTCAAACTCTTTTTTGCCGAGAAACTTGGAGTGCAGGCCGGACACTAGGCCGTATGTGTAGGAGTAGCCGCCTTCCACATCCTCTGGCTTGCTTAATTCAGCTTTCATTTTTCCTTGAATAGTATCCTGCAGAGCTCGGGCGCCATCTGGTCTGACAACGCCGCGAGCATGCTGCTTATTCTCTTGTCTATTTTCACCGAGCCGTCGCTTGACGTTAATATGAGGCCGAAGTCGCCTATGTCTTCTGTCTTGACGTCAAAAGCCCGTGATTTCGGGAGCATGCCCGAGTACTGCTTTTCGACAAGAACGACGGGCTTCCCGTGTATTAGGGGGAGGTCGGCGAGCATCGACGACATTATCTTCTTTTTTTCTGAAGCAGGCATTTCGAGTATCCGCTCTCGTGCGGCGCTGAATACCCCGCCTATGAGCCTGGACTTCTCCATCGCAATCCTGTGGGAGGCCTGCATCCGGGCGTTGCTGAGGATGCTTCCGCGCATGCTGGAGGATTTTTTTGCGTAGTCGACTGCCATTTTCTGGAGCTTTTGCCTGGTGTGGCCGTCAACCTCCCGGGTTATTGCGTTTATCTTTTCTCGGGCGGCCGCCCTTACTTCCTCAACCTGCTTTCTCCCCTGCCTCCTGATTTTTGCGTTGATGTCCTCTAGACCCATCTTCAGTCAAAACACTTTCCCGGCTATCAGAAGCAGCAAGGCTATTATGAACCCGAGAAGAGCGGTTATCTCGACCATCACCACGTATATCATCACCTTGCCGGTTATGTTCTGATTCTTGGCTACCGCACCTATTGCCGCTGCCGCCGTCTTTCCCTGCTCTATCGCAGACAGCCCGGAGAGGCCGACGACCATGCCGGCTGCGAGCGAGAGCAGGCCTTTTTCTACGCTGAAGTCTCCGGAGAGCATGGAGGACACGATTAGTATGGCTATTATGAAGGCGTATATTATTTGGGTCTGCGGGAGCGACTCCAGCAGAAGGAACGAGCCGAAGCTCTTCTCTTTCTCCGCAGTTGCCCCTGAAGCTGCCGAACCGGACAGCCTGAGGCCGACCGAAGAGCCTCTGCCCGCCAGTGCTATGGCGAAGACGCAGCCCAACGCCGCCAGAAAGTTTCCAGACACCAAAAACCCCATTATCTCCGAAAAATCCATTTATTCACCTCTACATGTATATCTCCTTTCTTCTTTAAATGGCCTGAATTCGACTCCGCCTCCGGAGTAGAATGTGCCGAAGAACTCCACGTAGTGTAGCCTGATTGAGTGGACGAAAGAGCCCAGCGCGTTCAGCATCAGGATTGCCGTGTGTGAGCCGACGAATATGAGGGGCGCCAGCACCCAGCCAACGTAGGGTATGCTGAGCGAGAGGGAAGCCAGCATGTTGAAGGCCACAGCCATCCCAGATGTGGTGAGCGTCAACGCCAGCAGACGCGAGTACGACATTATCCTCCCGAGTAGTCCGGACAGGTCCATGAAGGCCATGAGTCCTGAGCTGAGCATGAGAAGCAGGAAGCCTGCGATGAAGACCAACGCGCTTAGCCTAGCGTACGCCTGACCCAGGACGGGGTTGCCTTGTGGGTAGAGGGTTAAAGCGAACATCCCCACTCCGGCGGCGATGACGAACCAGCTGAGCTGCTCTGTGACCGCCGCCTTCAGCTCGCCCCTACGCATCTTGTCGAGGAACCCGAAGAAGTAGCCTGAATACACTTGGATGACGCCGACGCACAGCGCCAAAACGAGCACGGTTATTGCGTTGGCGTCGTACAACGGGTCCAGCCAAAGCGAGATTTCCTGTGAGCTGCTTCCGAGCACGTATTTCCCCACGAAGTCTCCCAGATAGTTTCCAGTCAGCACTCCACAGAACATGGCCGACACCCCGAAGCACACGAGGATGAAGCACAGGTCCTTGATGGAGGGCGAGTACCTAGCGTATTTTGCGTTCAAAAACAGTGCCGCCGCGATGAACCCTAGGCCGTAGAAGAAGTCCGACATCATGAACCCGAAAAAGAGTATGAATGTTGGCGCTATGAGGAGGGTGGGGTCCATCTGGTTGTATTTGGGCGGCGAGAACATGTGGGTCAAGCCCTCGAAAGGCCTGAGCCACCAGGGGTTGCTTAGAAGAACCGGGGCGTCGTCTAGGTTCGTCGACTTTTGTATGGCGCAGTGGTTTTTGCTCTCGGTTTTGATTAGTTCCTCGACCCTTCCAGAGTCCTTCAGCGGAACCCAAAGCCGCATGTATGTCGTGTTTTCGGTTGAGCCGCAGCTGGTGAATATCTCGCACCTCTGCGTCTCTATTTCAAGAAGCTCTGTGACCGCCAGGAGGCCGGCCCCGGATTTCCGGCTTAGCTCCGTTAGGGAGTGCTCGACTGCCGACTTTTCCTGCGAGAGATTTTCTAGCTGGGTTTTTGCGTCTGACAGGGCGTCGTCGAATTTTCCATGCAGGTCGACCGAAAGCTTGGTGAACCGGCCTCTACGCAGGAGGTCGTCCAGCGTGTCCACGTCATGTTTCATGGCCACCAAAACAACGACGCTGTTTTCGTCCTTGACTGCCAGCTTCTGCAGCACAAAGAGGGGAGATAGCTTTTCTGAGAGGGCTTGCTCCAGCGCAGGCAGGCTTTCGGTCGGGATTACGCCGACTGCCTTGTGGGCGTAGTGGGAGTCCTCAAAGTCCGATGAATGGAGGCCAAGCCCGCGGAATGGGGAGTAGCGCTCGACCAACGCGTTCAGTTCAGCGGTCTTTTTTTCTATTTCTCCGAGCCTCGACTGTAGTTCATTCAGCGACTCTTCGGCGGGGTTGATGACCTCCCGGGCTTCCTCCAGCAGCTCATTGAATGAAAGCTCCCTTACCACAAGCCGTTCGGTCTTGCTTACGCCAAGCAGGTTCTCGAGGAAACCGCCGCCTTCGACGCAGTAGGGCTCCAGCGAGTCGAGTATTCTCTTTGAGCGCACAATCAGTTCCGAAACCAGCGAAACCCTCTGGGCTGGCGAGTCCCTGCTTATGTCCTGTTTTTCAAGCAGGGAGTCGTCAAGAAACTCTATTTGCGCGACGCCCTCGGAGTGCAGCTGGGAGGCCAAACTCTCCCTGAATTCCTTGGACACCAGGCAGTCCATGCGGCACATTCGTTCTGGCAGGAGCATTCAACCACCTATTTTCCTTAAAACCGTTTCCACCGCCTTCGCGCGGTTTTTAGTCGAGGACTCCCGGATACGTTCCATCTCCAGTCCAGAGTCCTTGAGCATCCTTGAAGCCTCCTTCTCGGCCTCAGCCCGTACCTCAGACAGCCGGGATTCATGCTTCTTGAGTGCTTGGGAAAGCTTTGACTGGGCCTTTCTCTCGTATTCTTTCCTGAAGCAGGCTACTTCGGCCTCCGAGTCGTTTATGGCCTTCTCAACTTCTTTGGCTGCCTGAGCCTCAACCTTCTTGACTGAATCCAAAAGCTCCATCGCACCTGAGCCTCCTTTTGGGGGGGTATAGGGATATTGGAGGCAGCCGTTAAGAAAGCGCATAAGACGGGGGTATGAGAATGCGGCGGAAGCGGAAGCTACCGAAGCCTCAAAGCTATATTAAGTATGCTCCCATTAAGTAATTACTGGTGGGCATGAAACGCAACGTAAATTTCCTTTTGCTGGGGCTGATTATAGCGAGCATGGCTTCGATGACGGTCATGGCTTTGTACTACAAGACCACCTACGACAGCCTGAGCCAGAGGTATCAGTCCTCGAGGACCGACATAATGGCGGCGGCCGAAGAGTTGAACAGGACTCTTGAGGAGGTGAGGGCCAAGGAAACGCTTTTGACCCAGAAGGAAAACATACTAAGCGATTACATAAGTGAATTAAACCTCTCCAAGGAGAGGGAAAGCTCTCTTGGAGTCCACTTCACCGAAATAAAGAGCGATAACGTTTACCTGCAGGAGAAGCTGAACAAGACTACAGTCGACCGCGACAGATTGGAAGGCCTTTATACTACCACGAAAAGCGAGTATGACGTCTGCAAGGTGGACTACGAGTTTAAGGCCACGGAGTCCGAGGAGAGGCTAAACGAGATAGCGAGGATAAGGAACCTTAAGCC
>Ga0163209_1001011_pt1 | contig 12337 bp, 10 predicted proteins | sample Kivu_160m_FD_113538 | JGI IMG/M metagenome (GOLD analysis project Ga0163209, IMG submission 113538) | Freshwater microbial communities from Lake Kivu, Western Province, Rwanda to study Microbial Dark Matter (Phase II) - Kivu_160m | ecosystem: Environmental > Aquatic > Freshwater > Lake ... | reverse complement strand
GTCAGGGAAATAGCCTCAAAGGAAGGCGTAGAGCCGACCAGAGAGAATCTGGGGAAAATCTCAGACAGGTATTTCCGCGAATTCGGCAAAGGCTGCTTCGTGAAGCTGCTGGCTGATAAGATACAGAACAGCGGCTGGAAAATAGCCGGCATAAGCGGTATACGCTCGCTGAATGACGTTTCCATATTGAAAGATATCTTCGGCGAGGATTTCGTCTTGATACGCGTATATATAACCGACCCGCACGTCCGCTACAGCCGCATGACCAGGCGTGGCGAAGGTCGAGACCCGCATAGTTACGAGGAGTTCTTACATCAAGATGAGGCAGAGGAAAAATTGTTCTCCCTGAAAGAAGCCGAACGCCGCGCTGACTACTCCATAAGCAACGACGGCACACTGGAAGACCTGCACCGCGAGATTGACAGACTGGCAGCTGATAAAGGCTTGCTGACTGTTTAGGTAAACTTTATTCTCTCTCCCCTGGAGGGAGAGAGTCAGAGTGAGGGGAAGCAAAATAAAAATGCACAATTCCACCCTCACCTTAATCCTCTCCCGTCAAGGGAGAGGAAAGAAGGGCAAATTCTTTAGGTGGCACCTGCCCACAGGTACCCTTCTCGCAGTGAAATCCTAAATCCTGAGCACCAGATCACAAACAATATCAAAATTCCTATTCCCAAAGTAAAAACCGTAGGGATAGACCTTCAGTTGTGTCCGCCTCTTTATTCCATTCATCCTGAGCTTTATCCCTCCCATTCATCCTGAGCTTCATCCCTCCCGTTCATCCTGAGCTTTATCCCTCCCATTCATCCTGAGCTTCATCCCTCCCGTTCATCCTGAGCTTCATCTCTCGCGTTCATCTTGAGCTTTATCCCTCCTGTTCATCCTGAGCTTTATCCCTCCCGCTCATCCTGAGATTCATCTCTCCCGCTCATCCTGAGATTCATCTCTCCCGCTCATCCTGAGATTCATCTCTCCCGTTCATCCCGAGCTTTATCCCCCCCGCTCATCCTGAGATTCATCTCTCCCGCTCATCCTGAGATTCATCTCTCCCGCTCATCCTGAGATTCATCTCTCCCGTTCATCCCGAGCTTTATCCCCCCCCGTTCATCCTGAGCTTGTCGAAGGATATTAGCCTGTCGAGGAATTTACCATCATTTCGAGCCCTTCGCTTTGTCATTCTGACCCTGAGCCAAAGTCGAAGGGGAAGAATCTACCTAACCTAAAGCTAAACTCCGCATGGCAATCCCATCCCCTTAGTCCCCCACCTGAGATTCTTCGGTCGTCCTTCCATGGAAGGGCTCCCTCAGAATGACAGGGTAAGTTTCTTCATCTTCCACCTACTTGCTGGAACAGACAAACCACGGATATCTGGTGAACTCCCGGTAGCCCAACTTTATGTAAACTGGCTCGCCGAACTTGCTTGCCTGCAGCACGACTTTTCTCGCACCCAGGTCAAAAGCGGCATTACTCACCTCGCGGGTACAGTATTCACCCAGTCCCATACCCCTCGCCTTCTTTGTGGTACCCACCCAGTAAACGCCGGCGATGCCATGGCTGAGCATAGCCATTGCCGCGCCTGCCGGCTCGCCCTCAAGATAAACCACTGCGAAAACTGAGTATGGGCTGATTACGCGCTGCGCCTCAGCGAAATAGGCTTCGCTGACCTCTTTCGGAAGGCCCAGGTCATGGAAGGCTTCGGCAACAACCTGTTTGAAGTCTTGCACTCCACTCCTATCCTCCACCCAGTGCAGCTTTGCTCCGGATGGCACTGTCCCCCCTTTTATCGGCTCATCGAGCACCATTCCCGGCGCATCAGCCGCTAATAATATCTTATTGTCTTTACAATACTGGACGATTGCCTGGTCGCAGTGCCCTCGAAGTCGGATTGAAAACAGCGGCTTTCGTTTGGCGAAGAAGGTTTTGGCCCGTGCCACGAAAGTATCCGGGGACTCATTGGGTTCCGTTGCCAGGTTCAATGCCAGATTGCAGACCGGGAAATTCAAGGTCGAATCGATGAACACCGTGTCCTGGCACTGGACAATCTCAGAATCGGGCATCCACCTTGAGCTCTCGCACCAATACTCTACCAGGTTGAGGTCAGACAACCTCAGTAGCTCAGATTCGCTCATCGAACGCTTCATTCTACACCTGCTCTAAAGAAGCTTCTGTGTCGTTACTAACTTGCCTTAATCTCATCAATTAGTGCTTTAAACCTGATTTCACGTTTGCGCTTGCTATTTAATTCGCAGCGCCAAACCACTATTACTTTCCATCCACTTCGCTTAAGCTCCTCGATATCGCGTTTGTCACGTTCAACATTTTCTCTTATTTTCTTCTCCCAAAAGTCTCTTCGGGATTTTGGCAGTGTGGAAGCTTTACATCCTTCGTGTCCATGCCAGAAACACCCGTTAGTGAATATGACAGTTCTGTATTTAGAGAGAACAATGTCAGGCTTACCAGGCAAAGATTTGACATTTTTTCTGTATCGTAGTCCTGCTGAAAAAAGAGTTTTTCGGACAGAGATTTCCATTCGGCTGTCTCTATCGGAAATCTTTGACATTATGAGGCTTCGTTTTTTCTTATCGTAAATATCTGTCAATCTTCACTTCGCTTTGAGTTTAATTCAATCAATTTATCGTATTTTTCGATAAACTCTTTGTGATATTTTTGTGCTGTTGTAAGCAACTCATGATAAGTTTTTACATACACTTTCTGCCGCATTGAATCTTCTAAACTCCTTATTGTCCTCTCATCACTTCTCTCCCCACAAACAACATAAGCGGCAACCATTTTCACTGACGTAGGTTCGGTGCCTTGCAAGCTCTCTACGTATGTTCTATATTCGTCGGCTTGCAAAATATCCTTTTTCCTTATTTTGTGTTGCGGTCTTTTTAATTCGATAATAAATCTATTATCCGCAAGGCTCGTACATAGGAAATCAATTCTTTTGTTGGACTCCAATTCCTCATCGGTATCGGGGTATTTTTCTTTTAGTAGTTTTGAATAGTGTGCTTCATCTTGGAATTCCATGATCCTTGGGTCCAATAACCACGGAAAGTGTTTGAAGAAATCATGTAGAGTCGGGACTTCTTTGGCATTCTGCGATATATATTCCTCGAACTGTTTTATCGTCTCTACTCTAACAATAGAAAGACGATAAAACTCCCTTGACCCTACCCCAGTTTATAGTCCAGCATAGATTAGAGTTTTCTCGGTTTTGTTTATATATTCCACAGGGCTTAAATCACCAAGAGAGCTGTGTGGCCTGAATTCATTATAATCTATTCTCCAGGTTTCTATCACCTCTCTTGCATCCTTCAAGGAAATGAACCAATTCTGATTCAAGCATTCATCACGCAGCTTTCCGTTAAAGCTCTCGATGTAGGCATTCTCTACGGGCTTCCCTGGTCTTATGAAATTCAATTTTACACCTTTCCTGAAAGCCCATTCGTCCAGGGCTCGACCGGCAAATTCAGGTCCATTATCTACGGTTATAACCTCAGGCAATCCTCTTAGCTCTGCTAAACGCTCAAGAGTATTGACAACCCTCATTCCACCGATCGAGGTATCGACCTCAATGGCCAGGCATTCTCTGGAAAAATCATCCAGTATAGCCAGTGCTCTGAATCTTCGCCCGGTAACCAGGCTATCCGAGACGAAATCCATAGACCATCTCTGGTTAATTCGCTTCGGCTCCGGTAGTTTCACTCTGACCATAGCTATCTTCTTCTTTCGCCTCTTCAATCTCAATGAAAGGCCTTCCTCCCGGTAAATTCTCTCAGTCCTCTTGTGGTTGATAACCAGTCCCTCTCTCTTTAAAACAACGTGTAACCTGTGGCATCCGAAGCGTCGCCTTTGTTCTGCCAGGTCTTTCAGCCTTTGTCTTAAAACTCCATCATCAACCTTCCTGAGCTGATACCTGTACGTAGCCCGCCACAGGCCGACCAAATTACACGCTCTCCTGGTGCTCAGCCCGAAGGAATCCACGGCATACGTTGCTGCTGCGCGCTTAGCTTCGGGCTCTAAAAGTTTTTTGAGAGAAGTTCCTTAAGTACACGGTTATCCAGTGCCTGGTCAGCCACTATCTGTTTAAGGCGCCTGTTCTCGTCCTCAAGTGCCTTCAGGCGCTTAAGTTCACTTACCGTCAGCCCGGAATATTTTGCTTTCCAGTTATAATAGCTGGCGTTGCTTATCCCATGCCTCCGGCACAGATCACCTACCGCTGCTCCGGCTTCCCCTTCCTTCAGGATACCAATGATCTGTTCTTCAGTGTACCTCTTGCGACGGGTCATATCGAGTCCTCCTTCTTTTTTCACCGGAAGACTCTAATTATACATGGACTAATTTATGGGGGTGAGGTCACCTTAGCCTCAATAATTTCCCAATCTTTTAGAAGCTGTAATAAATTCTCATTGCTTATTTCGGCTATATCATTTAACTCTGCCGCAAATTCCCTAAACGATTCGAATTTGAATGAATCTTTAACATAGCTTATTAAGTCACTAGCTTTTTCATCATTTAGCTCTTCGCTATTAACTATTGTATTTACCATGTTCCTTGCCAATTTTTGTTCAATTTTTGGTAAGCTTCTTGTCCATTCATCAATATCCGCACCTACAATTTTCTCTATTCTCTTTTTCTTTTTTTCTCCCCTTAGCTCTCTCTGTTTATTATATATGGCGGTAATTACTTCACGTAAGTAAGTTGCTAATTCCATTGTTTCTTCATTTTCCCAGTTGAGAGACCGCCGGTTGGTTGAGATCACATCTTCATCCCATTTGTCAATAAAGCTAACATCAAAATCTCCTGTAAGATATTCATAGCCGTGACTTGTCGCTTTGTTGCCGTAAAAACCGTGGTCATTCACCAATTTCCCGTTTGAAAATAGGGCAACGCCCTTCATATCTGCGGGCACAGTGTGTTCGGATGAAATAATTTTTCCGGTAATTTGTGCCGAATATTTGTATGCTGGTAATTTAGCTACTAATTCCTCATCAGTTATTGGCAATTGCCATTCGAATTCAATCGGAACACCTTCATATTTCATATCATTTGTAAGTTCTATAGATTTATTATTATTGTGTATTATTTTGACATCAAAATTCTCCTCATCAAAAACCCTAAAAGCTCTTGCTAATGACCTCGCAATGTCGTTGGGTGGAAACTTTGACTTCCGCTTCAATTCATGCAACTTTATTGTTGTACCATGCTCTTTTTCGACTTGTTTGTTCTTACATACCATCTTCGGTTTATATACATCTCTTTCCTTTAGTATGTCATCTAGACTCATGGAAAACGTATTAAGCAAATGACTCTTGGCAGTCTCGATTGTTATTAATTTCGCTATGCCAAAGAATGACAGCTTCCCAATCCCTTTCTTCCCAATTACGGGTCTACCTCCTGGGCTTAACATTCCGCCATCTTCTTCTCTTCTATTCCTACCTATTTTTAGGAATTTCGGATTTAATTCAGGGTAGTCCATTCCATGACCGTCATCTTCAATTATAATTTCGAGGTTACCAGTATCATTAAGATATATATTCACTTCTTTAGCGTCTGCGTCATACGAATTAGCTACAATTTCCGCTATCACGGGAGGCAGGTTTGAATACATCTTAATTCCCAGATGCTGAATAGTATTAGTATCAAACTCCATGATTAATTCTTGTTCTTCTATAATCTTAGGACTTTCTTCAAACATGAACGTAATCCCCCTTAACTTTTCTGCTCTCAACCTTATCCGTAACCTGGCTACGAATTGTGACACCGATTCTTCTTGCCAATTCAGGCGGAACTGCGTTACCAATTTGCCTCGCCATTGAGCCAATACCACTACCCTTAAATACGTATGTTTTAGGGAAAGTTTGCAGAGTTGCTCCCTCTCTCAAGGAAATACCCCTATCTTCATCTGGGTGAGCAAACCTACCATTGGAAATACTGTGAAATTTTGTGGTTATTGTGGGAGCCGGTTTATCCCAAAACATCCTACCGTACGTATCTTTATATGTACTATCTTTATCCTTATATGCATGAATCTGTAATTCCAGGTCGTCTTTCCAAGCTAATCGTGTACCACCATCATGAGGGGTGAGTTTCAGCCGCCTTATATTTTTCTCCGATAACCAGTCAGTCATATGCAAGAAATGCGATTTGTCTACACGCCCTGCGCCGATAGAAGCAAAACCGTTATCAACCCCGATAAAATCTTTTACGGTCAACCCATTTCCCTTATCAGCTTTCGGTAATTTGATTTCCTTATCTACTCTAGACGCCACTAATAGAAAACGTTTTCGTTTTTGAGGAACTCCGTAATGCATTGCATCAATTATGTCATAGTGAACACCATAATTGTTCTTCTGAAGGAAATGTAAAAATTCCGTCAACTTACTTTCATCCTTGTTAATAAGTATCCCTCTGACATTTTCGACTACGATAAATCCAGGCATGAAAAAGCTGACGAATTTTTGAAAATCCTCTAACAGGTGTTTAGTTTCCAGCGACCTCTCTTTTTCTGTATGTATTTGTGTCCAGTATTGGCAGGGGCTGCAGCCCGCAAAAATCATCGAGCCGTCATTCCGTTCTATGTCTAATTTTTTTAGCTGCTTAATTGTAAGTTCTTTGATATCAGAATGGATAAATTTTGATTCCAGATTGTTGGTCTCGTAAGTATCCTTACACTCCTCATCTATGTCAATTCCAGCTACCACTTTGATGCCAGCAAGTGTTAAGCCGAAAGTCATACCTCCGGCACCGCAGAAAAAGTCTATCGCCCGAAATATTTTTGTTTTACCTCCTCCCATGGTCATAAATTCTATCACCTAAGAATACTATCAGCAATTTAGAAATTGCTAAGAGATTTTATATTCCTGCGCTTCACAATTGTTGCGAAGTCCAAATCCAGTGCTTCTTCTCAAATAATAGTTCGGTATCGTTCCAATGTGGGCTACCCGAGCGGCTTGCCAGCTTCCTGGCTGCAGAACCTGATGACCTCGGCGAAGTTGCCGATTCTGACCAGGTTGTTGGTCTCAGAGAAGCCGTCATAGGTGAGGCTTATCCAGGGTTTTTGATAGGCTGCGCTGAGCTTCTCCGCCATGGCAGCCACGATACCGCCGGGCATGCAGCCGTGGGGCATAACGGATATGACGCCGGCAAACTTCGGACTCTCCAGCCAGTGAACGCCGCTGCCTATGCTGAGCACCGCCTCGCTGCCGCATTTCGGCGACAGATACCGGCTGGTCAGCTTCAGTAGCTCGGACGTCGAAGGCTCCTTGCCGTCAACCGAATCGCCGAAATTAGCCGCCACCGCGTGCTCGTCGTGCTCCTGTATGCGCTTCCTGATGTAGCTGGCGGCAATCTTCTTGAACTTTTTATCCTTAACGGCATCTTCGAGGTTGCGGTAAGAGGTGTACTTTATCCACTCCCCCATCGGAGCCACCACCACCTCTAGACCGGCAGCCTCGCAGGCTCGAACCAGGTTGCTGTTGCTGAACTTGTTGGAGCGGAGGTATATCTCGCCGTTTATGCCCACCAGCGGTCTTTTAGGCAAGTGAGAGTCAATTAAAGCCCTGAATCCTGAAGCCGCCTGCTTCAGGACATCATCCAAAGGCTCCTTGCTTCGAACGCAGTCCGCAATCCGTTTCAGATATTCATCGAACAATACATCCGATTCCCAAGCATGTTTTTCGTAGGGGCGGGTGCTCCACAGCAGCTTCTCCAGGCAGTCTACAGCCACCACTCCCCTCCATGCCAAGCGCTCAAAGCCGGGACCCAGACCCAAATCACGATAGGCATTATTAGATACGGTGCTGCGTACCACGAGGTCGAAGCCGATATCCCTGAGCAACCTGTTCTGCTCCACGGCATACTTGCCCAGTCGGCATGGACCGTATGAGCCAGCCATGAAGCCCTCGACATCTTTAGAGTCGGCGCCGTTCTCATAGTAATACCGCATGAAGTCACCCAGCGTAACCCGGTAAGGCAGGCATTCTCCGCCGGTGGTCATCTGGTTGCTGTACAAAATATTGCGCTCATCCGGCTCGGGGAGCACCATGGTCCGGGCACCGTAGGCTTCCATAGCCGCACTTATAGCTTCAACATGCGGCGCCATCCGGGGAATGATAACCATCTTCTGCGTGTTGACGACCGCAGATGTCCCCCGGTAGATATCCTTTCGCTGAACCGTGCGCTGCCTGGCGGAGCGAGAGAAACCGGTAATCGTGTCCACGAAAGCTTCGAGGCGGGTAACGATGCCGGCTTCGGCAGCATGCTCGTCTATTTCCAGCTGCCCCAAAGGCTTACCGCCCATTATATCTTCCACCATCCTGGTTACGAACGAGTTGGGACCGCAGCCAAAATTGGTCAGCACCAGTCCGTAAAGCTGTGAGTCCGATGCCGTGATGGCGGCGCCGGCTATCTGCTTGCTCTCGTAGAGCCAGTATGGACGGTCTGAGTACTGCTTCGGGTCTATAGAGCTAAGGGACAGGAAATCGAGCGGTATCGGCACCACGCCGAGCTGGGAAAGCTTCTCGGCTATGCCCAGATTGGCTCCCGAGTCCTGAGAAACATAGGAGCGGGCGAAGAGCACCACGCCGAGCTTGCCGCTTTTACGCAGTTGCTTCAACAGCTTCTTGCCCACAACCTGCATATCCCTTTCGAACTTCTGCTGCGCCTCGATGCCGGCAAGCGCTGCCTGCCTGCCCTTGTTACGGCTGAACCCCATCTTGGCGGCTATACCAGCAAGATTAGCTATGACATCATCATCGCCGCGGCTGAAATCGAGCACCGGTATCAGGAGGCGCTCTTTCAAGTCTACAGCCTGGCGTATTATGAACGGCGATGCCTGCACCAGCGGACAGGAATACTTCTGATTCTCATCCCCTTCCTTTTCGCCCAGCCGTATAGCGCAGGGATAGAGAATATAGTCGACATCCGAGAGGCTCGCCGCATGTCCGTGCAGAAGCTTAAGTGGAAAGCAGCTATCGGAATAGCTCAGCTCGACGGAGTTCTCGATTGTCTCTTTAGTAGTATTACTGGAAAGAACTACTCTGGCACCGAGAGCATTAAGAAAACCGATGAGCAGCGGCGCGTAGTCATAAACAAGTAGCGCCCGGGGAATTCCCACCGATGGACCGGTGCCGGAGCCTTCCTTGTATTCACGGAAAAGCAGCTTTTCTCGCTCATCGAAGAAGGTCTTCACCTTGCCCCGGCTTATGGTGCTATCATAGCGGTCACACCTGCTGCCGTAGAACGTGGGTTTCTCATCAGCCATCTGCATTCGGGTGATATTGCAATTGTTGTCGCAGTGCTTGCAGACAAATGTGGAGAGAGTGGGCTGGCTGTCTATGATATTTTGAAAGCCACGGAACCTGGATTCCTGACCGGATATGTTCTCTTTTGCCAGCAGCGCCGCGCCGATGGCACCGCTGATTTCCTTGTGCTCGGGCACGGTCAGTTTTCTCCCCTTAAGCTGCTCGCGGAAGGCGGAAACGACGGCATGGTTGTAGAACACGGCACCGGTCAGTATGACCTTATCACCCAGTCGCCTGTTCCCCACCACCTTGGAAAGGTAGTTTTTGGCTATCGAGTTCGACAGGCTGGCAGTGATTACCGGCAGCGGCATGCCATCCTGCTGGACTGAGGTCACCGCCTGCCCCATGAAGGCAGCGCACCTCGTCCCCAGGTCGATAGTGTATGGCGCTTCGAACGCCAGACTGGCGAACTCACCGTTGTTGACCGAAATACCGAGCATCTCGGCAAGCTCATCGATGAAGCTACCTGTACCTGCTGCGCACGCCTTATTCATCTGGTAGTCAACCACAACTCCGTTTCTCTTGATGACTAGCTTGGAGTCCTGCCCGCCGATTTCAATTATGTCGGCATCGGCATCGATTTCCGCAGCCGCCCTCGTCTGTGCCGTGATTTCATTCTTGATGAGGTCGGCTCCAATCAGGCTGCCGACCAGATATCTGCCGGAGCCGGTAACGCCGGCGCCAGCTATTTTGACTTGACCCGCACCGTAGCGGAGCAGGTTTCTAAATACCTCCTTTATGGCATCGATAGGTCGTCCTGCGGTCATAAGATAATGCTTTGCCAGCACGTTCTTGCCCGATTCATCCATTATCACCGCCTTGGTGCTGGTGGAGCCGACGTCAACACCGAGATACCCGGTGCACGGCTCGGTTACGCGCAGGTCTGCCCCGTCTGATTTGAGCGATACAACCTCGAGCGGGGGCATCTGATAATAGCGCTGGGCGATATCCACTTCAGGCAGGGTTATAGAGCCAGGCTTTTTGCCTGTGGAAAGCAGCGCCGCGCCGATGGCGGCGAGATGCGTATAGTTTTCAGGTATGATTACACTCGTGGCATGCCCGTTCCTGGCGGAAACCACCTCTTCCAGCGCCTTCACTATGGCACGGTTGGCAGCCACACCGCCAACAAAATATAAAGGCTCCTGAAAAGCCCCCTTTTTGATTGAGGCGACCATTCGAGCGACGCTTTCGCACAGCGCATACAACATGGATTCGACCGGAACCCCCTTCTGCTGCAGGTGAATCAGGTCTGTCTTGGCGAATACGCTGCACCGGGCGGCTATACGGGGCGGGCTGTCCTGGCATTTCAACGCCAGGCTGGATAAGTCGTCCATGCTGATGCCGAGCCGGTACGCCTGCTGCTCCATGAAACGCCCGGTGCCGGCGGCACAGAGTGGATTCGATGACAGCCGCCACGGTTTTTTTAACCCATCTTCAAGCTCGATGACCAGCGAGCTCTGACCGCCTATCTGCACGATTGTCCTGGCGTCAGGATGGTAATGAAGCAGCCCGGCAGCAATGGACAGGGGACTGCCGTACTCCGCCCAGTTCATCTCCTTTGGGATTACGGCTACTCCAGAGCCTGAGACCCCGGCAGAAGCAACATCTTCGAGGTTGAACTCATGAGATAGCCTGGAGATAAGCGAGCGCAGTGCAGCCCTGGGGCTTGATATCACCTTTTCGGTGTCAAGCCGGAGCAGTGTGCCGCGCTCATCGACAAGCGCCAGCTTGGCATTCACAGAGCCGATATCTACACCTAGAAGATAAGACATTCTCATCTGCTACCCGACTGCAGCGCGTTTTTCAGAATGTTTCGACAGGAACTCAAGGAGCATGGCATTAAACTCCTCTGCCTGCTCCCTGGGCGCAGAATGCCGCGCGTTGCTTATCACTACGAGCTGTGCATCGGACATTTTCGACGCATACCCCGCCTTAACGGATACCGGCACAAAGTCCGCATCGCTGGCAATCATCAGTGTGGGGCAGTTTATAGCGCCAAGTCGGTCGGCGACGCTCCATTTTACCAGCGCCCCGAAGGCATTGGCATAAGCCAGCTTATTGTTCACTGCCATACGCTGGATTACAGATTGGGGCGGACCTTTCCGGTCGGGCGCCAGCACCGGTTGTTTAACGCCATTTTGCTCCTTATTACGCATTCCGTTAAAGGGAAGAAAAAGCATGTGCTTGAAACATTCTACGCCGTCGTTGAATGTCCGTATCGAGCCTTCGGGAAGGCAATTCACAGCCACCAGGCTGGTGACCATTTCCGGTACGTCAACTGCAAGTTGAAAACCGACCATGCCTCCCATGGAGAATCCGACTACATGTGCCGAGTCGATTCCAAGCGCCCTCATCAGCTCCACGGCATCGGCGGCAAACAGCTTAATGCTGTAAGGTTCACGAAGCGGCCTGTCGGAACGCCCGTGTCCGCGAACATCGAACGTAATCACACGGTAGTGCCGGGCAAAGAAGGGAACCTGTTTTTTCCAGCTCCGGCTGCTTGAAGCCAGTCCGTGAATGAACAGCAGTGGCTCACCCTGCCCGGTCACCTCATAGTAGATACCGGTGTTATTGACACGCAGTTTTGGCATGACAGTTTATCCGTAATATTTTGCTGCAAGCGGCTAAAGGATGCAAGTTTTTGTACTCATCCGGTAGGCTGGTGACACCTTTTTGATTTTGAGGGTGCAGCTATAGCTTCCAGCTATCTTTCATTCCCCCTCACTCTAACTCTCTCCCTCCAGGGGGAGGATTAAGGTGAGGGTGAAAAAGTATAACTATCCTTGAGTTTGAGAAAAGGAGGACATTCTCTGGTAGAGCTGCCCCATGAGTCCACTTGCCTTCCCCACACCGTCGGCTAAACGGGCGAAATTTGCCTCGGTCGGTATTGTTTGCCCACCCGCAGTGACAAAATCCGCTGCTGTCTCACCAACCTTAACACAAACTGCAAGCAATTGTTCAAATGTTTTCTTTGCCTCCTGCAGCTCTTTCTCCCTGGGCTTAGGCAGTTTCTTGGCATGCTGCAGCAT
>Ga0163209_1001010_pt1 | contig 12338 bp, 6 predicted proteins | sample Kivu_160m_FD_113538 | JGI IMG/M metagenome (GOLD analysis project Ga0163209, IMG submission 113538) | Freshwater microbial communities from Lake Kivu, Western Province, Rwanda to study Microbial Dark Matter (Phase II) - Kivu_160m | ecosystem: Environmental > Aquatic > Freshwater > Lake ... | reverse complement strand
GTCCAGAGACGATGCGAGGACGCTGCTGGCTTCAGCCAAAAAGCGCTGGGATTCCTCAGCGCGTTTGCGCGCCGTGATATCTCGCGCGATCGTCGATGCCCCGATCACCCTACCGGCAGAATTCTTGATCAGGGAAACGCTCACCGATACGTCGATGCGGCGGCCATCCTTTCTAATCCGTTCGGTGTCATGGAGCCGCGTTGGCTCGCCGCGTTTAAGACGTTGTGTGATCGTGTGAAACTCATCCTGGCGTTCCGGCGGGTAGAGCATCCCGATCGACTGGCCAACTGCTTCCTCCGCGGAATAGCCGAAGAGCCGCGTCGCGCCGGGATTCCAACTTTGAACAATACCATCAACGGTCTTACGGATGATGGCGTCCTCGGAAAACTCGACGATGGCAGCCAGCCGCGCCAATTCCTCCTCTGCGCGCCGGCGCTCGGTAACGTCGTGAAAGATATTGACCGCGAATTGCACCTGCCCGCGTTCGTCCAGAACGGGAGCCGCGCTGACGAGGGACCAGTGTTCTTCCCCGGTCTTGAGCACGCGAAAGCGCACCAACGTCGTTTCCGGCTTTTCTCCCTTCAACGCCTGCCGGCCCGGTAGCCGTTCCAACGGGAGCGGTTGCCCCGTTTCATCCATCACGACAAAATTCTGCATGATTTCCGAGACAGATGCATCCAGGAGCGCCTGGGGCGAAGGAAAGCCAATCAGCCGCGCGGCGGCATCATTCGCATAGATCATTCGGCCTTTCGAGTCTTGCGCCGTAATACCATCGGCGACGCCCTGGAGGATGATGGCTTGCTGCTCCCTGGATAGTCTGAGCGCCTCTTCGGTCTTTTTGCGTTCGAGGAACTGTCCAATCTGGCTTCCCAGTGCGCTCATCAATTGAAGGAACGCTTCGTCCGGCGGGCGGACCTGGGGGCTGAAAAACTCGATGACGCCGGTGAATTCATTGTTCGATAAAATCGGAAAACCGAACGCGCCATGCAGATTGTTTTTCGCCGCGACCTTTCCACGCAGAAAGTTGGCTTCCTGAGTCACATCGCTGATCCACGCTGGACTTCTGCTCGACCAAACACGTCCCGGCAGCCCGACGTCAGGCGCGAAGAGCATCTCACGGGTGAGCGCTTCGAACTCCTCGACCTTTACTGCAGCGACGTGCCAGACATCGACACACCGCAGCAGATCGACGTTGCGGTCGATGTCCCACAGCGTGCCGATTTGCCAGTCCGCGCTTTCACAAATCGCCTGGAGGATTTTGGGCGTTGCTTCACTCAGCGTGTCGGATTCGGCGAGCGCGCGCGTCACGGCGTACTGTGCAGCTTGCCGTTTTTCGGCCTGCTTGCGATCGGTGATGTCGCGGAGGATGCCCGTGAAGAAGGGTTCGCCGTTGCGGACGAATTTGCCAAGCGAGATTTCCAAAGGAACCGTCTCGCCGTTCTTCCGTGAGCCGACGAGTTCGACGCCTTCCCAGGAGATCCGCCGCTCGCCGGTCTCAAGGCGCCTCTTCAGCGAAGCGCCGTGCACATCGTGTTGGTCCTCCGATATCAAGATCGCCAGGTCTTGGCCAAGCAATTCTGCTCGGGTATACCCGAATATTTCTTCAGCCGCCCGATTTGCAAATAAGATCTTGTCGTCTTTGTCGATCGTGACGATGGCGTCGGACGCGGCTTCGGCGACGGTACGATAACGCTCTTCGCTGTCGTGCAGCGCTTCCTCTGCACGGCGGCGCTCGGCGATATCGCGGAAAACGAGGATGACGCCCACGAGGTTTCCCTTGTCGTCCCGGATGGGCGCGGCACTGTTATCGATGGGAATTCCTTTTCCGTCCGCGGCGATTAACACGCTGTGATTCCTCAGCTCGGCGATAGCACCTTCTCGGAGTACCCGGCTGACGGGATTCTCAACTGGATTTCCGTTCTTCTCGTCAATGATGTGCAGTACATCCGCAAGGGGTTTTCCTGCTACATCCTCCGGCATCCAACCGGTCAGCGATTGGGCGACCGGATTCATGAACGTGATCAGACCGTATTCGTCTGTCGTGATCACGGCATCGCCGATGCTGGACAACGTGACGCTCAGAAGTTCGCGCTGATCGCGCAAGCGCGCTTCACTCCGCTCGCGCAAGACGGTCAGCCAATTGACGAGCAGCGCGATGAAGGCAAAGACGCCGAGGCGCACCACTTCATCGAGGGTTGCGAATCTCAGTGGGAAAGTCGGGCCGAGGATAAAATAGATGTTTGCCAAAAGGGCAATGACGGTCGCGAAGAGGCCGGGCCCCAAGCCGCCATACCAGGTGCTGATCAAAATGGCAGCCACAGCCAACAGAAATGGACTGCCTGTCTGCAGCACCGTCGCCTGGGTGATCGCCATCGCGGCTAGACTGGAGATCACGGCCACTCCGTAACGTCGCACGGGGGAAAGTTTGGCTTGCTTCATCTTTAGCTCCGAAAGCATGCGGCAGTCTGAGTCGACGATGGGGCGCGGCGCATTCGTTCCATATTATACCTGCCCGGCAATCTCGTGTAAATGGGTCTCCCCGAGCTGACGGACTATTCCCATTGGTTGAGGTTGACTCCCATCTAGCCTTAACCCGATCGCGCGAACCGGCAGCCAGAAGCATATCACAAATCCGCGCGCGTGTCTTTCGTTTTTTTTACATTCCTCCTGTCGTAGAAAATATGACAGACCAACTATTACTGACCGGCCCCCTTGTTACCTCCTCGGATTTTCCCGCAGAACGATACGTGGATCCCCAACTCGTTCATCGCCGCAGCTTTGGCGAACAACGCGCGCCGCGCGTCCGCTTCACTCGGCGCGTAGACGACCTGGATGTGGTTCGCCTTATGGCGCGCCATAAACTGATCGCGCGTAATGCCGCGCATGACGAGGTGCATCATCGGCCATTGCTCGGTCGTCTGTTTCCAGTTATCTTCTGCGATTTCCCTTGGCACGCTGACCGCTTCGCCCAGGCCGATGTCGCAGTGGAGCCGATTGTTCGCGCTGAAGACGCGGCTCCACACCACCGCGCCGGGCTTGCTGACGCCTTTGATTGTACTGCCGCCGAGCGGAAAATACATCGCGGGCTGACGTTCGCCGATGGCGTCCGCATAGCCGCCGGCCAGGTGCGCCGGCGGGACTGCACCGGAGATTTCGAGAATCCACACGAAAGCGTCAATCCCACCGGCTTTGATATGGCGTCCCCAGCGCACGTCGTGCAACGTCGTTTCGGGCGCAAAGCCGAAAATGTCCCAGAGGCGATTCGTGATCAGCGCGTCGAGTCCGGCGCACTCGTCCACTTCGTTGAAATGCGGCAGCGCTCGCCCGGCAAACAATTCCTCGCCGGTGCTTTCGTCATAGACCGGCGGACGGTCCACATTGTTGAGCAATCCCTCGACCAAGTCAGACGCGGGCGTCACATCTTTCAGACCTTGCTGGTACTGAATGCCGATCGTATCGCAGCCAAATTCGTGTGCCATGCGAACTGCCGCGATGTACATCTTGCACTGCAACACAACTTGCGCCTCGGTCAGTTCTGTTTTTTCGTCGGCGCCGAGATGGAATTGCATCCCTTTGGCGAGCAACCACGCGTACACCTTGCGCGCGTCGGCATCAGACACGGTTCGCATTTTGGCGAAGAGGGCAGATTGGCTCAGGCGTTCCTTGAACACTCCAATCGGACTGAGCAATTCATCGGGAATAATCGCATTGTACATTCCCATACATCCTTCATCGAAGATGCCCATGATGGATTTATTCTCGCGGAATTCGCGCGCGAACTTGACGCCGATTTTTGCCGCGTTCACAGGCACACGCACGTCGTCGAACCGGCGGACATGCGACGGGTCGTGTTTCACCTTGCCGGTCTTGAGCCATTTGCACAAGCCCTTGATGAAGAACTCGTCATCGAAATCTTCGCTCCACAGTGTGGAGTACTTGGCTCCCGCTTTGGTGAGCGAACCGTTGAGGTTGAGCATTCCAACTAGCCCGGGCCATTGACCACTCCAATTCGCAACGGTGAGAATCGGACCGCGATGCGTCATCAAGCCGGGCAACACGTGATGCGTATACTGCCATACCGCCTCCGCGACGATGAGTGGCGCGTGCGGCGGAATCGTTCGAAAGACCTTGATGCCGCGCCTTTGCGAATCGATAAAGCCATGCTTGAGAACGGGGTCGAATGGATGAGCGCGTTTCACTTGCGCGCCCTCGTGCTCGACCGCCGCAATCACTCGTTTTTCCATCGCGTCTTGCGCCGCCCAACAATTTTGATTTGCCGACAAGCGCAGGTCGCCGCTAGCGACGAGATACACGGTTTTCATGGTCTCCTCTTATTCCCTCAAACGGCTCGATATGTCCCTGTGACAATCATATCACTATTTCCCTTTCGAGTCACTCATCATATGCAGGCTTTGATCTACACCCATTTGTATAGGTAGTCTTCCTACTCCTTGTCGATAGTGATGGGAGCGACTTTCAGTATACCACCCATCGAGGAGTGCCAACCAGGATTCGAACGTGAACGGGTGATTGTACACATCACTGTGGCGCAGGCGGCTCGCCTGCGGGCTGGCAGCCCGCGTTACAGCACTTGTGTGCAATCACCACAACGTAAAGTGTTGTATGGCGTCGGTATCTGCGATATAATGCCCAGCGTGGACTCGGCTTCCCTCCCCCTCCAAACCTTGCGCGGCGTCATCGAACGCATCACGTTCTACAACGAAGAGAACGGGTACACCGTCGCGCGCCTCGCGCCCGAAGGCAAATCCTACACCGTTACCGTCGTCGGCAACCTGATGGGCGCGAGCGTTGGCGAATCGCTTTTGCTCGAAGGCGTGTGGCAGAATCATCCGCAGCACGGCCGCCAGTTCGAGATCAAGCGCTTTTCCCTCCAACTCCCCGCGACGGTTGAAGGGCTGAAGAAATACCTCGGTTCGGGACTCATCAAGGGCATCGGTCCCGTCACGGCGGAACGCATCGTCAAGCATTTTGGACTCGACACGCTGGAGGTCATCGAGAACGATGTGGCGCGACTGAGCCAAGTGGGTGGCGTTGGCCCCAAGCGTATTGAGATCATTCGGCGCGGTTGGCAGGAGCAAAAGCAGATCAAGGAGGTGATGCTGTTTCTGCAGAGCCATGGTGTCAGCACCTCGCTGGCAGTGAAAATCTACAAAGAATACGGCGATAGCGCGCTGCACGTCGTGCAGCACGAGCCGTACCGCCTGGCGCGTGACATTTACGGCATCGGTTTCCTCACAGCGGACAAGATCGCCCGCGCGATCGGCATCCCGGAAGATGCGCCGGCGCGCATCGAGGCCGGCGTGCGGTACGTGCTTGGCAAATTCAGCGACGACGGGCATGTCCTTGCGGTTCGAGACGAGCTTGTTCGCGATGCGGTCGAGACGCTCGGGGCACAAGCCCAGCTGGTCGAAGAGGCAATTGAGCGGCTTGAAAAAGCGGAAGAATTATTCATCGAGGATGAGGCGGTCTATCTCGCGCCGTTCTATTACGCCGAGATTGGGGTCGTCAATCGCCTGAAGCAGATCAAAGCGAGCACACAGAGTCGACTCGCCGAGTTTCGCACCGTCGACTGGGGCGTCGCGTTTGAATGGATCGCGAGACAGAGCAAGATCGCGCTGACTGCAAAGCAGCAGGAGGCAATCAAAACCGCACTGACGGAAAAAGTCTCGATTCTCACTGGCGGGCCCGGCACCGGCAAGACGACGGCGGTGCGGGCGCTGATTCAACTCTTGAAGGCGAAACGCCACACCTTCAAACTCGCCGCGCCCACCGGTCGCGCGGCCAAGCGTCTGAGTGAAGCGACCGGCCAGCCCGCGCAAACGCTGCATCGGCTGCTCGAGTACAAGCCATTTGAAGGAAACAAGTTCCTGCGCGACCGCGACAATCCACTCGATGCCGATCTCATCATCGTCGATGAGCTCTCGATGATCGACCTCCTTTTGATGAACGCGCTGCTCAAAGCGAGGGTAAGTCAATCGCTAGTTGCAAACCTTGGGGCGTCAATCCACACGTAACATAAAGTTGCCTAAATCCTCTCTCACCGTGTACTTCCGCCCTCAAGTCTAGCATACTGAACAACTCGCGCTTCTGTTCATATGTTGGGCGATCGCCAAGTTTCTTCCGCACCGTCGCCGCGACCGTTTTGATCGTGGTAATGTCATTTTCGGTTATGTCTCGCTGCGCGAGATCCGCCTTAAGCGGATCTCGCTCTTCCATAAGAGCGTTTCTCTCCTTCGCGATTTCAGTCCGATGCTTTCTGATCGCCTCTTTGACGGCTTCATCATCTCCCTCGGACTCAGCCAAGTCCGCAGTGAGTCGCGCGATCTTTTGATCTGCCTTGTCGATCAGATTCTCAACCATTGCTAGCCGCTGGCGCTTTGGCTCTTGTTCCTCTCGACGCCGGGCGACCATCTCATTGATGCCTTTCTGTAGTTTCGCATCGTCGCTTAGCAATTCTCGTAGCCAATCCCACACGATTGCATCGCACCTTTCGGCAGGTACAGAACGGCCTCGTCGCGGGCATGGATGCAGGCCGTCAATGTTGGACGGGCATTTGTAAAGGTGGCGTCGTTCGCCCGCGCGATTCACGTAAAACGTTCCATACATGCGCCTAGTGCATTTTTGACACACGATATACCCAGAGATCAGGTACTCGTAATGACTGTTCCGTCTGGAAAATCGCTTATTGCGCGCCAAACGCACTTGCGCCGCCTCAAACATCTCGCGACTAATTACCGCCAACCCCGGCACATCGATTGGTATCCACTGGTCGCGAGGATTACTTATTTTCTCACCATTCGCCGCGATATGTGACTTGCTGTAGTAGGTTCGCCCCGCGTAGATTTCATTTACCAATATTCGCCGGACCGCAGACATGCCCCAATGAGTCAATTGCCCTCGCGAGCCGGGAGACGGAATCTTCAGTTCATAGAGCCGTTCGGAAATGCGGTAGAGATTCAGGGGACCACTGGTCGTATCACCGTTTACAAACCACTCAAAGATGTTGCGGACCACCTCCAGTTTGTCTTCACAGGGCACTAGATGCGCCTCCTGCCGTTTACCCACGCGCCGTGTGCCGTAGGGACATCGTCCGTCCATTATCATCTTGCCGCTCAGTGCCTTGGCAATCTTTCCGCGTCGTGTTCGTTCTTTTATCTTTTCGCGCTCGAACTCTGCAATAACACCTTCGATGTTCTCAGTCAATCGTCCTTCGGCTGTATCCTCTGACTTGCCGCGATTAACGTAGTGCAACTCGATGCCCAATCGTTGCCATTCTTCGCGCAGGACTAGCATATGCGCAAGATTGCGACTCAACCGGTCCGCCGTATGGACGACCACGCTGTCGACCTGCCCTTGTGCGATCAATGCTCGCACTCTGTCTAAGCCGGGGCGATCCAGTTTTGCGCCGCTGAATTCGTCGGTGACCTCCGCCACGACAATCAAGTCATGTGCTTGAGCATAGCGCCGGCATGCGTCCAGTTGGCTCGGCAAACTGTACCCCTTCTCAGCTTGCTCGTCAGTGCTTACACGGGCGTACAGGACAGTTCGTTTGCTCATTATTGCCACTCCTTCATCGTCGAATAGGTGAGTTCCTATCCCCCGCGGAGACCTGGTATGAGCATCGTGCATCTGCGGGCTAACATCATATGTGAATTTCCCGCATGGATCGTGACGCAATGAAGTTTCACGCCTCGTTTGACGAACTCTTTTTCGAGTGTCAATAGATCCACCGCAGAACGGGACAAACGAGAAAGATCACGCACGACCACTCTCTGTATGGAGTCGCGGGCAAGCAACGTTCGCAGCCTTTTCAGCGCAGGGCGGTCGAGTTTCGCACCGGAAAATCCTGCGTCGACGAACACGCCAACCACATTCCAACCTTTTTCTTCGGCGTACTGACGACAAGTGGCAACCTGTTTGCGCGTAGAATTGCCGAACTTGGTTCGTGCTTTAACTGCGTTTCGCGCGTAGATTACTGCCTTCATTTTAGACTCCTCTTCGTCTTTTTATCGATGCGGAGGCGAGCTGTCTCGCCCCCGCTCTCGCGTCTCGGGTTTTGAAGTGAATCGCTCGCTCCCTGTCACCATTTGCCGACTGCCTCACTTTATGCAAGCGGCTCATCAGCTTTTGCAGACGCCCACAGACTCTCCGCTGTCGGCCGTCTGCTCAATTCTCGCACTTCCGTTGCAGAAGGCATTGGTGGCATCGTTCGTCCTTTAGAGAATCGCAACGGTCTTGATATGAAGAGTAGCCCTAGATTGTCGTTTGGTTTTGCCTGCGCGTCACACCTTATTGCCCTTGATGCGACGCAAGTGGTGGCAACAGTGTCTCACCGTCGGGTGTATTTGGCTTGCGCCTAGCGCTAGAGTTCTTGATGTGCTTTCCGCGCAAGCTTCTTCCTAAACATCGCTCGTTTCTTCTCGTCAGGACATCTTCCCGAGTGACGAATAACTACAAAGCGTCCGAACCTAGGGTCTACTGCGCTCGCGGATTTTTCCCAGGTTTGACCACGTTTGATTGTTTGACCGCATTCCAAACACCGGCGCGGGTTTCCTTTGACCGGACCCACTCCGTAGACTGAATACGGAGACTTGGTGAGATCGATTAGCACATGTCCCTTTTTTCGTTTCATGCTTCACCTTTTGGAAGTTTGAGAGGGTGCAGTGCAAGCCAATTCATCCATTCTTTTTCCAAATTGCCGCAACCTCGGTTGCGGCGTAGTCGACGGCGTCGACGTTTCTCATTAAATTCGACGTCGCTAGTTTCGTCCTCCAGCGGTCTGTGGTTATTAGTTAGCTCTGCTTGCTGCGCCCCACCCCCTTCCAAAAAACAAACCCCTGACTGCTGCGTGGAAGCAATCAGGGGCTTGGCGCGATTTCCCCCAAGGTATGGTATAATCGCGTCAGCCTGTCTCGCTGCCTACATCAGCGGGTCGGGTCAGAGTCGCGTGATTGCTGTCAACAATCACGCGGCTCGTTTCTTATTTTGTGAGATACATTACATCGCTGTAATATATTATAACACACATCTTAGGCCAAGTCAACTCACTTCGGTCCACGGCGTTTGTCATTTGATCTTGCAGCTGCTTTGAGATACCTGAATAAAGAATCGCGGCTAACTTGCCATAGCGGGCCAAACCTGCGGGCTTTCACGTTGCCCGTTCTGACCAATTCCCTGAGATAGTAAGGATGATAGCCACTCAACTTAGCTGCTTCTGTGACAGTCAACCACTTCTCAGCCATGGCATACCTCCAATACCATTATACCACAGCATGTCGCGGCAACTGCACGCGCTTTTTCAGCAGGAGCAAAACTCGCGTGCAAACCGAACTCTTCTTCGTTCTTACACCCAAAATTGCGCCATTCGCGCGCTTGTACGTGAGTTTTGCACCTACTGCTTTATTCAGTTGGTAAAGTACCTCACGAGCCGGACTACTGTCCGGCGTAGACATCTGCCTGAGTTTCAGTTGTCGTTTCACCGTGATCACTTTTAGCATTTGCTGCTTGAGGCCATTTGAGGATCGATTCGTAGACCCTGGCTAACAAGACAGCCTCCTGATCTTCAGCCTGAGCATCAGTGTCACAGTTTGACAGAGGAGATGGGATTGCTTGCATTTGTTCTCTTTCGACCTCCATTTCCCAAAATACGCGTGCTCCGCTACTTTCGTCTCGTCTACACCGACGTGCGTTATCCTCGCTGATATAATGGATGGTTCAGGATGCGATCCACACAGGCATGAGATTCTCGCCGTTGTGCCTCGGGCATTCATTCGCATCGAATTGCGAAGGCATATACTTTCGCGCCGAATTGCTCAGCCAACGCGATGAGTCTGCTCCTGATATGAGCGTCGCGATATATTACCACACCACCCTGGATCAGTTCGGTGATTCGCAGCAAATAACTGCTGGATTCAATACGCAAGACTGCCGCCGGAAGGGAAGCCGAAGGAGTAAAGTACGAACTGACCTGAATCGCTCTCCGCCTGAATTCTGAGCGTAATACTGCCAAGAGCTCATCACTGAACTGCAGGCGTATGTCTGAGGACGTTGGTCGAGGGGAATGGATCCGAGAGTAAGCCAGGACGGTGACAGCGTTCTGATTTTGCTAGTCAATGCCTTAATTATCGCTCGAGACGTCAGGAACCTTGCGCTGTCCAATTGCAGGGTACAGTCGGTGGGAACAAGATCCAAATGGAGCGTACATCCGGATCAGTTTGGCTAATCAAACGTCCACGTGTCGATTCGGTTGGTTCTAGTATATCAAGTCGCTCTGATAATAAAGTGAAAAACGCCTGAAAGGCACAAGATGGCAAAGAAACTGGGGATCAATTCCAAGAAATCGGCCGTCTGTCGAGTATTCAAGAGGAACCCTGGAAAGCACCCTTGCCTCAGTTCATCGAAGAGCGTTATGTCCGTTGATTTGAGACGACACGGCCGGACCCAGTGAGGCACGCGCCACGGGAGGTGGAATCGGATTTCCAACATTGATCGCATGACCACGCGAAGGAGTGTTCAGGGCAAACGGATATACAGTGTGCCAAGCAAGGCGCCACTGATAAGTCGCTTGAACCGAAGCCGTTCTCCGCGCGTGGGTTTTTGGCAATCACTCCGTAGTTTAAGATTTAAAAAGGGACTCCCCCGGCATTCTTGCCGGGGGAGTCCCTTTTTAAATTGAGACCACCGGGTTTCCCAACCTGGCTAGCCGAACGGCAGAGACATGAAGACAGAAAAAACGACAGCAACACTCGCCACGGCGATCACCCAGCCCAGAATCACTTGGGTTGGCGTATGCTGGTGAAGATAGATCCGAGCCCAGCCGACAGTGAGCGCCGCAACACCTACGAGGATGCTAACGGGAATTGAAACAAAGAAAAGGACCGCTGCGCAGCCCGCCGTAACGCCAGCGTGCGCCGAGGCTTTTGTTTGGGTCGTTACCAGCGTGCCCATGGCCAGAGCGACGATGGCGGCTACGAGACTAGCGACCAGAATCCGCGGCGCTCCGAGGCCAACAAAGAGGACCAGTCCGATAACGAAGCAAGTGCCCCCGAAGAAATAAATGCTAAACCGATGCTGGCGGACGGAGACATCTGCATCGGTATAGTGCCCGCTTCGCACCCGGAGCGCGATGAAGACTATTGCCGGGAGGATGACAATGACAATGAAAAACGCGGTCCACTGTGCAGAAGCGACCGCCGCATTGGTCATCGCGTAGGCAGCATACCAGAGTGTTGGCACTGAGATCACAAAGGGATGGAAAATCCAGGATAGAACCTGTGCCACGAAGCGCCAGAGTCTGGAGTCACCGCTCATCACTCTCATCACTCTCCTATTCTCGAACGGGTGACAGCACCACGGGCAATTTGGCGCACGTGCTGCAAGAGTTCAACCCAGTCCTGTGTCTCGGGCAAGTCGGCCAAGAGAGGCTCCAACCTGGCGGGTACCACGACGCGTCCATTGGCCTCTTGCAGTTCAGCCAGAAGGAAACTGCGCCGATCCAAGATGTCGATGAGGACACAGTAGATCGCGTACGAGGGCTCGAACCACCGCTCGCGCCATTTGGGCTGCGGCCACGGCGGCGGGGCGGTCAATTCCACCAACCGGCGGCGCAGCGCCTCCAGATCGCGCCGCGTGCGCTGTTGTTCGACGTACATGAAGAAGCGCGCCAAGATGCGAAGCCAGCGGAGCGGGACAAACGAGAGGGCAAACCCGACAATGCAAACCGCAATCAGAACGTCGGCGAGCGACCACACGGGCGCGGTGAGCGGCGACGTCCAATTGAAGAGGAGTGCCAGTCCGTCTAGCGTTCGCATCAATGCAAATCCGAGCGCGGAATACAACGATCCAATGAGCAGCCCAATCCGGAGTCGCCCCGTAGGCAACTTTTCCTGCTGGAGGAATTGCTTGAAGACGCGCAGAGCATCAATCGCCATCAATCCCATGAAGAGATAAAGGATGACGCGGAACCATACCTGGGATGGAGTGCCGAAGGTTGCCGCGTGTGAAATCTCAGGAAGGGCCGCGAGAGGCACAAAGGCAAGCACAAGGAGAAGGATCGTGCCAACCGCGAGGACTGTAGCGCGGTGCGGTAGGTGATTTTCGCGCAGGTGGGTCCAGGCGGAATAGCCACCGTAAGTCGCTGTGACGGCGAGAATGTACGCCAAGAGCCAAGAGAGATTCTGAATTCCGATAGCCGCATCAAACCAACTTGCGACCGGATCGGCTTGGAGCGTCAACGAGAGGGCGGCGCTACTGGTAAAGAGTCGGGCGAGGAGGCCTTCGGGTTTGCGCCACTCGGCTTGGCGCAGAACACTGGGCCG
>Ga0163209_1001008_pt1 | contig 12368 bp, 12 predicted proteins | sample Kivu_160m_FD_113538 | JGI IMG/M metagenome (GOLD analysis project Ga0163209, IMG submission 113538) | Freshwater microbial communities from Lake Kivu, Western Province, Rwanda to study Microbial Dark Matter (Phase II) - Kivu_160m | ecosystem: Environmental > Aquatic > Freshwater > Lake ... | reverse complement strand
GCTTAACGGATAAAAGCTACCCCGGGGATAACAGGCTTATCTTGCCCAAGAGTTCACATCGACGGCAAGGTTTGGCACCTCGATGTCGGCTCGTCGCATCCTGGGGCTGAAGCAGGTCCCAAGGGTTGGGCTGTTCGCCCATTAAAGCGGCACGCGAGCTGGGTTCAGACCGTCGTGAGACAGGTCGGTCTCTATCCGTTGTGGGCGATGGAGATTTGAGGGGAGCTCTCCCTAGTACGAGAGGATTGGGAGGGACGGACCTATGGTGTGTCAGTTGTCGCGCCAGCGGCAATGCTGGGTAGCCATGTCCGGATGAGATAAACGCTGAAAGCATCTAAGTGTGAAGCTCACCCCAAGATGAGATCTCCCACCGGTTTAACCGGGTAAGACCGCAAGTAGACTACTTGCTTGATAGGCGGCATGTGTAAGCGCAGCAATGCGTTGAGCTGAGCCGTACTAATGGTCGAGGTCTTTGACCTACACCAGTATGAGCACAAGACTGATAAATATCAATCACTAATTATGACGCGGGGTGGAGCAGTGGCAGCTCGTCGGGCTCATAACCCGAAGGTCGCAGGTTCAAATCCTGCCCCCGCTACCAATTTTCGAAGCTAGAATGCCCGTCTTAAAAGTTTACATAAGACGGGCATTTTTCATTTAGCTAATAAAAAGCTAATGGATTTTTTCGTTAGCTTTGTCTTCGCTCCAGCCATTCATCACTTCATCAAACCGCTCTGCCACAGCTTTCTGCAGGCCGGGCGCAATTGTTTTTCAGAATATTTTACGGCCATTTACGGCTGATCATCCTCACACTGAAATCTTAATTTTCCGCATTTCTTCTCAAACATAGATATTCTTTTTTGCCATGGTTTCACAGGTTTGCTGCCGAATGTGGATTTGGCTGCGGGTGTTTTTGTGACCTCGGCTACCTACTAATACCTAAAATGTCAATCGCTTTTTGTATAAACTTATCCGCCGCCGCAATAACTGCCTTAGCTCCAGATTGTGAGAATTCAGCATTATAATCCGCCTCTTCACGAAGATTCATTGCATTCAGGAAGTCGCGACCTAATTGAGCCTCCATTTTGCCTTCATCCACAAATAGAGCTCTTAAAGCTACAGCTAAACAGTAGTGGCTCTTCTCCCGGTAACCTTTAGAGTAAACAAGAGCCCTGGCTGCATGGAACATAGCGTAGTAAGCCTGGATAGTGGACCATTTGTAGCGCTCGTTTTCATAACCTGCCTTAGCATCGGACAGGTCACTTTGGGCAACTGAGATTTCTTTGTTGACCAGTTTTTTCCCCGTAGCAAACGGGGTGATCTTTTTATTTTCAATGCATTGCTTAAATTCTTGGTTCATTGGCAACCTTTTCCCACATCACTACGCCGCGCTCAACTTCTTCCATGAAAGCATGCTCTGATTTCCCTGCCTTCAATAATTCAACGGGCGTCTTAATTACTGCTTGAATATGAATACTCTCATATCCCCTCGGGAATTCGAAATTACTGATTAGATTTGAGGCCTCTTTTTTACGGTTTGATACAACAAATAAATCAATATCGCTTTCAGAGGTGTCTGTTCCAAGAGCGCAGCTACCAAATAGCACTATACGGTTTGAGAGCTTCTTTAGCTTTTCCAATAATGGCTCAATTAGCAGAATATTTATTGTCTTCTTAAGCGCCACGATGGTAGCATCAGGGGGATCAATTGAGTAAAAAAACATTTTCCCTTCTCGCCGCCGTGTGATGACCCCGGACGAAAACAACTCATTTAACGCACGGTTTGCTGAGCCGGAAGATATTCCCAGCCTGCGTGATACTTCCCTTTCGTAGAAATCCTGATCGGAGAATTTTGCCAGCAGGCTCAGTACTTTCTGGCTGTTAGTTGCAATTATATACGGATGCAGCACTTATCATCGCTCAAAATATTGATTATGTGCTCATTATAATGAGCAATTCTGGATAAATCAAGATGTTACACGATTATAGTAATGACGTGCCCGCTGCATAATCTATCGTTCTGTTCCAATGGCTTGGGGAGGGCCAAATTAGTGCACTTTTTCACTGCAAAAAGGGGGCGATTTTTGCTAATATTTTGCTAATATCCTGCTAATCAGTCGCCACTACCAGAAACCATAATAGCTTCAAAATCATCATCGGCAGAAAAATCATTATTAACCATTTCCTATCTGAAATCATCCCATGATACATTATCTTCGTCATTCGTAAACCGCTGGCTACAGGGAAAATTGCTACCCCTTTCGCCGTTTTTCTCTCATATTTATTTTGTATCTGAAAAAAAGCTAATAAAAAGCTAATGGATTAATAAATATCAACAAACAGGATCAATATTTACGATCAGACAGGGTTTTTACAAAATAGAACACGTGTACTACTGCGAACGTGCAATCACCTTTTAATAGCCTGTTACTCGGGCTCATAGCCCGAAGATCGCAGGTTCAAATCCTGCCCCCGCTACCAGAAGTGAGCAACTCGCCGGTGGCTCTTTGACGCTAAAACTTATCGTCACGGAGTTTCCGGCGATTTTTGTTTATCTAGCGCAGGACTTAACTGATTGCCTCTTGATTTCATTTCCGCTAATATCAGCGGCCGCAACCACTTGGTCGTGGATCTGGTTAACCATGTCGTGCCTGAGCACAGCTCAGCTTATTATTCTTCGAACTTGAATCCCTTTTCGTTAAATAGCTTCACGCAAATATCCACGATATCCGAGTCGTAAAGTATACCCCTGTTCTTTGATATTTCCTCGAGTGCCTTATCAATACCTAAAGCCGGCCGGTAAGGGCGGTGTGAAGCCATGGCTTCAACAACATCAGCTACAGCTATTATTTTTGCCTCCAGGAGTATTTCCTCACTTTTCAAACCATTAGGGTAACCAGAACCATCCAGCCTTTCGTGATGCTGCAAGGCAATTTTTGCTATCGGCCAGGGAAATTCGATGCTCTTTAAAATATCATAGCTGCTTTGAACATGTCTCTTTATGAACTTTAGCTCCAGATCATTTAATTTGCTCGGCTTGGATAATATATCAGGTGGCACATATATTTTACCCACATCGTGAATGGTCGCTGCAGTGTGCACGGCGTGCGCCTGTTCATCTGAGAAGTGAATTTCCAATGCTATTGCTTTTGAGAGCTTGGCAACACGAGTTTGATGCCCTGCCGTATAAGGATCTTTAATTTCTACTATTGTAGCTATTGCAGAGATAGTATCTTCAAAGGTCTTGCGCAGTATCTGATAACTTTTAATCAGGCCTTGTTCTGCTTCATTGCGCCCAATAACATGACCCAAATGTTCGCAAATGGAGATGATAAGGCCTTGTTCCTCCTTTAGGAAGGGGCCTTCGTCACCTACCGGTCTTTCCTCGAGGTAACAAATCTCCAGAGTGCCAATCTTTCTGCCATGAAGCACAATAGCGCCCGTTTGCTTCCAGACGGTTTCCTTCCAGTTTTGAGTAGTGAATACTTTGCTATCCACCGTAAGGCGGGCACAGGTAATTTCGGGGAATCGCCAGCCATCAGGAATAAGATTAACGGTGCCATTGAATATATTTTCAAGCGAATTGCCTTTTTCCTCTATGAGCTTGGACATATTATAGAGACAATTAAGTTCTTTAATTCTCTCTCTGAGGTCATGCGTGCGCTTTTGCACCTCTGTTTCCAGTATAATGCTGTATTTTTCCAGGTCTTTCTCTGTTCTGAATAGGTCTTCATATACTAATAAGTTATCCCGCGCCTTCTGAAGGATTAATTGATTTTCTGCCATTCCATACCCACCCAGCCTGATAATGAGGATTCTTTTATTTTCCAGGTTAAATGCGCTGGCTTCAAAGAAGCAGTTATCCCCTGATCGGTTAACTTCGCACCATATTCCAGAATCAAGCTTCCCAGTAGATCCGGACTGCCAGAAAGCGTATGCATCTACTATAAAATTCCCCAGGTAGCTCAGTTCATCGGATAGGGTAATTGAATCTGTGGCGGTGGATAAATCCGGTAGGAGATCACTAATCCAGCGTGGTCTGCCGGACAACAATGTAAAGGCATGGCCTTCACCATGTTCAAGAACAACTATATCAAGTGCATCCAGAAGTTTAAGAGAAATACTGTCATTCATTTATCTTACGTGAATAGTGAACAGCGTTAGGGAATTACTTTTCCAACATTTTCGTTGCCAGTCTATTGAAGGCCTCTTCAACGCCCAATCCGGTTTTTGCGCTGGTCTTCACAATATCCCAACCCTCATGATGTAGTTCCTCGATTACCGAATCTTCTATATCCCACTGCCCCGTAAGATCCATTTTATTAAACAGCAAAATACATGGTATATCGCAATATACCTCATTGATTTTTTTCCTAACATCCTTGGCTGAATCAAGTGTACTGGCTCGTGTTTTGTCCACTACAAGAAAGTACCCGGACATACCACGTAGATACGAGGACTTCATATGATGAAAACCATCCTCGCCGGCGATGTCCCAGATAACCAGGCTTACATTCTCCTGATTTATATTAACGTTTTTTTTCTCTATCTTCACGCCGATAGTTGTAAGGTATTTATCGGAAAACATATTCTCTACAAAGCGCCGGACAAGGCTGGTTTTACCGACTGCAAAAGAACCTAGCATACAGATTTTTTTCTGGATCATAATATGCCTACTTATTAAATTGATGTATGAATAGATGTCTATTTGTTAACGGGATTAAAACTTTTATCATAAGATCGATATAATATATCCTGCTATTAATATTAATAAGCAAAGGGCTGCGGCAACATACAGAAATATTATAAGGTTTTCCTTTTTCCCTGTATTTTGCTTTACCCTTTTAGTTGATAATTTTGAAGATATCTTGTTTGCCCTAGCGTCTGTTTGCTGTGCTTGTGAAAGACAATATAAAAGCCTGGGTCTGCAGGACTCAAAAGGCGCAGCATTACCTTCAAAATTATCCAGTGCCGAGCTATATTCAAATTCGATATTTTCCAAAGTCTCCTGCAGTATGGTCCTTAATTCTTGCAGTGGATTGCCTCTGATAACAGCGGCCAGTACAGCGCCCGGCCCCTGCTCAATCCATACAGTTAACTCACCTAAATTTAGATTTTGCAGAGAACTATCTTCTTTACCGGAGAATGAGTCGTTAACAAAGTCTTGAATTGCCGTAAGCATAGCTGATACCATGTCAGCGTCTTTTACATCGATCGAATCTGCAGCTACATGCTGGAGCACCAATCCGGTTTCTTTATGAATTAGAAAAATTTGTTCGACCCGGTAAACAAGCGTATGTAATAACACAATCTCTGCAAAAGGTTTCCTGGTCTGAATAGATTCTATCCTCCACTTGATACCCCGCCAGCTAAATGCATATTCAAGTGTTTTGCTCAGCGATTGAATCATCGACCTGAGCGCTTCAGATATTGCCCTGCGGATAGCCGGACCCATTATGGGAAATATTGTATCTACCAGGAATTTTGGATCTTTTTTTACTGCATCCCTTAAAACTGTCTCAATTGTGGGTAATAGTGCGGTAGCAAGCTTTTGATCTTTAGCTGCCCGCACTACGATAGCCTCTGCAATCACCCTGCTTAATTCCTCAGCACGAATCTTAGGATTATTTAAACGCTCCTTAAGTTCACTGATTTCCGATTGTTCGGGGGCAAGAATCAGGCTGCGAAGGTAAGTCAATTCGTCCTTATCGGATATCTTGTTTCCTGATATATTTCCTATTGAAGTATCCGGCATGTTATTTTTTCCCTGAACCGGTTTTATTGTCTTTGTTTTCGAGACTTGTCGCGATATGATACAGAAATCCTGCCAGATTGGAACGGTCTACTTTATTTATATTAAGGTGCTCCAGGGATTGATGGATGTCTGATTTTGCCCTATCGATATCCTGTCGCAATGATGCAGCATCAGAGTCTGATTGTTTTCTAAGGCCGGATATAACGCTGACTAATTTTTCTTCTAAGCTGCTTAATTTTTGGCTGTATTCACTTTTCTGTAAATTGAATTGCTTTCCTGTATCTTCTTTGAGTCCCGATATGGCCTTTCTGAATTGTTCCTCCAACTCCCGAAAACTTTTATCATTTTCGCCTTTGTGTACATTGATCTTACGCTCGATCTCAAGGCTAAGTTCAGATACTTTTTTTACTAACAACTCTTCTAATCTTGTGAGTCTTCTATCATATTCCTCTTGGTAACTGGCAAACCTCCTCGTAGTTTCGTTGTTTAATTCGGATATATTCTTCACCAAAAGCTCTTCCAGCCTGGCAAACCTTCTTTCATAGTCTTGCCGCTGAGCACCAAAGAGGATATCCCGGATTTGATCAACGTGCTCTCCGCCCTCAATTTTTCCCTTTCCTACGGCGGGAGAATCGTCTCCCGTTTGATCAATACTGCCTTTGGCAGATATACCCGCACTTTTCGAAGCGTCACTATCCAATGTCTTACGTACTGCCATAGCTATTCTCCTATTTTCCTCCAGTAACATATAACCTATCGATTATATGTTAATCACACTTGTTTGATAATAAAATTACCTCTATAAAAGCAGAATACTCTTCTTAATATTTAATTGCAACTTCAATCGCCTTGACCTGAGCACTTACAGGAATTGGGGGCAGTGTAAAGCTAAGAATTAAAAATATTAAACTGAACAGGCGCAAAGCATAGCTCATTTTTTCATGATTCTACCTCTCTTCTATCCTGACCGGATGCTCATATAATCACTAATTATGACGCGGGGTGGAGCAGTGGCGGCTCGTCGGGCTCATAACCCGAAGGTCGCAGGTTCAAATCCTGCCCCCGCTACCAAAAAACGAAGCTAAAATGCCCCTGGAGAGTTTACATAATTCAGGGGGGCATTTTCATTTTAGCTAACGAAAAGCTAACAGATTCTTTCATTAGGCTTGGCATCTTCTATGTTCATAGGTGCAGTGCGTCAGAGATAAGCAATTATTGCAATACCGTAGTAAGCTGTTTTTTCTCAACTACGAGTTCGGGAACCGTCCACAATGGCCCGCCAGCACGAATTGGAACTCTATAAGAAAACTCACATTACTGCGATAACAACGTACCCAATTTCTGGAGTGTCTCTGTGATTGTCTCAGTAGGCAACCTGCATATCAATTCTGCATTTCGAGCGTGCCAATCTAGACTTTTGACCTGGTCAGATAAGATTGCCCCAGCTATCGGCAACCCCGCAGGAATAAGAACCTCGAATGGATAGCCCTTGATCTGGCTGGTAATAGGACAAAGGATAGCCAGTCCTGTCTTAGCGTTATAGTTACCAGGTGACAGCACGACGGCAGGACGACGTCCCCGCTGTTCGTGACCTGATTGTGGAATCAAGGTAATCCACACCACATCCCCACATTGAGGAATATAAATCCGGGAATTTACCACGTTTCGTTCCCTATCGCAAGGCCGGCATCAACCTCATGATGCAAATTCTCTTTGGTGATCTGTGTCAGAAGTTGTTTGAGGGTCAGCTTCGGGATAGCTACAGGCGTAACTACAAGTTTACCATCTGCCAGTGATACTTCAACCGGCGTTTCCCTTTGGAATCCTACTTCAGTAGCGAAAGATTTGGGAATACGCAGGGCAAGACTGTTGCCCCATTTCTGAATGCGGGCTCTCATATCAAACCTCCATAAATTGTATCTACATTGAAGATACTACTTTAGCAGGTATTTGTCAAGCAAGTGATGCCCCTAAAACAAATCGCCCCAGTAAATGAATCTGTAGGAATGGTCGTATTATTTTTTATAGCTGGCTCTGTGCCCCTTGATTTTAATTTCGTCACGGCCAGCATGCCTTGATAATGCAGATACCATATACTGATTAAAGCTAACACCATCAAGTTCTGCGATCTTTACCAGGGTTTCATGAAGTGACGGAGGCATGCGTAAGATTATCTTCCCGCTGTATTTTCTCGTTCTTAATGGTTCGGGCATTTTGTTGCCTATCTCAAGATTGGTCTTAATCCAATCACGTTTGACATCTTCGATTTCATGTAATGCTTCTTCCGCTGTATCGCCATGTATCATGCAGCCCTGTAGTTCGAGAACACGTGCTACATAGTAGGGACCATCGCCATCGGCCCATTTTTCGATAACGATCTGATACGGCAGGTTAGAATAGTGCTCTACCTGTGATTCAATATCCTTTTTCATAATAACCTCCCCGGGTCATGGACTATCTATATAGCCCAGTAATTGTTTTACGTATGCTGATTTTATAGGATTGGTTCGTTTGTACGCCATAAATTTATTCCCGATTACTGCCTGCGGGTGTTTCCCGCCTTCCTTAATATATCCATATTGATTAATGGCCTTGGTTTTGGGGTCCCGATTGCGTCTTTTCCCGGCTGTTTTTATCCTCATTTCAGCCATTTTACTCTCTTAGCATCCCGCCTGTCTTAATGGGGAGCAGCATACGACTTTCCATATTATTACTATAAAGCATATTGACAACGAGAGAGTGGGGGGGATACACTTCCATATATAGACATAATATAAAATCTCACTCTTAACTTGAAGTATTATTGAACCTGGAGGGGAGGCAAATGACAACATGAGGACATCCGGGGATGTGCAATAGTGGGTCAAACTATTAGCAGCTACGGCAAAAACCTGCCGCAGGGTAGGGGTTGGAGGAAAAGCCTGGCTATTCTACCACTGCCTCTCCTCATAGCTATAATCATTATACTGGCATTCATTAACCCCACCCTGGTTTTTGAACCACCCTTTTTACTCCCGGCTCTTAATGTTTTATTCCTGTCGCTTATCCCGTTTACCGTAGCTTACCTTGCGTGGAAAAGTTATGCCGCAAGCGGAGCTCTCACCCTGCTATTTACAGGTTGCGGAATGGTTGCCTTCGGCTTTGGCTCATTGGTAGCTGGTTTTATCATCGATATACCTGGAGGAACAAACCTAAACGTCACCATTTTCAATTCCGGTGCACTGATATGTGCAATATTGCTCGTCGCAGGCGCCCTATTCACCTTACAGAGGGCTGCTCCATACAAGTCGCCCAAACACGGCGGATTCTATCTAGGACTTTGCTATTTAGCAGCCCTGATTTTCATGTCCTTATTTTCCCTTGCAGCATTTGCAGGCTTAGTTCCTCCTTTCTTTGTGCAAGGGGCAGGCCCCACTGTTTTAAGGCAAGTCGTACTCGGGGCGGCAACTGTTTTATCTGCCGTCGCTACTATTATTTTTCTGAGAGTGTACTTAAGGTCAAGGCATGATTTCACTTACTGGTTCAGTCTCGCGTTGGCATTGATTACGATAGGACTGTGTGCAGTTTTCATACAAAAAAGCGTGGGCAGCCCTATAGGCTGGACAGGCAGGGTGGCGCAATACCTGGGATGTGCTTATCTGCTTATTGGGATAATATCCGCAGTCCGTTTATCCGATAGAAAAAGCATCCCCTTAGAAAAAGAAATAACCAGGTCGTTTAATTTCATTGAAGCTAACTATCAAACCCTGATTGAAATGGCTTCGGATGCTATTATCTCGGTGGACAGGCAGAGTTGCGTCTTGTCATGGAACGCGGCTGCCGAAAAAATATTCGGTTACAAAGAAAGAGAAATCCTTGGAGTCTGCCTGCTTGAACTTGTTTTCTCCCGGGAATCGTCTAATCTGCTTGCTACGGAGATGCAAAAGCTGTTCGAGGTGAAAGATAACCTGTTACCGGGCAAGACAATAGAAATCACAGCTAATAGAAAGGGGGTGAGCTTTTCCCAGCAGAAATGTCGTTTGCTGCGAGAAAAGTATCCGGAGATTGGGTAGTAACCTTTATTATCAGGGACATAACCGAGCGCAAGCGTGCAGAGGATGCGCTTCTTTTTACGCGGTTTTCACTGGATAACGCTATCGATACGATGGCCTGTATAGACCGCGAGGCACGTTTCGTTGATGTAAATGAGGCTTTCTGCCGAGACTCAGGCTATTCGCGGGAAGAACTGCTATCGATGAGAGTTCACGATATAGACCCGGACTATTCAGCCGAGGTGTGGCCGGAGTTCTGGGCAAAATTAAAACAAAGCGGTTCCCTTACATTTGAAACCTACCACCGCGCAAGGGACGGGAGAAGCTACCCCGTGGAGATTACGGCAAATTACTTTGAATATAAAGGTAAAGAGTATCACACCGGATTCGCGCGCGATATCACCGACCGCAAGAAAGCCGAAGAGACACTGAGTAAGAGCGAGGCGCAGTACCGTTTGCTGGCAGACAACATGAGAGACCAAGTATGGCTCATGGACCTGAACTTAAAACCGACATACATCAGTCCCTCTGTGAAGAGGTTACGGGGATACACACTTGAGGAGCTTGCGCAACTTCCGCTGGATAGGCAACTCACGGCAACGTCTTTACAGTCGGCGATGGAGTTTTTCTCCATTGAGATGTCCAAGGCGCTGGCAGATCCGACCTATTTTGCGCGTCCACTGGAACTCGAGTGGTACTGTAAAGATGGCTCGACTCTATGTACGGAGAACACGTTTAGTCAAGTCCAGGACGAAAACGGTAAGCTATTGTCCCTCCTGGGCGTGGGTAGGGACATCACAGAGCGCAAACAGATGGAGGAGGCACTAAAAGACAGCGAGGCAAAATACCGCCTGCTGGCAGACAATACGGTTGATGGGGTATGGCTTTTGGACATGAACCTCAAGCTTATGTACTGTAGTCCCGCATCGGAAAAACAAAGCGGTTTCACGTTACAGGAGATAAAGGAGATGTCGCTGGAGCAGTACTTCACGCCGGAGTCACTCAAAGTGGTGACTGAAGCATTTTTGGAGGCGATGCCTAAGGCAGAGGCCGATCCGGACTATAAGGATGTCCTTACTCTTGAGCTGGAGTTTTATAAAAAAGACGGCACAGCCTTTTGGGCGGAATGTAAGTTCAGCATCATCCGGGATAAGCACGGCAAACCGGTATCGATACTGGCCCAGGCCAGGGACATCACCGAGCGCAGGCTCTCCCAAGAAAAACTCGAGAAAAGCTACGAATCTATTAAGAAGACCCTGAATGACGCTATCGATATCATGGTCAAGATAGTGGAAATGAGAGATCCGTATACTGCAGGCCACCAGCGGAAAGTTGCCGACCTGGCAACCGCCATAGCCAGAGAAATGAAGTTGGAAGATACCCGAATCGATCAACTCAGGATAGCGGCAGTAATTCATGATATCGGGAAAATATATGTTCCTTCTGATATCCTCAGCAAACCCGGAAAACTTTCCGATATTGAATTTGGCTTGATAAAAACCCATCCCCAGTATGGCTACGATATTGTAAAAGACATGGATTTCCCTTGTGCTGTTGCAAAGGTCGTCTTGCAGCATCATGAAAGGCTGGATGGTTCGGGATATCCCAATCAGCTAAAGGGTGCGGATGCGCTCCTGGAAGCAAAAATACTGGCTGTGGCCGATGTAGTTGAAGCCATGTCTTCATACCGTCCCTACCGGCCGGCATTGGGTATCAATAAGGCACTGGAGGAAATATCAAAGAACAGGGGCAGACTTTATGATCCAGATGTAGTGGATGCCTGCCTGGAGCTTTTCAAAGAGAAGGGTTTTAAATTCGAGGAATAATTCAAAGTTAAGGAAAATAGCCCTATTCTGATAGTGGGAACCGATGATGCCTGATATCAAGACACTGATGCTCCTGTATGTCATCATCAACGTTATAAGCGCTGGTGCGGTGGCGGTCATATGGAGTCAGAACCGGGGACGCTTTGCGGGGATATCCTTCTGGCTGGTTGATATGGCTCTGCAGGCAGCCGGGTCAGTATTGATTGTCCTGCGTGGACTCGTACCTGATCTCATATCCATGGCTCTTGCCAATACCATGATTCAGGCCGGGGCATTAATTATTTTGATGGGGCTGGAGCGCTTCACCGGGAAAAAGGGCCTGCAAATCCACAATTACATTCTGCTGGCTGTTTTTATTGCCATATTTACTTATTACACTGTGGCTCAACCATACCTTACGGCACGGGAAATTGCTCTGTCAGCTATGGCAATGATCTTTACCTTCCAGTGCTGCTGGCTCCTGCTGCGCAGGGTAGATCCTCGCATACGCCAGATTACACGCCTCACAGGCATAGTCTTCGCGTGTTACGCTGCATTTAGCTTTGCCAGGATCATACTGCACATTGTTTTCCCGGCACAGACCGATGATTTCTTTAGAACGGGCGCAGTCGATGCGCTGGCCATTACTGTGTATATCGTGCTCAGCGTCTGCCTTACCATCAGCCTTGTCTTGATGGTGAACAGGCGTTTGCTTGCAGACGTTAAAGCCCAGGAAGAGAAATTCACCACAGCTTTCCATTCATCCCCGTATGCAAT
>Ga0163209_1001006_pt1 | contig 12370 bp, 17 predicted proteins | sample Kivu_160m_FD_113538 | JGI IMG/M metagenome (GOLD analysis project Ga0163209, IMG submission 113538) | Freshwater microbial communities from Lake Kivu, Western Province, Rwanda to study Microbial Dark Matter (Phase II) - Kivu_160m | ecosystem: Environmental > Aquatic > Freshwater > Lake ... | reverse complement strand
GTATAAAAGCCAGTCTTATTTCATTTCTATTTATACTATTAAAGCTATTTTGACTTCAATAGTAACTTTAATCAGATACCGTTACATTGGGGGCATTCCGCCGCCATATCCGCCACCCGGAGGCATCATTGGTTTTTCTTTCTCGGGCTTCTCAGCAACAACAACTTCGGTTGTCAGCATTAATGCCGCTATTGATGCAGCATTCTGCAGCGCGCTTCTGGTAACTTTTGCCGGGTCTATGATACCGGCATCAATCATGTTCACATATTTGCCGTTTAAAGCATCCAATCCCTCGCCTACTGGCATTTTCTTTACATTCTCTACAACAACCGAACCTTCCATACCGGCATTTGAAGCAATCTGTCTTAAAGGCTCTTCCAGAGCCTTTGCGACGATACCAGCACCGGTTCTGATGTCGCCTTCCATTTTATTAAGGTCGATTTTTGGAATTATGTTTATAAGCACCACTCCTCCGCCTGAAACGATCCCTTCTTCAACTGCTGCCTTGGTAGCTGAGAGTGCATCTTCTATTCTGTGCTTTTTCTCTTTAAGCTCTACTTCGGTCGCAGCTCCGACCTTTATCACTGCAACGCCGCCAGAAAGCTTGGCGAGTCTTTCCTGGAGTTTTTCTTTGTCGAAATCAGAATCGCTCTGCTCTATCTCATTCTTTATTTGTTTTATCCTGCCCTTGATATCGTTTGCTGATCCTTTTCCTTCGACAATAGTCGTATTCTCTTTGTCTACTTTGACCTGTCTTGCCATACCGAGCATGTCAAGAGTGATATTTTCCAATTTTATACCTATTTCCTCGCTTATTACCTTTCCGTTTGTCACTATGGCAATATCTTCCAGCATGGATTTCCTTCTGTCACCAAACCCGGGAGCTTTTACGGCAACGACGGTAAGAGTTCCTCTTAGTTTATTTACCACGATAGTTGCCAGTGCCTCTCCCTCAACATCTTCAGCAATTATAAGAAGTGGCTTGCCCGACTGCTGTATCTTTTCGAGAACCGGAATCAGATCTCCGACCGCAGCTATTTTTTGGTTTGAAATAAGAATATATGGTTCATTTAATACTGCTTCCATTCTTTCGGCATCGGTCACCATATATGGAGAAAGATATCCTTTGTCAAACTGCAATCCTTCCACCAGTTCTATTTCGATACCAAACTTATTTGATTCTTCAACGGTAATGACCCCGTCTTTACCTACCTTATCCATAGCATCGGCAATCGTGTTCCCGATTACCTCATCCGCAGCCGATATTGCTGCAACTTCCGCGATTTTCTTTTTATCGGTTGCGATATCCTTACTCATCTTTCCAATCTGGTCCACGACTATTTTGACTGCCTCTTCTATACCTTTTTTCAACATCAGTGGGTTAGCTCCTGCAGCCACATTCCTTAATCCTTCTTTTACCATTGCCTGTGCAAGAAGTGTCGCGGTCGTGGTACCATCTCCTGCTACATCATTAGTCTTTGTGGCAACCTCTTTCAAGAGTTGAACACCTGCATTTTCAAAAACATCCTCGACTTCGATCTCTCTTGCGATAGTTACGCCATCATTGGTGATTGTAGGGGCACCGTATTTTTTATCCAGAACCACATTCCTGCCTTTGGGCCCAAGGGTTATTTTTATTGCATCTGCTATTATATTTACGCCCCTTTCGAGGGCTCTTCTTGCAGTTTCATCATACTTAAGTTCTTTAGCCATTGTCTTTTAACCTCCTTTTTAAAATAAAACTTTACTCTACGATTGCCAGGACATCGCTTTCCTTTATAATCAGATGTTCCTGGCCGTCAATTTTAACTTCTGTTCCCGAATACTTGGAATAAAGAACTACGTTTCCGACTTTTACTTCCATGGGAATTTTATTACCTTTTTCATCAATCGCGCCTTTTCCGACCGCAATTACCTTACCTTCCTGCGGTTTTTCCTTTGCAGAATCCGGAAGGACGATCCCGCTTTTGGTTTTTTCTTCGCTGGGATTGGGTTTTACCAGCAATCTGTCACCAAGTGGTCTGTATTTCATTACTTTTCCTCCTTTAAAAATGATATAGATTTATGCAAAAACATAAAATAAGACTGGCACTCTTCTATGTAGACTGCCAACATTAAAAAATAATATTATAACAAAATTAAAAAATCAAGGATAAAACATAAAGAAATTTAAATTTTATGGTCTTTAGATGTCGCTCCTGGAATAAACATCAACTTTCAGATCATCGAATCTTCCGTTTATATATCTATGATAACCAAGACATCCAACCATTGCTGCGTTATCCATACACAGATAAAGAGGAGGGATATATATTTTAATATCTTTTTCTTCGCCTTTTCTTAAAAACTCTCTTCTCAGTTCACTATTGGCTGCAACTCCGCCGCTAACCAGTATTTTTTTTACATTATATCTTCTGCCTGCCTTTAAGGTTTTCTCAGTCAAAACTTCGACTATGGACCTCTGGAAACTTGCAGCAAGATCGGGAATATTTTTTTTAGACATGAGTGTCCTGTCTTTCTTTGTTCTGTAAATAAGGGACGTTTTAAGTCCGCTGAAACTAAAGTTAAAATCTCCACTATCCATCATTGGCTTCGGAAAGTCTATAAAAGAAGGATCCCCCTGCCTGGACAACACATCAATAATAGGACCTCCCGGATATCCAAGCCCCAGATACCTGGCAATCTTATCCAGCGCTTCTCCTGCAGCATCATCTACGGTATGGCCCACCTCCTTTATATTCCACTTGTCGTCAACAAAATAAAGGCTAGAATGCCCGCCTGAGACGATTAGCCCAATGAATCCTCCCTCCATATCGGAATTCACCAGAATATTGGAATATAGATGAGCCTCCAGATGATTTACAGCAATAAGCGGTATCTTTGCGGAGTAACTCACAGACTTGGCCGCCCCAACTCCCACTAACAGAGAACCAATAAGACCAGGTCTGTTTGTGACACCTACCGCATTTATTCTATTAAAATCGATACCCGATTTTTTTATTGCTTCGTTTATCACTATATCTATTACTTCTATATGCTTCCTTGACGCTATCTCGGGCACCACACCTCCGTATTTACTATGAATCTCATCCTGAGATGAAACTATGCTGGAAAGCACCACAGAACCATTCCTGACAACAGCGGCACAGGTATCATCGCAGGACGTTTCGATGCCCAGTACATAGATGTCTTTTTTATTCTCGTTTTTTATAATATTCATAAAATTAATGTTTTATATTTACCCTCTGTCTATTTTCCTTTATCCATCTTCCTCTTGTCTACCTTTCCTTTATCTATCTTCTTCTTATCTATCTTTCATTTATCTATCCTTATTTTTCCCTACTGCTGAAGAGCATGAATTACCAGTCTTGCCGCCAAATGGCACGAATTCCCTGACATAGACAGGTATAAGATTTCCGCCTTCCATCCCTTTCTCTGAATTGAAATAGGTACAGATATTGAGATATCCTGCCCTGGGATATGTTGTTTTTTTATCCAGTCTAAAAATATTATTTTGCCTGGCTGCATCCGATAATATTTTCCCATAACTGGAGAAGCAGTCTCCCCCTATCAATACTTTTGAATTTAGGAATTCTCCACCACTTCCGGGTATATTTAAAATTCCATTTTCCGTTAGTTTACTTAAAAAACCTTTAAGTTCATTATTGTGTATTAAAAAGTTTTCCCCAACCTTATTTATAACATACCGCCTGCCTCCGATCTCAATCCCCGCCAGATATCCTTTTCTTTCTTTTCCTTCTTTTTCACTTATTTCATTGTTGATTTCGGCAGTAATATCATAGAAGGTAAAATAGACTTCTGCCTTCCTGACATCAAGGCAGGGCATAACTAGAACGGGGATACCTTTTTTAAGCCATTGAGAAATAAATTTTTCGTTTTCCATACTGATTCCAACCGCAAAGACATCCAGCGAATTTATACCAAAAGAAGGTTTTTTCTCCAGCCAGGCTAAAGTCTTTATAACGCTAATCCCAATCCTTGTACCTGTAAAATCTCCGGGACCCAGATTTACTCCAAAAACATCTATGTCTTTTAGGGTAAGCTTTACTTTTCGCAGAGCGCCGTCAAGTAACCCCATAATATTTACCATATGCTTCATACTGTCGCAATCAGTCGTCTCCGACAACAATTCTTCATTCCGGCTCACTGCAACACTCAACCTTCCTGTGGTGCTGTCAATGCCCAAAATATTTTTGATATCACCTGCCATTTTTCAATTGCCGTCTTTCATCATTATCTTTTTAAAACCGGATAATTTAATGTCCCAGTATCGGTTTAAACTTGTAAAAATTATCTTTCTTTTTGTACCGGTATTGCTCTGATCAATCAAATAACTAAAATTTATCTCAAGATAATCTTTCTTGATATTATCTTTAATCCTGTCCCCCCATTCTATGCATATAATCGAAATACCATCATAAAAATAATCTTCCAGACCAATTCCGTCTATTTCCCTCGTGTTTTCCAGCCGGTAAAGGTCAGCATGAATAAATTTCCAGGTATTATCGATTCGGTATTCATTCATAATGGTGAAGCTTGGACTGGAAAGAGTTTCTTCCAGACCAAATCCCCCGGCCAATCCGGATATAAAAGTCGTTTTGCCTCCGCCAAGCTCTCCGGTAAAAAGAACAATATCTCCCTTCGAAAGAACTGTAGAGAATTTTTTTCCGAGGTTATGGGTAAAAACAGGAGAATTTGAAATAATCTCGATTTGCATATCAGAACAGCCCTAACTGCTCATCTTTATCCTGATTATCTTCTGATTCCAGGCTTGAAATATTCTGCTGGAAATCGGAAGCTTCGGTGTCAGAAACTATCAGCTTCTTTATTTTTTGAAAATCCTGCTTTAAAATTTCCATTTTTGACGGCATATAAAGAGCGGCAGCCGGGTGGTTTATGGGCATTACAATGCGGTTATCTATTCTGAATACTTTACCCCTGAGACCCGTTATACCCTTGTCTGTGTTCAGAAGAAGTTGAGTGGAAAATTTGCCCAGGGTGCATATTATTTTAGGCTCGATTATTCTTATCTGTTCCATAAGGTGATCCTTGCAGATATTTATTTCTTCTGTTTGGGGATCCCTGTTCCCGGGGGGTCTGCATTTTAAAACATTTGCGATAAAAACTTCGCTTCTGTCAAATCCTATGTAACCAAGCAGTTCATCAAGCAGTTTCCCTGCCTGGCCAACAAAAGGCAGCCCCTGCAGGTCCTCGTTCTTTCCCGGAGCTTCTCCCACAAACATTACCTCGGCATAAGCACTTCCACTGCCAAAAACAAATTTGGTCCTGCTGTTACACAGACCGCACCTCTGGCAATCCCTGATTTGAAGATAAAACTCTTTTAATTTTTCTCTTTTATCTAACTCATCCATTATCGGTTTTTAGGCCTTTAGATATTTTTGACTATTCTTAACATCTATTTATAACCCATAACAATATATACTTCAATATCTATGATGTTCATTTTACAAAAATATAAAATTCCTCTATCATAAGCCCGAAAGTATAAAAAATAATTATAAAAAGGATCTAAACATGAAAAACAAAGCATTGATTTTCAGTTTGACTGCAGTATTTGTTTTGGTACTATTTGCAGGATGTTCGCCGGCTCAGGTTTCCGAAAAGATTACATCTTTCATAGAAGGAATATCCGGACCGGTTGAAGTAGAAGAAATAACCGTCTGCAAAAACGTTGACACAGATTATAGCCCTATTGATCCTACGGACACATTCCCTTCGGGAACAGAGATTATCTACATCTCTGTTAAGATCAACAATATGGCAAGGGAAGATAAACTAACTACCAAATGGAACTACCTGGAATCGGGAGAGGAAATCAATACCTCCGATTTTCAAACTGATACACCGGGTTCGGGATATGTTGGGTTTAGTTTATCAATTGAAGGAACATTTCCTGCCGGAAGATATAATGCAACAGTTTATTTAAACAACGAAGCGCAAGAAACTGTTGAATTCTCAGTAGAGTAATTATTATGGCAATTTTAAAACTCTGATCAGTATTAGCTACGCCTTAGCCGGTTTTACCGGTTTTTTCTGAGGTACAGGAGTGACTCCCGAAGCATCGGTAACAATTGTCTGGACCTTACTTGTATCCACCAAAAACTTTGCATTATGCTTCAGCGATTCTTCCGTGGCTTCCAATTTTCTTAAAATCTGAGCGTTACCGACAAAATATTTCTGGGCAGACTCGTTTACCACCTTGATTCTATCCGCATCCGCATTTGCAACCTGTCTTATGGCTTCGGCCTTACCTTCAGCGGACAGTATGAGTCCCATCTTCACGCCTTCGGCCCTTTTAATCTCTGCTCTCTTTTCACCATCCGCCTTTGTCTCAGCAGCAGTGGCCGTATCTCTAGCTGCGATTTTTTCCTGCTCAGCCTTAACTACTTTGTTCATCGATTCCTGGACATCCTCGGGGGGTTCTATTTTCTGGATCTCGACCCTCAGTACTTCCACTCCATAGCTGTTTGTCTCCTTATCCAGAACCGATTCTACCTGATCATTTATATCGCCTCTTTTTTCATTTGCATCAGTTAGCGTCATATTTCCGATAACCGCCCTCAGCGTGGTCCTTGCAAGACTTGTGAGCTGTTTCCTATGGTCATCGACATTATAAATACTGGCTTTGACATCTTTTATCTGATAATAGACCACAGCATCTACCTGAGCATTTAATTTATCCTTGGTGATGACCATCTGTGGAGGTACATCTACCATCTGCTCGGTAATATTTACTCTATACATCTTCTCAAATGAAGGAATGATCCACGTGAGACCGGCTTCTTTGGTCCTGGTATATTTACCAAATCTCTCTATTATACCCCTCTCGACAGGTCTTACGGTCCTGAACCCTGAAAATAATATTATTGCTGCTCCTATTGATGTTAAAACAATTCCAAGCCAGAGAGGACCTATAAAGAAAAAAACTATACCGGCAACTACCGGCAGTAATCCAACAACTAACATCTTTTCCTCCTATATTAATTTATTCTATTTATAAAACTTAAAGACCGCTGATTAAAAGTATTTTTGTTTTGATCTTCAGGGTAATACTTTTTTCTTCGCAATTAAAATTGTACTACCGATTATTCCAACAAGTAACGCCAGTGGAAATATTATTGTTGCCAGTATGAAAAACACTGGCTCATCTCCCATGCCTGTTCTTTCCCAGAAACCTTTCCCAAATAGTATGATGAAGAGTCCGAAAAGAAGATTATGCAAAACCACACTGATTCCGGATCCGACTGCAGCCGAGCCTGTAAGTATAAAGAACGCCTTTGAAATCTTCGTAAGTTTTGCTTTGACGGCAAGGACAATAAGCGTTATACCCAGCAGGGATAACAGCGCATAAGAGGGAAGACCTATAAAAGATTGGAAAGGCAGATACTTGCCGAGAAATATATTGGCCAGGAAAAAAACAAAGACAGCAAATATTATCCAGAAAATGACAAGTGTGGAGATATAAAGCTTACTTTTCTCTTTCATTATTAATCACCCCTGACTCATATTATAACAAATATTCTGATAAGGTCACTTTTTACTGGTGTTTTAGGAAAGAAAGGGTTCAGGGGACTATAGCATTACCATTTAATGTGCTTTTGAAACAAATTTGATTTCCAGTTTTTTATCGAGACAATCTGCCATTTTCTTTAATTTTGCTAAAGTAGGATTATATCTTCCGCTTTCAAGCCTGGAAATATTTGGCTGGCTATCACCGATCAATTCAGCAAATTCTTTCTGGGTAATTTTCTTTTCTATTCTCAGAGAAATCAATTGCTTTATAATCTGATATTCCGGTTCAAGATTCTCCAATTCCTTTAAAACTTCCGGATTCCTATTTATTATTTTTTTAGCTTCTTTCCATTCCATAATTATTTAGCTCCTTTATTTCTACTTAAAAAGTCCATCATCCGACTTCTTGCTATTTCAAGTTCATTTTTCGGACCTTTCCGTTCTTTTTTAGAGAAAGCATTGACCAGTATAAATATATTCTCTCTATATAAAAAATATACAATCCTAAATCTATTTTCACCAAATCTAATTCTCAGTTCCCATAAATTTTTATATCTATATCCTAAAATTTTTCTTTTATATGGGAAAGGTAAGAATATTCCGTATAATTCCAGTAAATCAATTCCTCTTTCAATCTTGGTCCTTTGTTTGGGAGATAAGGACTGTATATAATTTAAAACAGGATATTCTCCACTTTCTGTTTTATACAACTCTATTTTCCATTTTTGTATATATATCATATATGATATAATGTCAAGTAAAATTAAGAATTTTATTAATGATTGGAACTTCTATTTTAATCTTCTTAGTCTTCCATTAGCTTTGGCATGAATGGCTATATTATCAATAGAGATCAACTTTAGAAAGAAACAATTAACATCTGCTTCGCAATATACTTCCACATATTTTGGATTATCTATGCTATCCATAATCCTATAGCTTAGATAAGTAATATTACAGCCTGAGTCATTGTTATAATTCTTGAAAAAATATTCATTTATTATATCCGAATAATCATCTACCAGCTTGTTGACTCCAAATTCCTGCGCAGCTTCAATGTCAATGCATTTTGAAGCTTCTTCTGCCGCAACCATGCAGGCTTTATTTATTTCTTCTTTATATACAAATGCCCTACCTATATCTACTACAAATCCTGCTAACATAATAAATATGGGCATTAATAGTGCAACAATTATTAAAATAGAGCCTTTATTGGAATTATAGTTAAAATTCGATTTCGCCATAACTGTTACCACCAAGCCAAGTATTGGCATTCGAACTGCTGCCTTTTGGCATTAGATTGATCGATCTGAAACCATTTATGGGATTATTAAAATAAATATGAGCGCTTTCCCCATTCTGGGTGTATAGGTAAATATGTAAAATACTGTCTTCACTGCCGCTGTAATCAAATTTTGTAACTGTATTTATGCTTCCTTCAGATGAAGATGGGACACTTCCATTAAATACATTCACTCTTTCAATACCTTTGTTGTTGTATCTATTGATCTCTTGATAAATATTGATTCGAACAATCTCTTTTTCTTCTTCTCTCTCTGACAAATAACTATTATCAATTTTCCAACCTATATTAAGTTCCATGTTGCACTCTTCATTATTTTGATTTTTATGCCATCTCGTGAAAATAAAGGCTGGATTTTTTTTTACAGTAACTTCACCGTGAAAAGGTTCAGTATAGAAACCATCAGTGACCCACACAGGCCTAAATTCATAATGACTTGTATCAACCCACTCTTTTCTAGTAGTGTAATGCCAGTAACCCGATGAGATAGTATAAGAGGTATCTACCCATACACGCCTGCTTCTAGTTTCCCAATGAGACGTATCTATCGACTTGTAGGTTGTATAAGATTGCAGGTATCCGGAACTAACCCAAACATTATAGTATTCTTTAATCTGAGCTTCTTTTTTATAACATAAATATTTTATTGCATAAATTCTTCCCCCGAAGCTCGGCCGATAATCTATAATCCATTTATGCGCTTTATATCTATTACCATTATAACTAATTATGCTATCTTGTACTTGGTGCGACGCGAAAGAATAGACATTCCATCCATAACTGTTTGTACCTACATAAATAATCAAATTGACAGGAACCCATGTTTCAACATATCTATACTTTCTCTCCCAGTGAGAAGTATCAACCCATTTGTATTCAGTATATGGTACTAGAGTAGAAGAAGTAACCCATGTAAGATACTCCTCAGTTTTCCAATATCCTTGATTTACTGTGTAAGAAGTATCAACCCATTCTTTCTTGGAAACTTCTTGAAAATAACCATCCGAAACCCAAATCTGTTTATTTTCCCAATGTGACGTATCAATCCAAGTTCTTTCCTCAATAGGATCTATTTTTAACCAATCTTCACAGAATATTTTTAACGGACATAAAAAAATTATAAAAATTAAAATAATTAAAAATAATCCAACTTTAATGAACCCTTCTCTTATTTTTAGATTATGATTATTTAACATAGAAGTCTAAATTCTTGATTGTTTCCTTTGTTATAATATCTCTGAATTTAATATTTTGAATTCTCATATATTTTCCAATTAATTTTTCTATTTCCTGTTTATTGCTTACTATATTTGTGTTTATGGCAATTGAACAATTTGTTATAAATGCATCCAAACTTTTTAAATTATAATCACTTAAATAAAATTTTATTTCATAATCTTCTACATCCTTATACTCATTAAAAGATTCATCTAAATCAGCATTTTTACATTCTTTATCCACTAGAAATACTATCGTTTCATCATCAATTTCCTTCAGAGTTCCTTGATAGAAATGACAATAAATAACCTGAGAATCACTTGTATCTTCATAAAATATAACATCTTCACCATTTATGGTTCCGGTCTTCTTTTCCATTTCAATAACTACTTCATTTCCATCTCTATCTACAAAAGATTCATAAATATATTCAGGATAATCATTCTCAGCCTTATCATCACTTTTATCTCTATTGATCCAAATATTTTTATACTCAAATATTTTTTCCAAATAATTGAATTTGATAACAACTAGAATCAGCAAGCCTATGCTTATTATTAAAAATATATTTATTTTTTTCCTATTCAACATTTGTTATTTGTTTCCTTATTAGTTACTCTTTTTCTTCTATACTCATCACACTGCTTCCGTGCATCTCTATAGAACTATCGCCAACCATCGAAAAAGGTGGAATTTTTGAGAAAAACAAAGGAATCTTATAAGTTACCTCGATCTGCACCACACCTCCGGGCTCTTTAGTGGAAATATCCATTTTCATACATAGTCTTTCATCAAAATTCCACCCGGGCATTGTAGAAGATGCATAAGTTAATACAGTACTTACTGCATCTGATTCAGGATTATCTGATAAAGTCGCGATTCTCGCAGCTTCATAGGAAGCAGAATTTACAGCTATTTTAGCATTCAATAAAAAGCCAAACTGGATAATTCCTGCAATCAACAGTATTAATACTGGCGTCACTAAAGCTAGTTCAATAAATATGCTTCCGTTTTCTGAAAAAGTTTTAAACTTAGACATGGTTTATTATTCTATTTATAATTAATACTTATTAGAGTTCTTTAAAATATTCTTTTAGGCTTAAACTGATAAACTATCTACAATAGATTGAAATACTGCCTGAAGTTTATCACCCAGCGTAGTGACTACTGCAATACAAACAATCACAACCAATGCTATATATAAAGCTATTTCTATTAATGTAGCCCCTCTTGTACTACAAAAAATTCTGTTAAAAAACTTGTTTAGTATTTTCATATTTACCTCCATTCAAATTGATTATTATTGTTTTTATTGAAACTATAAATAAAAACTCCACATAACTGTAAAACTTCAATTACCTATAACAAGACAATTATTTAATTAAAAAAGCATTTTCAACTGAGGCAGAACTGGTAATAAAAATAAAAATATCATCGGGATAAACATAAAAATAAACACTACGAGAACTAAATTACTTTCTAATCTTTCTGAACTTATTTTTAATAAATCTCTCTGATTAGTTCTTATGACCCTTGAAATATCTTTTAAAACACCGCTAATTGGATTACCAATCATCTCGGCCTGCACCAAAATTTTGATAACTGTTTTGAAATCATTACAAAACGAAATTCTCGCAATTAAATAAAAGGCTTCCATTTTACTATAACCCTCAAATATTTTTATTTGTGCTAGTCTAAATAACCTGCTTATTTCACACTTGTAATTATTCGAAATATAATTTAAAGCTTCATCCAAATTCAAACCAGCTTTTATTAAAGACGATAGGATATCTATTATATCCGGAAGTTCGTTCTGCACACTTCTACTTTTTAAACTAATTTTGCTCTTTGTAATTTCAAGAGGTAAGAAGTAAAAAATTATTGCTGCAATAAATGAGTACAAAATGAAATTTTCCCCAAGAAAAAATCCAAAAAAAATGAAAATTATTAAGAAGCTTACTGAGAGAATGACTCTAAGTAAGAATAATCCTTCCAATGACTTTATTTTAATTCCAAAAATATTTGTTCCATTTTGTTCCTCGAATAATAATTTCAAATCTTTATCTGATTTAGTCTTATTCATTTTTTTATAAATATAGCCAGCCTGAATCTCCATTTTATTAATGACTAGGCTGAGATTTTTATGATTAAAGTTTATTAGCAACAAAAAAATAAAAATTGAAACAAGAGCAGCAGCAATAATTACTAAAAAATTCATTTGATGACTCTATTACCCCCATAATAATTAATAATTCTATTTATTATAAAAAATCCAGCCATATTACTGAGCAAAAT
>Ga0163209_1001005_pt1 | contig 12374 bp, 12 predicted proteins | sample Kivu_160m_FD_113538 | JGI IMG/M metagenome (GOLD analysis project Ga0163209, IMG submission 113538) | Freshwater microbial communities from Lake Kivu, Western Province, Rwanda to study Microbial Dark Matter (Phase II) - Kivu_160m | ecosystem: Environmental > Aquatic > Freshwater > Lake ... | reverse complement strand
GCAATGTCCGACACCGTGTCGATGATCTCCCCGATCTGCTGCGTCTTTTCCGAGAGCGCCAGGATGTTCTCCGCTATCGCTTCCACTTTGGTCCGGATGTCGTCCATCCCAGCGATGGCCGTATTCACCACCTCCGTGCCGCGCCGCGCCGCTTCCGACGCATGGCTGGCTTGCTCCGCCACCGCCTGCGCGCGTTGGGCCACTTGCTCAGCAGAGGCTTTGATCTCCTGTACCGTGCTCGTGATCTGATTGACTGCGCTTGCTTGCTCGCGGGTGGTACTCGCCATCTGCGTGGAGGAGGCGAGAATCTCAGCGGTCGCCGAAGTCACGCCTATGGCACTCTGCTGCGTTTGCCCGACGTTGCCCTTCAGCCCAGAGACCATCGCCGCGATGCTGTCTGTCAGCATTGCGTAATCGCCGCGAAAGGTACCATTCGTCTTTGCCGTCAGATCACCCTGTGCGACTTGGACCAGGAGCTGACTCGTTTCTTTCATTGGAGCAACGACATCATCCAGCGTATCGTTCAAGCCGCGCATGATCTTTCGAAACACACCGCCACTCCGTTCGGCATTAGCGCGTACACTCAATCTGCCTTCCCGCGACGCTTTGATGACAACGCCCACTTCGTCTACCAGGATACCGATCGCATCAAGCAAGGCATTAAGGTTGTCCTTGATCTTGCCAAAATCGCCTTTGTACTCGTCGGTGATCTTGGGCAGCAGAGTGTCGCCTTTGCTGATGCGATCCACGTATTCCGCTGCGACGTTCAGGGGACCGATGACGGCGTCGAGCGTATCGTTGATACCCTGAACCACTTGGCGATATTCGCCCTGGAATTTGCCGGCGTCGGCGCGCGTGGAGAGTCTGCCTTCGACTGCAGCCCTGGTTAGCAAATTCGTTTCGTCGGCCAGACCCCGCAAGGTGGCAATCATGTTCTCGAACGCGTAGCTCGTCTCTTGAACGCTCGCAATGATCTGGTTGACAGCTCGAGCGAGATCCCCAATCTCATCATTTGATTTGTGGTAGAGCACCTGAGGGTGGACCGTCAAAGAATGGCTGAGGTCTCCCCTTGCAATCGCACAAGCCACAGATGCTAGTTGTGCCACGTCGGTCTCCGCGATTTGCACAGCAGTCTTCGCAACTTGGGTCACCGGCTTGGCAATAGAGCGGATCATCAGGAAAACAGCCCCCCCAAGCGCACCGATCAAGAACAACGCGGCAAGCCCAAATTGCCATGCTGAGGCTGCCAGGGCTCCGTCGATTTTCGCCAGCGACAATCCCACGCGAAACCCGCCCCAGTGGTTGCCATTTACATAGATGGGTGCCGAGATGTCCCACGCCAATTCGCCGGTATCCCTTTGATAAATCTGCTGCAGTATCTGTTGCGTGTTTTGACCAGCCGCAAGACCAACTGGGTCATTGAAGAGCCGCTTGGTACGACTGCCCGCCAAGTCGGTCTGGTAATCCCCCGTGAGAGGTCTGCTGTAACGTGTGTTGTGAGTGGGAACATAGCCGTTTACATCCTCTGCTACAGCATAAAGGACATCGTCACCTTTCAGGTATGTGTCTTCAATCGAGAGTGTATTCGCATCTGTGAAACTGTCATAGGCAGTGTGATGCTTTTGCGGATTCGTGCCCGGGATCGGCTTATAGTCTCTATCGAACACCTGCGCTTCCGTCAGCCGTCCGCTGGCAATGGCGTCCTCAAGAATATGGCCGACCGATGCCGCACCACTCTGCGCCATACTCGCGCCTTTTCCAAGCAAGACCTCTTCCAGCGCGTTTCTTTGCGACTGTACGCTGTAGAAGATGAACCCAGCGAGCAGTGGCAATGCCATCCCTCCTCCTAGTAACATTGATTTCGTTAACAGGCTGCCAGTTGCCCATTTTCGCAATTTCTGTAGCATGGTGTCCTCTTCTACCCACAGCATCCCGCGGATGCGAATTTTTTTTGGCTCGTCACCTGCGATCTTTTCACGAACCTGCCATCCTAGAACCATGTATCGCAGGAAGCCGTATCGCGACCTCTATAGCGCATCTTGCACACTGGCTCCGAGGCTGAAAAAGCAATTTGTCCTGCAAATTGAAGTTTATGAAAGTCCTCTTTACATTCGATACTGCGCCACCGCCTGCTTCAATTGCTCTGCCACTTGATTCAATTCCGGCGCGGCTTTCTGCGATTCCTGCGCACCCGCCGCACTCTGCGCTGCCCGTTGGACCTGACAGGTCGTAGACCTGTCAGGTCTGACACAGTCGAATCAGTTTAGACGCATCAGCGGAGGTTCTCGATTTTCTGACGCAAGGCGAGCGCTTGCTCTTTGGGTATCAGTAGGCTAGCTGAGATCCCTATCCAACGCGCTAGTTCGGGAATGTGGGCGGCATCCAGAACACCAGGGTCGATATTCAAGTGTGAACTACACTGGCGCGCCACAAAATTCCCTGCATCTTGGTCCTTGGGAAGAACCTGTTGCACCTCAGCGACAACTCGTTCGTAGAGATTCATGTGTGTTTCTCCTCTTGCCCTCGGGGACGCCGCTCCTCAGCGGAAGACGATGGGCGATCGTGCACTTCGTCTCGGATGTCGGGCACAACTCCCTTGGCAATCTGCCGGACGGCCAGCAGAAAGAGAACGGCTTGAACGACGTATCCCAGGCTCTGAAACCACTTCAACGAGAACGCCTTGGTAAACCCAAACATGAGCCCGTGGTCGAAGTAGCGTAGCAGAGCCGCGACCGCGCCAGCGGTTCCCATCCAAAACACAATCGAAAAGAAGCGGTAGAGGTCTCCCGCATACAGCCGCCGGGCACGAACGTACCCATACGCTACCACTATGTAGAGCACCACGATAAGCACCTTCAAACCGGGATTGAGCCAGCTCTTGTCGTAGTCAAATAACTCGATCATCGGTCACCTCCAGTGGGAGTGGTCTGGCGAAGCATCTGCTGGATGAACTTTACTAGGGGACCAGCCGCGTACCAAGCTGCGTAGAGATTGACCAGACCGAACATGAGAAATCCCACGCTTTCACCCCACTTCCATAGGGTGATTATGTCTCCCAGATAACGGAACAGGTTGGCGAGAAAGCCCGTCACGCCCACGAGCAGCAGAGCCCACATCAGCTTGCTAATCTCTCCGGGGTACCGCCGGACCGCGCGGTAGGCGTAATACGTCCCCCAGAGAAAGAGGAGGGGCACTAGAATTTTTAGTGCCGGATTCAAGAAACTTTTGCCATAGTTGAGAAGATCAGGAACCACGAGCCATCTCCTTTCTTTAGGATCCCTTGGAATTTTGATCTAACGCAATGCATGGACCTTCACGCTAATTTTTCATTGGCATCACCCCCTGCTTGGAAATACTTGGGGGATCACATGTGGTACTGCGCCACCGCCTGCTTCAACTGCTCTGCCACTTGATTCAATTCCTGCGCCGCTTTCTGCGATTCCTGCGCACCCACTGCACTCTGCTGCGCCGCCTGATTGATGTCCTTCATCCCGGTCGCAATCTGATCCAACCCAACCGTCTGCTGCTCTACCCCTGCCACTATCTGCTGCGCTGCCTGTGTCGAGGCCGCCACCGCTTGCGCCAACTGTGTGATTATCTCTGCCGTTCGATTCACTCGTTCAGTTCCCGCCTGTACCCCCTTCGTCCCTTGCTCCGTCGCCATCACCGCTTGATTCGTCGCCTTCTGGATGTCTCCCAAGATCACCTTCACCTGCCCCGCCGCCTGCCGCGATTGCTCCGACAAACTCCGCACTTCATCCGCCACCACGCGAAACCCCTTGCCCGCTTCCCCCGCCTGCGCCGCCTCAATCGCCGCATTCAACGCGAGGATGTTCGATTGCCCCGCAATATCACTCACCGTGTCGATGATGTCCCCAATCTGCTGCGTCTTTTCCGAAAGCGCCAGAATGTTCTCCGCGATCGCCTCTACCTTCTGTTGGATGTCGTTCATCCCCGCGGTCGTCTCCTCAACTGCCATCATTCCGTTCTCTGCTGCAGTCGTGGCTTGATTAGCCGTATTCGTCACTCTCTGAGCGTTTTGGGCGACTTGCTCGGCAGAGGACTTGATCTCCTGCACCGTGCTCGTGATCTGATTGACTGCGCTCGCCTGCTCACGCGTCGTGCTCGCCATCTCCGTCGACGACGCCAGGATCTGCGAGGTCGCCGAAGTCATGAGGACCGCACTCTGCTGCGTTTGGCCAGCCATGCCCTTCAGGCCATTCACCAAAGCCTCAATTCCACTACGGAGTGCGACAAAGTCACCTTTGTAATGTCCGTTCAACTTGACGGTGAGGTCGCCTCGGGCAACCTGTTCCAGAATTCTCCGGGTTTCTTGAATCGGCGCGACGATGGAATCCAGCAGGCTGTTCATGCCGTCCATCAATTTGACGTTATAGTCCGCATATTTTTTTGCATCCACCCGCACGCCGAGGTTTCCTTCGAGCGCGGCTCCGAGAAGGGTGTTGAGATCGACTTCGCGCATCTTGATGTTATCGATCAGGGAATTGAGACTGGTCTTGATCCCGTCCAAGTCGCCGTGGTAGTCTTCGGTGATCTTGGCAGGAATATCGCCCTTGCTGATACGATCCATGTATTCCGCTGCGACGTTCAAGGGACCGATGACGGCGTCGAGCGTATCGTTGATTCCCTGAACGACTTGGCGATAATCGCCCTGGAATTTGCTGGCGTCGGCGCGCGTCGCGAGTTTTCCTTCAACCGCCGCTTGGGTCAGCATTTTCGTTTCGGCGACCAACCCGCGCAGAGCGAGCGTCGTACTGACCAGCGCGGGCGAGATTTCGTCCTGCTTATCCTTGGCAGACACCTCGGTACTCAAGTCACCATCGGAAATCTTTTTCATCGTGCCGACGACAACGCTTTGGAGGTCATCGGCAAACTGATCCATGGCTCGCGCCAGGACACCGATTTCGTCCTGCTGACTCATCTTGAGGCGCATCCCCAGATGTCCCTTGCCCATCTCCTGAATCAGCGTTACCACTGACGCCAGCGGTTTGGCAATGGAACGGGCGATAAGGAAGGCTGCCACTCCAATCGCCATCACCAGCAACAACGCAGCAGCCAGAATGCGCCACATGGCATTCGCTTGCTCCGCTTCGACTTTCGTCAGTGAGAGCGCCACGCGAAAACCGCCCCAGTGCTTCCCCTTGACATAGATGGGGGCTGAGATATCCCACGCCATCTCACCTGTGTCTCTGGGGTACAACTGCGTCAGTATCGGCTGCGTATTTTGACCAGCGGCGAGGCCCACTGGATCATTGAAGAGGCGCTTGGTGCGATTGCCCGCCATATCGGTCTGGTAGTCGCCCGTGAGTGCCTTGGTGTAGCGCGTGTTGTGTGTCGGAAGATAGCCATTGACATCCACCGTTACTGCGAAGAGGACCTCCTCGTCCTTCAGGTACGCGTCCTCGATCGGGAGGATATTGGCATCTGTGAAAGCGTCATAGGCAGTGTGATATTTCTGTGGATTAGTGCCCGGGATGGGCTTGTAGTCCGTATCGAACACCTGCGCTTCCGTCAGCCGGCCAGTGGCGATGGCATCTTCAAGCACATGGCCGATGGAGACTGCACCACTCTGTGCCAGATCTGTTCCTTTTTGAAGCAGAATCCCTTCTAATGTGTTTCTTTGCGATTGCACATCGTAGAAGATGAACCCAGTCAGCAAAGCTAACATGATCCCTACGATCAGCAACGTCGTTTTCGTCTGCAAACTGCCAGTCACCCATTTGTTCAATTTCCTTAGCATCGTGCACCTTCTTGTTTTGTCGATTTTGATGTTACTGTCCGTTTATGAGTTCTCGCCTCTAGAACAGGTTCCTGTTTGATCTAACCCTGGTATGCTTGCCCTCGCGCGGGGCAACCGGTCGTTATCTCAGAACTGTTAGCTCCACATCCGGCCTCCCGCGGATGGACTGCGCCGATCTCACATTCTGGAGCGATTCGGCTAGAACCGCTTGGGCATGTTTCGTCACTGGAGCGCCATGTCCGAAATAGATGATCCTCACGTCTTTCCGGCACAGCCGTTCCAATGCCCAGACCAGGCGATCCTCATAGCAGCCTTCGCTTGATCGAATCACGACTGGCGTATCGCCCACGAACAGCGTGCCGTCTTTCTGACCGTAGAGACAGAGCGAATCGTCGGTGTGCCCGGGTGTGTAGATCACCTCGAAGATTCGATCGCCGCATCGGACTCGCTGTCCATCCTCCAGGATCCCATCCGGGCTAACGGAAGGAGATACTGCCAAGACGATGGGGTTGAACGCTTCGCGAATCAGCGGCAAGACCCCGACGTGATCGGAATGTCCGTGAGTCAGGATCACTTGGTCGATCGCTTTCTTGCCAAAATCTGTCAGGGCACATTGGATCTTTCCGATAATCGCCGGATCATTGCCGACGTCAATCAACGAGTTCAAGGCTCCCGGGGCATTCCCATCGCCGAGAACCAGGTAGACGTTGCTCGAATAGATCATGCTTTTGGGTTCAGTCAGATTGGTGATTCGCATGGTGTTCGATCACACTTTTTGGTACAACGGTGCCGACCGAGTGACCCGGCGAAAAAGGCGCTCCGTCCCGGGCGGTAGCCTTTGCGACTGCTCTATCACGAGATAACCATCTTTCGCCAAGGCGCGATGAAACATTCTGACCACGTCCACGCGCTGGCAGGGCGCCAAATGGGGCAAGACATTCTTGCAGATGATCAACTCTAAACCTTCCCGGACCGGTTGCAGCGACAACAGATCGTGCCGCTGAAAAAGGACCGCACGTCGGAGTTCTTCGCTGGCTTGAAAACAGCCCGCTGGACCATTCGGCCTGAAATACTTGTTGAAGAGAGCACGCGGAATCCGTTCGAGTTCAGACTTTGGATAGATGCCTCGCGTGATCGGGTTCCCAAAGTCGCTTTCAAGATCGGTGGCATAGATCAGCACATTCTGAAACAGGGAATGCCCCATCTGCTCCCGGAAGAGCATCGCAATGGAATACGGTTCGAGTCCCATCGCGCAGCCGGCATCCCAGATCCGAATAAAGGGATGCCGCTGGAGGTTGGGGATCACATATTGGGCCACCAGATCGAGCGTCCGGGTATTCCGCGGAAAGAACGTCAGCGCCATTAGATCAGAGCTCCTGCTGAACGATGATCCGGTCATCCCGCAGTATCGCTTCCAAATTCAGGATGATGAGCATGTTCGGCGTCACGCCCTGAACGTACTCTTCTTTCGCGGCCGACTGCGCAGCCAGGGGCGGCTTGATCTCGGAGAGGGGGATGCTCGTCGCTCCTGATACGTCGTCAGCCAGGATCCCAACCTCAAGCCCCGCGGCATCGACCAGGATCACTTTGGTCAGGTCCGTAATCTCCTTCTTGGACACGTTGAGGAAACTGCGGATGTCAATCACCGAATAGATCGAACCGCGAATATTGATGACGCCGACGACAAAATCCGGCGTGCAGGGGACCGGGGTGAATGCCCCCAACGGCTGGACTTCCCTGACAAACTCCGTCGCGATGCCGTAGGTTTCGTTCGCCAGGGAAAACGGCACCACCTGCAAGGTCTCGCCAGTCTGTATTTCGGTGGATTTGATGAGCGCCCGCGCTCGCTCCGCCAAGATCGCTTTCGTCTTCTCCATAGACACGCCACCCTGGCTAGACCCCTGAATTGAGGAATCGTCGACCTCCCAGGACAGCAGTTTTGCATTGAGTGCGAATGAGGTCTTGCTCCACTCGCTGCCCGTGCTGATTGCTTTCTCGGCCTCCTCCTTGTGACCTTTCAATGCCAATTCGAGAATTCGAGCGGTCTCGAGATGAAAGTCGGCATGTAGCTTGGCAACCGTCAGATAGGTTGGGGTTTGCTTCAGCTCCGGCGTAACGGCGTGGCATAGCCACTTGCCAAAATCACATTGGTCATCGAGTCTGGCGGCCTCTGGTTTGAACTCGGTCGAGCCATTCTCAATGGCTCGCCTCAAGCGCTCTTTCCACGCCCGGTGTGCGACAAGCGCATTGCTGATTTGTTTGCTCATGGTCATTGGATGTGTACCTCAACCGGGATTCTGGGCCAGTGCCCCTTGCCCTGCCATCTGCTGCTTGACTAGGCGTCTTGCGCCAGCCCGTTTTCGATGAGTTCCAACAATCGCCCTACAACCAAGCCATCGCCTTCCGGCACTAGCGCGTCTCTCGGTTTGCCATCCAAGAGAGCCCTGGCATTCTGCAGCGATTTGCGAGCGGCGGTCTCGTCGCCCTGGCACTGATAGAGTTGCGCCAGGTTGTAATGAGCCAAGACAAAACTGCGATCAAGATAGATTGCTTTCTTGAGCATATCCATTGCCATTTCGTTCAGGCCGATCTGCTCGTAGACCAGCGAGAGCGTGTAGTACGGCTCTGGATGTAGCTTGTCCTTTTTGATGGCCCTCTCGCACCAGGTCTGCGCTTCCTCCAGGTTGCCTTTGTTCGCGTAGATCTTGCCCAGCGTGTAATAAGTCGGAATGAACTCAGCATCCTGGTCGAGGTGCTCATAGAGCTTGGCCAACGCTTCGTCCACCTGACCGGCCTGCAAAAGCTCGATCGCAATCTCATACGTATTGCGCGGGGGTGGTTCTTTGACCTCTGGCGGCCGGGCAGGTATCGGCGCCGGCCGTTCGATCGGACGCGGCGGCGTGACCGGCACAACGCTTGCAGCGGCGGTGGGCTGGAACGCAACCGCCAACGCGGGTTTGGCTTTGGGCGTTGCCGGCTTTTGATAGATTACCGCGCCAGGGAAATTCCGCGGCTCGAAGGCGTTGTAAAAGACCATATTCGGCTCGGCGGCGCCCGGGATCAGCCAGCCCTGATCCGTCAGGCATGCGTAGAAATTCGACACTACCTTCTGGGTGACTTGGTCTTCGAAATAGATTGTTACGTTGCGGCAGAGGATGACGTCCATGGCGTTGGTGTTGTTCGCCAACGAGGGATAAGGATCCGCCACGAGGTTCAAGTATTCGAACGTGACCATGCGCTTGATTTTCTCTGAGAGGGCAAACAAGTTTCGATAGTTCAATTGAAAATAGGTGTCCTGGACGCGCTTGTCGACGCCGCGGAACGACCACGCGCCGTACTGCGCCTCGTGCGCTCTGCGCAATTCATCCCGATTGATGTCCGTCGCGAGGATGAAGATGTTCCAACTGTCCAGATTGGGTATCAATTCATTCAGCAGAATCGCTATGGAGTACGGCTCTTCGCCGGTGGCGCACCCGGCGCTCCAAATGCGCAGGCGGCGACTCGAGTGCTCGCGGGCGGCCAGCAGGTCGGGCAGAATCTGTTTCGCCAGCGCGTCAAAGTGGCCTGTGTTGCGAAAAAAATACGTCTCTCCCACTGTCAGCGCGCTCACCACACGATCCCACACGGAGCTTGTGTTCGAGCTGAGCTGCAGTAACCGATACAGTTCGTCCAAGTCGGCACACTCGCCGGCTTGCATCCCTTCAGCCAGAGCGCGTCCCAGCATAAACCGTCGGTCTTCTGTAACGTCCAAACCGATGCGACTCTGCACAAACGCGCGGAATCGCTCATAGTCCGGCTGGCTGAGGACCAGCTGAGGCGGCTCCGGCCTCATCTCCGCGCGATGGATGCCGTCGTAATTAGACGGGTACAATTCAAGACCGGCACTGACGTGCTTGCCGGTTTCTCCCGCTTTGGCATTATTCCGTCGGACGAGCGCAGCGGGGTCCCGCGTCATGCCGCCATCTCCATGCTTTCAACCTCACCTTTGCGCGCCACTTCGGCATTCGTCATCAGGGTATTGGGATCGAGGATCAAGATCAACCGGTCGCCTACTTTGCCCACCGCCGAAAGGTACTCCATCTCCGGACCGATCCGTTCGGGCGGCTCGATGTTGCTCTTCGGGAGCATCAGCACTTCAGAAACCACGTCCACCGTGATGGCCATCATAAGCCCGTCGGTCTTGGCGATGAGCAACTGGGTATCCAGGTCGTGCGGCTTGACCGGCAGCCCGTACCGCTTGCGAACGTTGATTACCGGCACGACTTTGCCTCTGAGGTTGAACAGGCCCTCCACGTACTCCGGCGCTTTGGGTGGACGCGTGAGGGCGACCATGCGGACAACCTGCACGACATTGGCGATATTCAGCGCGTACTCCTGATCGTCCAATTTGAAGGTGAGTAGCTGGAGGGTTTCATCCTTCTTCTGTTTTGCCAATTTGCTCTTGTTGCTCATTTCCGTTGACATCATCAACTCCCGGCTCGTCTCGTGCGGCGCCCTAGTACGTAAAAACTGTAGATGCGGCAATCCCGTTGGGTGTGGCAACCGTCGCAATGTTTGTGGTGCTAGTCCCGACGGATGGAGAGACACTAATCGTCATCACCATTTCTTCTCCCGGATCGAAGATACCCGGGTCGACGGCTTCAGGAACGGACGGTGAAGTCGATTGGTAGATCCCGGTCACCTGCCATTCATTCGCCCCCGTGCCGTTTGGATACCATCGAATTTGTTGAGTGGCCCCATCCGAGTATTGAAGGATCACATCCCATTGATCAAAGTCGGCCAACTTGGTGCTGCCGTCATTCTTCAGAGTGACCTGGACAGAATCACCCGGGGCTATTGTATTGGCCGAAAGGGAGGTGATGCTCGTCCGGGCTCGCTCTCCCACGCGTTCCTGCATGGTGCGCGAAGAATCGGCAATCGTTGCCTGAGCCGACATGGCGAATTGTGCCAAGCCAACTACAGAGATGATCAAAAGGGTGATAAGAATGATGGCCGTAATGGCGGTTTCCATCGGTCACCAACTAAAATAATAGTCGCTCGCGACGCCGGTAGGCAGGGTGAGTTTTGCAAAGTAGCGTGTGCCGGCCGTCAAGGGCGTGTAGCCAGAAATCGTCACTTCGAGGGTCGCCCTCGGATTCCATGCCGTGTCGTTTACGATGGCATAGCTCCAATAGACGCTGCCCGTGTCGTAAGGGATGCGCGAATAGTTGCCCTCAGGTCCGAAGAAGAGGTCGCACGATTCCGGCGGCGCTATGCGCACGTCGCCGATGTTCTTGACCCAGACCTTTACGGTATCGCTGGGCGTTTTGGTCGCTTGAATGATCTCGACTTGACTCTTCATCCGCTGGTCGATGCGTCTCTCCATGCCGGCCATCGCATCACCACTCTGGGTCACCAGGGGAAAGATGGCGTTGAAGACAAACACGGCGGAGATGACGCCGACGACAACAAGCAAAGCCGTGACGATGACTTTATCCAAGCTTTCCCTCCTGGATCAGCCGAAGAGCTTCCTCGATGCTGCCGGCACGGTCGACCAGCGAATTGAGCTTTGTCAGTTGGTCGAGCGCGTCGCTCACCTTCTTTCCGTCGCGTCCGTCGCCGCCATTGGGCGCGCTGTTCATCAGCATTTCCAGAAGTTTGAGACTGCCGCGGTCCGGTAGCGTCGCCGCACCAGTGGGATTCGCCTTCGCCCCATCGGTAGCGAGTTCGCTTTGGGCCGCTCGAATCTCTTCCAACGAGACTCTCTTCGCCGCAGGAGCCACCGGGGGCGCCGCCGCTGCCGGCATGACCGGTGCTACGGGAGCCACGGGGGAAGCAGCCGCTACCGGCGCAACGGGTGCAGGCGGGGCCACCGGGGGCGCCGCCGCGGCCGGGGCGGCGGTGAGCGTCGAAGCCTCGGCAGCCAGACTCGCTTGTTTCGCCCGCAATTCTTCTATCGCCTTGATGGTACCTTCGGATGGTTTGGTCTCATCCGTCCTGAGCGCAGGATAGTAATGGACGAGAATTTGCTCTTGAATATCCAGGAGCGTTCGCTGGACCTCATTCTTCAAGATCTTCATCTCGTATTCCAGGGTTTTTACTCTCTGTTCTAGCTCCACAATGACCTCCCCTCTTGCAGTGGCAGATTCCGAGGTAAGACGTCCTCTGCGTTTTCGGTTGAACGATCATACGAGTGGCTGTAGCATAACACGCGCACTGGGGCTTGTCAGCAAAGAGACAGTGAAGATTCGGTGAATGTTGCGTGAAAAAAAAGTGCAATCGCATATAAAAAGAGGACGCCATCTCGTTTCCGAGATTGCGTCCTCTTCCAACACCCGGTTCGCTGGAGCAGAGCTTTCGCACCCTCGCCCCAGTGATAGAAAACGCTTTGGACGTCTATCGCAAATGGGCAACTCGGTCTTTCGTGCTCGCCGGTGCGAAGTCTTTGCTCAGACCCGCTGCCCGCTGATTGAGAAATGCTCAGTGCTTCTGCAACTGCTCCACCCAATCGTTCAACTGGGACACGAGTTGGTTCGGGGCGAGGCTTGCAGCAATCTTGGCTTCGCGGACGGCTCCCGGCAGGTCGCCGGTCTCCTTGTAGATCAGCGCCAAGTTCTTGTGCGCTTCCCAGACG
>Ga0163209_1001004_pt1 | contig 12376 bp, 7 predicted proteins | sample Kivu_160m_FD_113538 | JGI IMG/M metagenome (GOLD analysis project Ga0163209, IMG submission 113538) | Freshwater microbial communities from Lake Kivu, Western Province, Rwanda to study Microbial Dark Matter (Phase II) - Kivu_160m | ecosystem: Environmental > Aquatic > Freshwater > Lake ... | reverse complement strand
TTGATTGTTACGGGTAGGTTTTGTTGACGGATTGATTTCCAGTACATCCGGCTGAATTGGTAGATCTGGTCGATGAGTTCGGTTACTATCCTGGTGTCCTTTATTAAGTCTGGGACTGTGCATTGGAATTTTAATTTGATAGGGAAGGGGTAGCCATCGGCCTTGCTATTGATGGTGCCACTATACCTGGTATTGTTAAAAAGGAGGAACTTGTCGTTGCCGATACCGATAAAAGTGCCGCTTAATGGCATTAGTTCTTTCCAGCCTTTGTCAAATGCTACAATGTCTTCTGATTCTGTTTTGTTTATGATGATAATGAACACTGGAATGTCTAATTTTAGATCTATCAGGGATTGCTGGATGGGTTCAAGTTCTTCTTCACTCATCGTTTTGTAGAAATGTATGATGAGTCGCTCTGGGGCGTTGTTGACAGTGGCGTATTGCCTTACGGCATCGGAAATGGACCCGGCCAGTATACCAATTTCATCACGCAAGAAGTATTCGAACCGGTTGAACTTACCATTGTTATTGAAGCTAAAGGCACTGCCAATATAACGGACATCATCATCGATATGTTTAAATGCGCCTATGCCGACGATCAATTCGTTCTTAACCGGGGTATTCAAGCGCCATGGGATACCATCTAATTTGGCCAGCATGGCAACTGCGATGTTTGGCAGGCTGTATTTCCAGTTAACTCCCTGCTCGACCATTTTAGTGGGGTCAATTGCCTGAGAGGTAATATTCCTTTTGAGGAGCACTTCCTTTAATTGGTAATATATCTCTCGTTTTTGCTTGTCTTTTTCGAATTTACTGTATGGGGTTACATAAATTGCCATGTATTTAACGTCTGGGTCAAACTGGCGTTCTGATAATTTTTTTTCAATTTCCGGGATGGGGTTTTCCTTGTCTTCAAAAACGATACTAAAACCTGCTTCGGTGTGAAACAACAGGCCAACGTAGCTCTGCATGCCATCAAACGTATCAAAGCCTTGTTCAAAATGTGAATTTATGGTTAGGGTATACTGCTTGTCATCTTTATGAACTATGAAAAACAAATGAATGTTTGGGTAGGGACTTTTTTTGAAGGGTTTTAATTTTTTCAGTGCAAATTTTGGTATGGCATCTGGTACGTTGTTGGCAAAAAGGAGTTGATTACTTTCTGATGAAATTCTATAAATGCTTGATGGATTCACTGTTAAAAATTCGCCTTTGTTAAGAGGAATTATTTTCTGAAAAGCTTCCGTGTCCAGAAATTGCTTATAAAAGGTATTTATCTGTTTAAGATATTTGGGATAACGGTTATCTCTTGGCGGCACATCGGCCGGAATGCCAAGCAAGGGCTCAAGCGATTTATTTATAACAGGAAAACAGGTTGATGGATCAAGATTCTCGTCTTCATGAATTTTTCCCCATTTGTCGAGCTTGTTCCCCGAAAGGATTAAATTGAAGAACGTTGGACTTATTATTGGCAGTAGTTCTGCTACACTCTTTTTTGAAACTTTTGTTTGACCATCATAGGATAATAAAATTTCAGGATACTGACTGACATTGCATAACTGAACTTTCAGGGAAAATTTGTCATATAGATCATATTTGTCATTGTTACCTTTGTTTGATTTGGTCCAAACCTGGTTTTCATTTACAAAGCCAATCCTTACAATTTGCTGCTTTAATTTTCTGAAGAAATAATTGATCTCATTGTTGTAATATCGTTTAATAAGGTCGGGGTTATCCGTTTGAAAATCAATGAGCAGGGGTTGGAACCCTTCGGTCTGGCCTGGATAGGTTGTATATATTTTATTGGTACTATTTCTAACTATTTGTGGAAAGATCTGCTCAATATTGTCTGGGAAAAGATTAAAATATAAGGTCCTTCCCCTTCCATTGAAAGTATCGGAAAAATAAAAAGTTACCGGTTCTTCAGGCCATTTGATTGTGAGGATATTAAAGAAATAATCAGACATGCTTCAATCGTTCTGGTGACTAATGTTGTGATATCAGGTTAATTAATTGATCTTCTGCTTCTTTTAATTTAATATTCAGGTCAACTTTTTGATTAAACTGTTTGCCGTTTTTAATGCCGGACTTTAACCTTGATATTTCCTTTTCAAGAATCACTATTTCTCTTTCAAATTCAATAAGTTCCTCAACAGGTTTATTGGCCATTGCAGGCTTACCAGATATCTGCACACATAAATCCTTATGAACGGAGTCAAGGCTCTTGTGTAAATTAAGCGAGTATTTACTTTCAGTCTTCAAGAACCAATTCGTTTTAAAGGTCCAGTCAATCATAGAATTGTCCTCTTTAACCGGATGGTTATGTTTGGTTGAAGTGGATATGTACATACTATCATCATACTCAACTATAAAGATTATTGTATATGGAATTGCCTTGTCAATGATAGCAAGAATCAAATGAATGTCGGTTTTGGCTTTTAATTCAACCTGGAAGATCTGAATTTCCTGAATTTCCTTTGCATGCAGATTTATAGTATGTGGAGATAACTTATGTATCCATGTGATTCTGGCTATGAAATCACTGAAAAGTTTTTTCTGCCTGGTATTGGTATAATTATCAAAAGCATTCTTAGGAATCACCCTGTTTACTTTTGTGGTCGGTGGCAGATTAAAGATGCCCATTAACGAACAATTAAAAATGATGTCAATAGAAAATCTTCGATTCCCTTGATTTTATCCTGGAGAGCGGTTGTCCCATGAGCCTTAAACAAACTGAGGACTTCCTTCTCTTCTTCATTCTGAAGAATAGATGTAATACTTTTTTTCAGAAGAATTGAATATGTATCCATATTATAATAATCATCCGTTTCGACACTTAACGCTTTGCATAATTCACTGATTGGTTCGGTTTTGCCTTTGCATAGCATCCTCATTGAATCAAGGATTTTCTTTGATTCCAGATGATTCAAATGAACCTCACCCGTACTTTTCATGTAAAGAAGATAGTATGGATGCAAACGGTTTTGCTTGTTGATATTAACGCTGGAATTGACATTCTTGAGAACAAATATCACTCCCGGATGCAAAATATCTGTCGCCTGAACCACAGCATGAAGCCCTTCCGGAATTATCTCCAAAGAGCCATGTGTTTTAATATAATTTGAAAGATCAACTCTAAAATCGTTGAGGCCAAGATCGGTAATGCTCACACCTTCCCGAAGGTCTTCCAAATCAATCACCTCGTCCTGCAGTTTCTGGAGCTGAATCTTCCGATACTCCAGGTCCTTTTCAGCGGTATTTAAAATATTATCATCACCGGTGCTTGCAAGATTGCTGATCAACATCCGGTTTTCAACCCGTTGCTTTAAATTTATATAGGCATCCAATGTGACATCCGGCCAAAAATTCACCAAGGTGATACTGGCATTTTTTGAGCCAATACGGTCAATCCTTCCGAAACGCTGAATAATTCTGACTGGATTCCAATGAATGTCATAGTTAATCAAGTAGTCACAATCCTGCAAATTCTGTCCTTCAGAAATACAATCAGTTGCAATTAATACATCGATTGAATCATTAAGCCGAGGATAAATTAATGCCTTGTCCTTTGATAAAGGAGAAAAGCAGGAGAGCATAGGATTAAGATCGGAAGGAATATTTTTTGAATTGGTGACTTTACGGGAACCAGTTATTAACGCCGTATGCAGACTATGTTTCTCTTTTATATGCCCTTGTAGATGTTCATAAAGGTAGTTGGCTGTATCGGCAAATGCAGTAAAAATCAGCACTCTCTTATTCTCAGGATTAATAGGATGTTCTATCTTCTGGTCAATTAATTTAATCAGGTATTGCAATTTATAATCTTTTTCACCTGTCACATCCACGATATTGCTCCATAAACTTCTCAGGATTGACAGGTCTTCGCTGAGGTCTTCCTGCCATTTGCGGGTATCCATATCGGCAATATGGACCTTTACTTTCTTTCCAATCAGGTTTTCTTCATCCCCCCAATCGGCCTCCCAATCAAAATTTTCATCATTCATTCTGGCCTGGATGCCTTCATATTCTCCTACTGGTCCTTGGGAAATAGTTTTGAGGGCATCTTCAATTTGGGTAATGATCCCTTCAAGTGTAAGCCGAAAGGAATCGACGGAGCTTTCGAGGCGTTTCAACAAATTGATACGCATCAGAATCTGAAGACTTCTTTCACGATCAATCTGGGTTAGTCTGCCGGATTTTACGGTTTTATCGTAAAGATCGGCATATAGGGATAACTTACTCGGAAAGATATAATTCAATGGTGAATACACAGATAGATTGAGCAAGGTCAATTGTTCGGCAATTTCGACATACGTTATTTCATCATTTTCGGTAAGAGGGCTTTGTATTGAGACTGGTTTGTTTCTTTCAGGAAACTTGCCAATGGCCGTTGTGTCATAATAGGTTGTGATATGTTTCCTTGAACGGGCGATGGTGAGGGAATCAAGGATTTCAAAGAAATCGAAATCCAGCATATCCAGGAGTTTTTCGGTAGTTCGTTGGGTTGTGTCAAACTTACTCCAGATATTGAAGGCTTGCTGCGCTTTGCGAAAAACGACATCGATTCCCTTCTCCGTTTCTAATTTTCTATCAATATTTGCTGCATCGCCCTCGTATGCCAAAGCTAACTGGTTACGCAGATCGTTGAAACGATTGTTTACCGGCGTGGCAGAAAGCATCAGGACTTTGGTCTCAATACCCTCCTGAATAACTTTTCTAAGTAATTTCTGGTAGCGGTTTTCCCTTCCGATGACCGTACTGTTATTCCGGAAATTATGAGATTCATCGATAACCACCAGACCGTAGTTGCCCCAATTTACCGATTCAAGGCTACGGCCATTACTCATCCCGGAATCCCTGGTGAGGTCGGTATGGAACAGCACATCGTATCTGAAGCGATCGGCTTTCAGGATATTATTTTTATCGTTGAACCGGAAGGTATTCCAGTTGTCTTCAAGTTTTTTAGGACAAAGAACCAGAACGTCCTTATTTCGCATTTCATAGTATTTGATTATCCCAAGTGCGGAAAAGGTTTTTCCCAATCCCACACTATCGGCCAGAATACACCCCTTAAATTTCTCCAGCTTATTTATTCCGCCAATAACAGCATCACGCTGAAAATTATAGAGTTTATTCCAAATCACGGAGTCTTTAAATCCTATCTGGTCATTTGGCAGGGTCTCCAATGAAATATCCTTCAGGAAATCATTGAAGATATTATACAACGTGATGAAGTAAATAAATTCCGGACTATTTTCCTTATAAGCGCTTTCAAAAAAGTCCTGCACTTTTTGAGTAACATCCAGGAGATCTTCATTGTTTTCCCAAATCTGGGTAAACCATTCAAGGTAAGCCTGACTATCGGGATATTCCGTTTTCTGAATCAGGGTAGGAAAGCCCCTTTTATAGGTTATACCTAAATCGGATGTAGTGAAGCTGCTGACGTTCAAATAGGCATATTCTTCCCGCTCATTATTTAACACATGAATCATTCCATTGAGAGGCAAATTCGAATGCTTATTGGATTTAAACGTGACTTTCTCTTGAATCCACCTTGAACACTCCCGGGCAATTGCCCTTTGATTGAGTTGATTCTTTAGCCGGATTTCAAATTCACCTCCGCAAAGATCAGTCTCCTTATAAATGTGCGGAATGTAAAACAACCTGCTGTACTTATTAAAATTCTCTTCAATAAATGTGGGGGAGCTGAAAATGAAACGTAATTCAGTTATTTTCTCCAATTCCTTCTTTAATGCTTCATATGCATAGAATGAAAAAGAAGATGCGGCAATACTGAGCTTACTGCCCTTATGGATACTTAATTTCAGATCGTCACCAAGACGATTATTTACATTGTCAATCAGCTTCATGTGGTTATTTCAGTTGAACTATTTCCATCAACTTATTGTAGCTGCTCACTTTTTCAAATTTTATCTCGTTGCCACTGATCTCCTTGAAATGCTCCGTTGCACAGTGGAGTTTAAGTTTTTCTATTTCCCTTAGTTCCAGGTCGGAATCGGAACCCTTGGTTTCGGCGACAAAATATATATGCCTTACCTTATCCTTATCAAATACAATTGCCCAATCGGGGCTGTAATTTGCAACAGGTGTAGAGATATAAAAACTCTTCGGGAGTTTAGCATATACAATCACTTCATTGCAATTATCAAGGGCAGAGGCGAAATCGGCTTCGATTTTCGAATCAGAAGTAAGATAATCGTATATATGCCTTTTTAGAAGCTGAGAGTTGCGTAGGGCATCCTTATTGTTTGTAAATATCGTCTTTGCATCGTGCCGCTCATCAATCTTATGATAAACAATATTATTAATGATCAGGCTGGCTTTCACCTCGTTGATTAGCTTGCTGCACTTTGCAATAAATTCCTCAGGATTCTTGCGTAGCAGTAAGAATTTCTCTGCCTTAATGGATTTCAATATGGCAACAATGGTACTCCTTGTCAAATTCGTTTGACTTTCTATTTCTCCAACTATATCATAAACCGTATTGGTATAAAGATCATTCTTAAGTTTCAGGTACTGCCGGCCTGATTCCTTAACCAAGCTACCTTCCTGCATTTGTTCTTTTGTCCCCTCCTCCAATTCGCCAGTTTTCACTTCGTAAATACGATTGCTGATTGTAAGTTGGGCATTGATACGTGCTTTACTATCGTTGATCAATTTCTCCGTGTCAAATTTTACCTCATAGATGGTTTTAAGACTGATTTTTTCCCAAAGCTCCTGAAACTCTTTTTTCTTGAAATTGGCATTTACATTGAGAATAACCGTTTTCCTATCATCCTCTGGTTTGAATGGTTCACCTGAATATACTGACTTAAGAAGCTTGCCAATTGAATCACGATATGGTTCCAGGTGTTCGGGTAAAGGCATTTTACTTTGCTCAATCACATCCCTGCCAGCCGGAGTAATTTTATCATCCTCGGTAATAATGTCATGCTTGTAAAGTAATTTATTGATTTTTTTAGCATCATCCTCGGTCAGCCGATGATCCTCCTCTTTTTCATTACGAACCACCTTGCCAACAAAATATTCCACTTCTGCCTTTTGTGGACGGTCTTTAAGAGTAGCGGCAATCTCACTTTGTAATCCTTTGGCAAAGGATTCATAACTCTCGGAAGCAATAACCGTGAGTTTATTTATTTCATGAACCTGGTCGCCCACTGATTCAAAATCGAGCCTGTTCCCATTTTTATTCACACATAAACGCATGCCCCGCCCAACTTCCTGTCTCCGGCGAATCTGACTTCCGCTCTCAGCGTTTTTCAAGGCACAAATCTGGAATACATTGGGATTGTCCCAACCTTCCTTTAATGCAGAATGAGAGAATATAAAACGGGTGGGCTCTTCAAAGCTCAGCAATCTTTCCTTGTCCTTCATGATAAGATCGTAGGCTGAAATATCATCTGATTCATCGCTGCCACGCTTTACAGTAGGATCAATGGATTTACCTTTCTTATCTATCGAGAAATAGCCTTCATGCACGTTGTGAGGATCATCCCTCTTTAAATATTCAAGATAGTTGGTGGGCATATAGCCTTTATGTACCTTTCCAGGATCAGTACTTAACAAGTAGTCGTTGTACTCCTGATGGAATAAGTCCAGGAAATCATTCCGTACATTATTGTATTCTTCTTCAAATATTTTAGCATACTCACCCAGTGCCTGTTCTCCCGCAACATCATATATCCGATATTTTTCCACAGAATCAATAAAGAACAGTGAAAGAACCTTAATTCCTTTCTCGAAAAGACGCTTTTCCTTTTGGAGATGAGAGATAATACACTCTCTGATTTGCACCCGACGGAAAGCATTCTCATCCTTATCGTTTAGAATATCCCCTGGGAAGATATCCTGACCACCAATGACAACTTTATTGAGATACCCATTTATCTCAGTAATTGTTTGATTTTTATACGCCGGAATATTGCCTGAGAGTTCATGGAGATTATCCCCTTCACCTAATTTCTGTCGAACTTTTTTTACTCCTTCACCAGCTCTTTTTTCGAACTCAAGGACGGCATACGGCGGCTTGGTTGTACTTAAGCTTATTTGTTCAAGATACATATACCCTGTTGTGCCAGTAGATCCTTTCAGGTTAATACCCTTGACCTGAATTTTTTTAACCAGGCGCTGGTTATATGCGTCTAATGCATCCAGTCTGAATATTTTATTGTATTCCACTTTGTGCGTTGCGGAATACCTCAAGGTGAACAACGGTTTGAAATCCTGCATGCTTTTCAGTGTCTTTACCCCATCAACAGATTGAGGTTCATCGATGATCAGGATGGGGTTAGTCTGAGAAATTATGTCGATAGGTTTGCGGGTGCCAAATTGATCGAGTTCTTGGTATATCCTCCGAGCATCAGCACCGCTGGCGTTGAAAGCCTGTGTATTGATAATCATCACACTGATACGACTATCGGAAGCAAAATTCTCTATATCCTGCGGCCGACCTGAATTATAAATAAACGGATTGATCTTATGTCCATATAATTCCTGGAAATGATCCTGGGTCACCTGAAAGGATTTGAAGACCCCTTCGCGGATAGCAATACTCGGTACAATAACAATGAACTTACTCCAACCGTATTCCTTATGCAATTCATACATTGTACGGATATAGGTGTACGTTTTGCCGGTTCCGGTCTCCATCTCGATGGTCAGATTGTAGCCCAGTTTTACACCGGCAGGGCGTTCGATCTGCTGGCTTTCACGCAACTCGTTTACCTTTTGGACCCCCTGAATATTTTTTAGTATCTGGGATTCGGGAATCTGAATCAGGCTATTCCGATAACCGATATCTTCAAGGACTTCTATCTCAAGAGGCAAGGTTTGACTATTGCCGGAAGCCACTTGCTTGGCCTTTCGAATAAGTTCTTTGCTTTTTTCTACAGTGAATCTGTTTGTCTTCAGGGGTTGACCTGCAAAACAATCCACCACAGCTTTTACCGCCTGAATCTGAAAGTCCTGATGTTTGAATTGTAGTTTCATATCAGAATACTTTCATTTCAGTTTCGGGACTGAGTTGTTTCAATAATTGTCTGACATTGGTCTTGGCCGTATCATCCTTGAACCCACTATCTCTAAATACTATGCGTAATGGTTTATCAACGGCGATGGCCTTGGCAAATTCCTCACCAATTCCTTTATCAAAACAAGCATACAAAGAATCGTTGGCTACTTTGAACACATGCTTTCCTGAAATTGACGCCTGCTCAATTTTTAAACTGAGTGGAAGCCCCCAGTCAAGCATCACTTGAGCCAAAAGATCATCCGGGGTTCTATCAGGTTTAACATTATCTGAAAACATGTCAATGGTCTCTTGCTTATAGTCTTGGGGCTTATAGAAGACATCCTGCATATTGCTATCTGATAATCGATAAACTCGAAAACCATAATCTATATCAGCACCAGTTTCTTCCTTGATTTTTTTAGCGGCTCTTCGAATGCGTTCTTTACCTATATCACAGATATCGTTATAGCCTGCTTTGTATGCTTCTCCTTTTTCATCAGTAAATTCCGGCAACTGAACCTGAATAAATTTCCGATTATTTTTATTTTCTGCATTCAGAATTAATACAGCATGAGCTGTTGATGCTGAACCAGAGAAAAAGTCAAGCACAATATCTTGATCGACAGTAGAACGGTTTATTAAGAATGACATCAATTCAATTGGCTTTGTATAGTTAAAAAAGCCAGCAAATCCCATACTATCCATAAGTTTTGATGCTTGTGTGCTACTGAATTCTTTTACTATACCAATAGGTCTTTGAGTCCGATTGTAATGGCCCCCTAACACTTCGGACATGATTACTAATAAAAATGTGTAATTATGTCAATGCAAAAACGAAAATTCACAAAGGAAGAGAAGCTACAAATCATCGAAGAGGCTTCTTTGCAAGGAGTTCAAGCCACGTTGGACAAGCATGGACTCTATCCCACGACCTACTATTCGTGGAAGAAAAAGTTTGAAACGATGGGCGAAGCGGGTTTCCGACATGGCATGACTCCGGAGCACCTGAAAGAGATCAAACGCCTGGAAAAGGAAAATGAACAACTCAAGCTGCTGCTGGCAGAAAAGGAACTGGAGGGTCGGCTCAAGGACGAGCTGTTAAAAAAGAAATATGCCTGGGCGAGAAAAGAGAAATAGCGGGTCGGTACATCAGTTTGGGGCTGAAGCGGAACCCGGTACTGGCAGTTACCGGGGTCAGTCTCCATCAATATTATTACCGGCCCAATGGCAGGCGTTCAGGCAGAATGCCAACGGAAACAGTGAGTAAAGAGATTGAAAACGTGAGGGTTGAAGTTCCCAATCAGGAGGTGGTCGAGGAGATCAAACGGGTTCAATCGGATCCCGATACGGACTATGGCTATCGGAAAATGTACTTCGTCCTGATGATGCTCGGCTACTATATTAACCATAAAAAAGTGTACCGGCTGATGCAAGAAAGTGGGTTGCTCAAAGAGCGATATAAACGAATCGGCAAGACGTATGCCAAGTACCGGATCGTAATCCCGGAGGGTCCTCTGGAGGTTTTAGAGATGGATATCAAGCTGGTCTGGGTTATGAAGGACAGGCGACATGCGTATGTTCTAACGGTCATCGATACGTTTACCCGGGCCGTTTTGTACCGGGGATCAGGCTTTGCGATGAAGTCAGCACAGGTGCAACGAGCCTGGGAATATATCATCCTTCATCACCTGCAGCCGGCGGATATGTTGCGGAAAAAGATCCACATTGAAGTCCGCAACGACAACGGTCCCCAGTTTGCCTCGAAGGTGATTCGTCAGTTTTTTGAGCTCAATTATTTGGACCAGGTGTTTACGCATCCCTATACCCCGCAGGAGAACGGGCACATCGAGAGCTTCCACAGCATTCTTTCGAAGGCAATCGGAAGCCAGGTGTTTTGGGATCTGCCGGAGCTCGAAACGTTCCTGATCCTGTTTTATGAAAAGTACAACAACCATCGCATTCATGCCTCCATTGCGAACCTGTCGCCCAGGTTGTTTTGGAATCTTTGGGAAGATGGAAAAATATCCCGTACCGTATTGAAAAACAAGAAAGTGAGATTTAACCTGCTCATGCCTTATCAACAACTATCGGGGAAAATGAACCTGAAGGAAGTTCCTTGCTTACTTTCTTCTGAGTTCGATACTCAGAAGAAGGTACAAAAAGAAGTGTCCGGGCCCGAAGCACTCCAACAACCATCGGTGCAAAAATCACCTTCAGTTGTTCCTTGCTGATACAACTTTATGAAAACTTTTCTTACTTTTAATACCGAATTCAAAATTGTCCGAATAATAGGGGGCTAAACCAGATGGACTAAAGATTTATGAACATAAAATTGGTGAATACAAATGGTTTACAATTTATGATTTATATTACAATGGTAAGCTCTATTGGATTCAAATCCATGGAGATCCAATAAAATATGAAAACTATGACTATGAAATGAAAGCTCAGTATAAAGCTATTTTTGAGGTCTTTTATCACAAATATGGGATACCCAATTTGGAGCATAGTCTGCCAGAATGGCATGCTACGAAAAAGGGCTACTGGTATTTAGTTTCACTTTGGAAGATTGGGTCCAAGAACGTTGAATTGCGGGTTGAGGACAACGGTGTATATTATTATTTGCAAGTTGTTATATATCAACCGGCCATTGAGGAGAAAATTAAAAACGAGAAAATCGAAAAGGAAAAAGAGTCTGCAAAAAAAGCAGTGGATATAATTTAGATTTGTCAAAGCGACAATCAGCAACTAATTAAATATCAGTTGATTTGTCATATAGTTTCTCTATATCAACTCTCCGGACACGCTCGGGCAGACTGACAGAATCCGTGTTACCTAAAGGAAAATGCTATGAAAAGACTTATTATCCTGCTCACGTCCGGTCTGTATTTATTGCTCTCCTGTAACAAAATTGTAATCGATCCCCTGCCTAAAGTTGAAACCTTGCCGGCCACAATCCTGGATGCAACCCATGTGACATTACATGGTAACGTCATCAGCGAAGGGGAAACGGCTGTGACAACACGTGGATTCTGTTGGGCATTGACCCCGAATCCTACAGTCGATCAGAATTTCAGCCAAAATGCTTTCGGACCAGGAGCGTTCTCTGAAACCATAACGGTGGTAGCGGATACGACTTACTACATAAAGACTTTTGCGACCAATGCCAACGGAACAACCTACGGAAATCAAGTCGAAGTAAACTCTTCAACGATCTTGCCGGTGCTTACAACGGCAGAAATCACAGAAATCACATCCCGTACTGCCAGGGGTGGCGGTAATATAACCTCTGATGGCGGTATAAGCATTGTGGCGAGGGGAGTGTGTTATGATACTCTACCAAAT
>Ga0163209_1001003_pt1 | contig 12378 bp, 12 predicted proteins | sample Kivu_160m_FD_113538 | JGI IMG/M metagenome (GOLD analysis project Ga0163209, IMG submission 113538) | Freshwater microbial communities from Lake Kivu, Western Province, Rwanda to study Microbial Dark Matter (Phase II) - Kivu_160m | ecosystem: Environmental > Aquatic > Freshwater > Lake ... | reverse complement strand
TTGTTCGACCATTCCCCCCTCCTGTTTGCAGAACCTTTTCGGCATGACCAGGATCCATCGTAAAGGTGTCATCAATGTCGATGAAAATGGGGGTTGCTCCAACATGGAAAACAGGTTCCACCGTTGGAAAGGCGGTCAGAGAAGGAACCAGAATCCCGTCTCCAGGACCGACCCCCAATGCCTTCAGACACAAGAAGATCGCCGATGTTCCCGACGAGGTTAAAACCGCACGCTTGGCCCCGATAAACTCTGCAAACTCTTTTTCGAAGTCTTTACATTGCTTACCCAGGATGTACTGTCCTGAGTCAATCACCTCCAATACCTTCTCTTTGATCTCCTGATCCACGTATGCTCTCGAGAGCGGAATCTCCATTGTGGCTCCTTCCTTTAAAGATTATCTCTCCAATCGATCTCAATCCTCCTTCCGGTCTTGGAGGACTCGTAACAGGCTTCAACGATCTTCAGAGCCTGATAACCGGCCCGGCCATCTGCCAGCGGTTTCATTCTATTTGCGATCGAATCGAGAAAAGCTTTCAGCTCCAGTGTCAAAGGTTCCTCGGAATCGACAGAAATCTGAAAAGATTCCCCTTCCAGGGCAATGCATTTCTCCCCTTGCCTCTCATGCCGGTTTTCGCAGAGCAAGAGACTGCTCTTCCGAAAATCGCAATAAAGGCTCGCCCGATCTCCGACAAGGGCAATATCCCTTTTCTTTTCAGGGGGCATATAACCGGCCTCAATAAAGACAATCCTTCCTCCATAATCGAGTATCGAGAAAGAGGTATCATCAAGAGGAAGGTGGAGGTAGTTTTTCACTACTGCGGTAGCCGCGTGCGGCGCTTCACCAAAAAGATAGTTGAAGAGATCGAAATAATGGATAGCATCCGTTTGCGTTACCCCTACATCCATCCGGGGTCTCTTAAATCCCATGAAATGACCATACCCATATTGAAGCCTGCCCAACCTTACTTCCTCAATAAGAGATTTCATCTTCGTTGAGGCAGGATGGTAGCGATAGATATGGCCAGTCTGAAGAATGAATTCCCTGCTTTTGGCCATTTCGATTATTTCTCTTGCCTCAAGCGAAGTGAGAGCAATCGGTTTCTCAACGAAGACATCTTTGCCTGCTTCAAAGCAATCCCTGCAAATCCTTAAGTGACTATCTGCAGGCGTAACGATGTCAACTCCATCAACATCTTTGAAAAATTCTCTGTAGTCCGTGGAGAGGTGGTTCGCCGGAATGGAATACGCTTCGCATGCCTTCAGCTGTCGGGTATCCGAATCGGCCACATAGACTTCATCCACCAGGTTCCTCAGGACCTTCAGATGATTTTTCCCCCACCTTCCGGCACCGATCAATAAGAGCCTCATATCCGTCTATCCTCTCCCATATAAATTTTCTCGCTTCCCGTCTCATTCCTTGCCCGATCGCCCAAAGATTTCTTTCTCACAGAGAGGATAAAGGATAAGACGCCAAGCATTGAGAAGAAAAGGAAAGAAGAATAAAGGACCCATACTCGACCCTTAATGATCGGGAGCAATTTGGTAAACACGAGGCTCTCAAAAGTATCCTCAAGGTGCATAAGCCGGTTTCTTTATTAATGATAATCAGATCTTCCCCGACCTCATTCTCCCCTACGGTCACCCTTATAATATGGTGAATTTTTCCCCATGTCGGTTGAGACTGCCTGACCCGTTCTCTCCCACCCGAAACACTTAGATTCACTCCCTCCCTCTGTCTCCTCCAGTAACCATGATAGTCGCTAAAAACAGACAGTGACCCCAAATGTCCCCTAAAGGAAGAAACACTCTTTTTCATGGGGAATGGGCATGGAGCCAGGGATATGCCCTGCCAGCCCTTTGGGAGGGGAATGAACAAAAAGAGACATATATCTTTCAGGTTTCTCTCCCCGTTGATCGATTGAGAAAAGTCATTGAATTCGGTGTCTTTCTTTTTTTAATCAACGGCCTAATAACTAATCGATAAAGTGTCGCTCCTAAAACAAGAATAATTGTGATTCCCCATCCAACTATAGGTATTAACAAAATCAATTTTGGGTATTCAGATTTTGAAAATCTCTTAAGATGTCTAAGTCCTGCCCTCATTTCAATAGTAAACCCCGTTAGAAATTCAAGCGGGGCATTAAACCCCGCCGGAATTATTCTTAAATCTAACCCCACTGCAGAGCAATGAGGCATGATTTCTAACGGGGTAAATTTTTCTTTATAAACAGATTTAGCGCATCCTCTAACATTGTTCTCTAAAATATAATCAATTCGATGTTGACCAGAATAGTTATAGGCAGATGGATTTTCAAAAAAATATGTCCTCTCTCTTCCAAATGTTTCCAAACATCCACCAACAACAAATAAGCAGACGCATAAAAGAATAATCCCAACCCCAGGTGATAATAATTTCGTTAAAGTCATCCCTTTTACCTTTTCATCTCTGATTTATCCTTTTCACTATATCCATAAATCCTCTTTTATGAATTTGATCCTGATGAAAGTCTCTTGGGCTTGTTGACCGGAACGTGCCCCATAAGGCTCGCACTATAGGTGGGGGGGCCCTTTGGCACCATGTAAATGAAATTCAAGCCCATCCTCCTATGGTCGGCGAACTTCACTTTAGAATTCAGCATAGTCTTATCCCTAAGAGTGAATAGCATTAACTTTGAGACCTTTTGAAATCTAAATGGATTTTACATGAAGTGACGTTAAAAGGAGATTAAAGGAAGGTTAAGATTTCTTAATTCCTGAATTCATTCTGTTGGACTAAATAGTGGTAAAGTGACAGTAAAAGTGCTTCCCTGCCCCAATTGGCTTTGGACATCTATTCTTCCATTGTGGAGATGAACGATCCATTCAGCGATGCTCAGACCTAATCCTACTCCACCGGTTTCTCTCGATCGGGATTTATCGACTCGATAAAAACGTTTGAAAATTTTCCCCTGCTCCTCTCCAGGAATACCTATCCCAGTGTCCTTTATTTTAGCCAGAACAGTTTTTTCATTCTTTTCAACAGAAACCCGAATAGATCCTTGGGCAGTAAATTTGATGGCATTGTCAATCAGGTTGGTAAAGAGTTGTTGAAGACGCACCTTATCCCCCAAGACCGTCACCTCTTCAGGGATATCCATTTCCAAGCCAATCCTGTTCTGTTCAGCAAGAACTTGGAAGAAATGGCACAGGTCTTTGATTAGAAGGTCCAACCGGAGAGGGACAATTTTTAACTCCACTTGGGATGAATCGGATTTAGAAAGAAGAATTAAATCGTTGATCATTCGATTTAAACTGTCAAAACGTTCGATGAAATGGGTCAAACCTTCCTGGTATTCCTTAGCTGTCCTTTCTTTTGAGAGCAAAACCTCTGCCTCTCCTCTCATCGCACAGATAGGGGTCTTCAGTTCATGGGATGCATCGGCGGTAAATTCAGCCATCCGTTTGAAGGAACTCTCCAGGCCCGCAATCATCCCATTAATCGTTTCGATGAGCTCATCCATTTCATCACTTGTTCCTCTCGTCGCCAATCTTTCGCTCAGACTGTGCGAGGTGATACGCCGAGCCTTTGAAGCAATGTACCCGATGGGCCAAAGAGATCTTCTTGCCAAAAGCCACCCCCCTAACGCCCCCAACACCAATAGGATGGGAAGAGCAGCCAATGTATTACTTATGAAATTGGAGAGGCTCTTTCTCACATAGCGAAGATGAGTTGCCACCTGGATGATATAATTCAGCTTTCCTTCCCTATAAAGCGGAGTACTGATCATACGAAAGGGAGTTCTTCTGTAGGAAGACCGAATGTCTTCCCGCGTTTCCTTTCCATTCTTTGCGTTGGTGATCACTCTATCCGTCACCTCATATCCGATCTCTCGAAATTTCTTTGAAGTGTAAAAAATACGTCCGTTCTTATCCAAGATCTGGAAAAAGAGGGGGTAATATTTTCTGGAAATGACCTCATCTTCAAATCTCATAAGAAAATCGACTTCATTCCGACTCAGGGATAAAACTGCTGTCAACTCCTCCGCTTCGTCAAACATAAATCGATCGATTTCCTTGATCAGCTGATGACGCAGGCGCAAATGAAGGAACCCAAAAATGAATAGGGCAGACACCAAGAATGTGAGCACATACCAGAGGGTCAGCTTGATATCGGTTCTTCGGTAAAATTTAGCCCCGATCTTCGAGGACATATCCGACTCCTTTCACCGTATGGAGAAGTTTAAGCTCAAAATCTCTATCAATCTTATTTCGGAGATGTGAAACATGAACATCGACCACATTGGAGGACGTATCAAAATGATAATCGAAAATCTTTTCGGAGATCATGGTTCGGGTAATAATCTGGCCCGGATGTCTCATGAAAAATTCCAAAAGGGCGTATTCTTTCGGCGTGAGTTCAATCCTCATTTTATTCCTTAAAACCCGATGCCCATCAACTTCTAAGATAAGGTCGGCTATCTGCAATCTTGAGGTTGGAATAGCCACCTTCCCCCTTCGGAGGAGGGCATGAACCCTTGCCAAGAGCTCATTGAAAGAGAAGGGTTTGGTTAAATAGTCATCTGCCCCTATGTTGAGGCCCTGGACAATATCACTCTCGGAGTCCTTAGCCGTTAAGAAAATCACGGGAGTATGAATCTGCCTATCTCTCATTTCTTTCAGGACCTCTATACCGTCCATTTTCGGAAGCAAGATATCGAGGATGATCAGGTCGTATTGCATATGGGAGGCAGCGTTCAACCCTTCTGGTCCATCATAAGCCACATCCACGAAAAAAGAATTTTCTAATAATCCTTTCTTAACAAATCGGGCAATCCCTTTGTCATCTTCAACCAGCAAGATCTTCATCAGCTCTTATTCTACCAAATTCTCTAACCAATTCAAATCGTCCTTGAAAAATACTCCTTTATTTCTTAAGATGTGATCCATGAAAAAAAGGGACATCCTGCTTAGTGTTCTTTCAGGGATTCTCCTCATTCTTTCCTTTCCAAATTTTGATCTCGAAGTTTTGGCCTGGTTTGCCTTGGTCCCTCTCTTCTATTCGATAGAAGGGAAAGGATTGCTCCATGCCTTTAGCCTTGGATTCCTGACAGGCTTTGTTTCCTTTCTCGGGATTCTCTATTGGATTATTGTTGCGGTCCACACCTATGGCAATGTCCCTTTAGTCCTGAGTGGCCTTATTCTTCTGCTTCTGGTCATGTATCTGAGCTTATTCACCGGCGCCTTTACGTTTCTAACTCGATTCATCCAGATACGCTCGGGACTCCGGACCATTCTGTTTACCCCTCTTCTCTGGGTGTCTCTGGAATACCTTCGCTCTTTTCTCTTAACCGGCTTCCCCTGGGCAATCCTTGGTTATTCACAATATCTCAATTTCCCTTCGATACAGATGGCAGACATCACTGGGGCATATGGTTCTTCCTCTGTCATTATCCTGGTCAATGCCACTCTCTTTCGGGTCATTCAGCAATGGCCCAAAAAGACCTTTCCGTTTAAGGAAGTGGCCATGACTGTTTTCATTCTTTTGGGCTGTCTGATCTATGGGTATGGAAAGATGAGGGCGGTCGATCGGCAAATACTCCAAAATCCCCCCTTGAAGGTTGGATTAGTCCAGGGCAATATTGACCAATCCATCAAGTGGGATGAATCGTTTCAGAAGGAGACCTTGAAGATCTACGAGAGGCTTTCCTTCAAGATTGCGGAAGAAAAACTTGATCTCATCATCTGGCCTGAGACGGCGACTCCCTTCTTTTTTCAGGATGAGAAGGAGTTCCAACCCTTCGTTCTGGATATTCCAAAGAAGACCCACGCTTTTCTGCTCTTCGGAACCCCTTCTTATAAGGTAGAGAGAGGAAAGGTCCATCATTATAATAGTGCCCTCTTGATCTCTCCTGAAGGGGAACAGAGAGGGAAATACGACAAGATTCATCTTGTTCCCTATGGCGAGTATGTTCCCCTTGGAGAATATATCCCGTTAGGCTCCTTGGGAGAGGGAATCGGAAATTTCAAACCTGGAAAAGAGATCTTCAACTTTGCTCTTCCGCAAGGTCGGTTCGGGGTTCTCATCTGTTTTGAAATCATCTTTCCGGACCTCTGTCGCAGATTCGTAAAACGCGGGGCAGATTTTTTGGTCACCATCACAAATGATGCCTGGTTCGGAAGAACCTCTGCCCCTTACCAACACCTCTCCATAGCCACCTTCAGGGCAATCGAGAATCGGGTCTTCATCGCCAGGGCAGCCAATACAGGAATCAGCGGCTTTATCGATCCCAAAGGTAAGATTGTGGAACAGGGAGGAATTTTTACGGAAGAGGCGATGAATCGAACCATTCGCCTGTCAAAAGAAAAGACCTTCTATACCCTCTATGGAGACGTTTTCGCCTGGATATGTTCCGGATTCTCTCTTCTATTATTAGGGGATGCGTTTATTCAAAAGCGCAGGAAGAAATAGTCGTAATCAGAGTCACTCCATTTCACGAACCTTTGATCGTTCTGATATGTGATCGTTCCCACAAACTTCTTGCCTCTTTAGCAGATAACCCCTGAAAGCGTTCAATTCCTAACGAGCTCGTATCGATGGTTGCAGTGGACCCATGGCTGACGTATTCGGCTATGAGTTGCCCTGCAATCGGTGCTTGAATGATCCCGGTTCCACCCCATCCACAATTAAGAAAGAATCCTTTGATAAAGGGTACAGAACCCAGTATGGGATGGTTATCGAGCGTCACTGGCCGGATCCCTGTCCAAGACGTCAACACAGAGGCTCTTTCCAACACGGGTACTCGATGGATGGCCACATCAATCATCTCACTCATGAGGGTTTGACTAATTTGGATGTCCAGCCTATCAGTGGGTACTGTTCCCATCCCCATTAAGATGCCAGCACCCTCGGGTCGATAATACCACTCAGCGGTCACATCCTCAACAAAGGGGCTACTGGATGGAATTTTAGGAAAAGGTTTTGTGACCCAAATACTCCTGGCCAAATGGATGATGGGAATCTCCAGACCTATCCAACTTCCGATTTCAGCGGCCCAAGGTCCACCCGCATTCACCACGACCTCTGTGGATATAAAGCCTTTATCTGTATAAACGCCTCCCACTTGCCCACGCTGAATCTCGATCCCTATTGCATGTACGCCTTGACACAACCGGCTGCCCATCTCCGAAGCCTTTTTGATGTATCCCCACATGATCATATGAGGATCGAAAGGGCCATCGCCAGGTCCCCAAGTACCGAGGGCTAAATCTTGGGTATGGATCTCTGGATACCTCCGCCTGATTTCATCTGGTTCAAGTACCTCTGTTTGAACATCGAGAGATTGTAACAATTTCGCTCTCTGATGCAGACTCTCGGCGCTTTCCATGGTGGTAAGAGATAACCATCCGATCTTCTTAAAATCGATCGGAACACCCATCTCTTCTTCAAATTGCATATACTTGGCGTATGAGTATTTGGCCATGCGAATGCTCAATTCATCATGGCAAAACTGCAAGCTGAGCATGGAAGCCGATTTACCCGAGGAACCGCTTCCTACTTCACCCATCTCAACAACGACAACTCCCTTTATCCCCATTCGGCTAAGATGGTAGGCAGTACTACATCCGATAACACCCGCTCCAATCACAACGACATCTGCCTTGGCCTGCATGATCGTACCTTTTGTTAATCCGAATACATATCACTTAAAGAATGAAAAAAGCAATATCGCCTATAGAGTTTTTAAATCCAACTTTTGTTATATTGACAAAAATAAGTACAACTTAATATGATAGAAGCTGTCTTGAGTGCCTATTCCGGGGAAGTTTAAGACTTGACTTTCCCACATACTAAATATGAGAGGAAGGTATCATGCCTTTACGAATCGGTTTTGATAATGAGAATTACCTTGCGGAGCAGACCCAGGCGATCCTGAATAGGGTAAATCTTTTTGGCAACAAACTGTACCTGGAATTTGGTGGAAAGCTACTGTTCGACTACCATGCGGCCAGGGTCCTGCCGGGCTTCGATCCTAATGTGAAGATGCGACTGCTGCAGAAACTTCAAGACAATTCGGAGGTGGTGCTCTGTATCTATGCTGGGGACATTGAGCGGAAGAAGGTTCGAGCAGATTTTGGCATTACTTACGATTCTGATGCATTGAAGTTGATTGATGATCTGAGGGAGTGGGAGATTAAAGTGAGTGCGGTGGTCATCACCCGGTATGAGAATCAACCCTCAGCAACCGTTTTTAAAAACAAATTAGAACGGCGCAATATTCGGGTGTATACGCATCGATTCACAAAAGGGTATCCCACTGATGTCGATACCATCGTCAGTGATGAAGGATACGGCGCCAATGAATACATTCATATTACCAAACCGATTGTGGTGGTCACAGGGCCGGGACCATACAGTGGGAAGTTGGCAACCTGTCTTTCCCAGATCTACCATGAGTATCGCTGCGGAGTGCATGCCGGTTATGCCAAATTCGAGACCTTCCCCATTTGGAATCTCCCCTTAAAGCATCCTGTCAATATCGCCTATGAAGCGGCAACGGCCGACATCAGGGACTTCAACATGATCGATTCTTTCCATCTGGAGGCATATAATGAGAAGGCTGTCAATTATAATCGCGATGTCGAGGTATTTCCGGTGCTCAAGCGGATCATCGAAAAGATAACTGGGAAGCACTCATTTTATAAGTCGCCCACGGATATGGGTGTCAATCGGGTTGGACTCGGGATCATAGATGATGATGCGGTCAGGGTTGCTGCCATACAGGAGGTTATCCGTCGGTACTTCAGGTATTCCTGCGAATATGCCATAGGATTTGCAGATAAAGAAACTGTGCAGAGAGTTGAACTCTTGCTGAAAGATCTGAATGCAAAACCTGAGGACCGAATTGTTGTCACCCCTGCAAGGCAAGCCGCACTGGAGGCTGAGAAGAAAGGCAAAGGAAATGAAGGTATCTTTTGCGGTGCGGCCATCGAGCTACCCGACGGTACAATCATTACAGGAAAGAATTCACCTCTCATGCACGCGGCCTCTGCACTAATCCTCAATGCGGTCAAACATTTGGCAAACGTCCCCGACGCAATGCACCTCCTACCCCCCAGCATCATGGAATCGATCAGCCATTTCAAAAAGGACGTACTCAGGGGGAAAAGGGTCAGCCTTGACTTGGAAGAAACATTGATTGCACTCGGTATCAGTGCAACAGTGAATCCTGCTGCTCAGATAGCGGTCGAGAAGCTCAAAGAACTGTCCTGCTGTGAGGCTCATATGACTCACATCCCTACTCCTGGAGACGAAGCTGGCTTACGAAAGTTAGGGGTGAATCTGACGAGTGATCCCGATTTTGCTACCAAACACCTTTTCGGGAGCTAACATGTACACCTAATCGGCAAATCTATTGAACTTAGCAAAAGTAATGGAACCCCGTGCTTTCTTCCATGTCCCCTTCACCTTTATCCTCTCCCCCATTTTGGGGGAGAGGATAAAGGTGAGGGGAGCATGAATTCTCAATCCACCGTTTCATTATTTATACGAACATCAATCATTCACATTTCAAGGCTGGATACCTTATTTACGCCTGAAGGTGAGGACATTCGTTGATGAATTTAGAAGAACGGATTCGCAAAATAATGGAGGAGAACGGAATTCCCGTCGAATGCACCGTGCACTCACCGGTCTACACCATTTCAGCAGCCGCACTGGCACTTGGCGTAAAGGAATCCCAGACGGTAAAATCTTTAATCTTGAAAACAAAGGAGGGGAAATTTCTCGTCCTCGTTCTACCCGGAGACAAAAAGTTAGATTGGAAACTTCTTGGTGAACAACTCAAAACTAAAAAGTTGGAATTTGCAAAGCCAGAAGAAGTGCTTCAGGTGGTAGGATGTGAAGTGGGCTGCGTGCCGCCCTTTGGTCACCTCACAGACCTTCCGATCTACATGGATAAAGAGATTCTCAAAAAGGATCTTCTCTATTTCAATCCAGGAGTCCACAACAAATCTTTCAAAGTAAGGGCTTGGGATCTGAGGAAGTTATGTAACCCAAAGATCATTTAGAAAGAGGCTTTGAAACGTCATAACGGCAGTTCTACTCCAATTCCTTTCGCTTTTGCAATTTGATAGATCCGAATGGCTGTCGCCATATCGTCGAGGGCAAGGCCCAGGTTCATGCTCATGGTCCGCTCCTCAGCAGACTCCCGCCCAGGCTTTAAGCCAGCCACAACCTCGCCAAGGTCAGCATAAGGCTCAGGTGTATCCTTGAAGTAACCCTCTTGCCGGTAGTAGCGCATCTGGGCCAGGTCGTCAGTGCTAAGCTTATTGATCTCGCGAAGCGCTCCACCTTGCCAGTACGAGTCAAAATCCACAGGCGAGGCAAACGCACCTGGCGCAAACCACCCGGGTTCTATAAGGGGATGCGGATTCTTGACAATGGGGCCGCTTGTCACCACCAGATCAAGACCTTTCACCGCCTCGGGAAGCCTCTTCACAGGTTCGACGTCAAGGCTGAGCACCTTGCTCATTTCGGCCGCATAACGTTCTGCGATTTCGGGATAGAGGTCGTAGGCTTTGACTCGAGTGATATGGAACAAACAGGCCAGAGCCTCCAGATTGCTACGGCCCTGGACCCCACAAGCCACAATGCCAACCGTGGAGCTTTCACGACGGGCGAGGTACTTGGCCGCCACCGCAGTGGCCGCACCCGTGCGCTTCGCTGTGATCCAGGTACAGTCCATAATAGCAAGAGGTATGCCGGTCTCCGGGTCGTTCAGGATCAACAGACCGGCGATATAGGGCAAGCCTCTGGCCTGATTGCCTGGATACCCTGACACCCACTTGAGCCCAACCGACTCCAAACTGGGGATATAGGCGGGCATGGCATGGATAAAAGAGTCGGGCCGAGTATGAAGTCCTGGCTTAGGTGGCATCTCTGTGCGGCCCATGCCTTTCTCTTTGAACATCGCATCCAGCGCATCAATGATCTGGCGCATGGGCAGCGCAACCGTTTCAACATCTTTTCGCGAAAGATATAAGACCGTTCTCGGTTCCATATCACTCTTACTCCTCTGCATTTGGGGTTGTTCTTAAATCTTCACCGCTGGGTTCTTTGGAATCTCCCATAACCATCTTCTATTTTAACAGTCCCAATCACTAAGTCAAATTCTTGGAAAGATAGCGGGCGATCCTTTCCATAGCCCGTTCGATAATCTCTCGCTCGGCAGCATAACAGATTCGGACTGATCCTTCGCCTCCGGCTCCAAAAGCCACTCCAGGGGCTAATCCGACGTGGGTCTCCTCCAGCAGTTTACGACAGAAGGCAAAGGAGTCCTTCAATCCCTCAATCATCGGAAACAGGTAGAAAGCTCCATCCGGGGAAGGAACGGTGACCCCAGGCATTTGACGGAGAGCAGCAAGACAATAATCACGGTTTGCCTTAAGGCGGACGAGCATTCTTCTCAGTTCCTCTTCCCCCTGGGCAAGGGCGATTTGAGCCGCACGCTGGATGAAGCTGGCCGGATGTGAGATGATGAATTCATTAAGCTGGGTGGTTTTTTCTCCCACGTCTCGACGGGCAACAAGCCAGCCGAGCCGCCAACCGGTCATGCAATACGTTTTTGAGAAGGATTGAGCGACAATCACGGCATCGTCACGGCTCGACTTCCTCAGGATCGAGGGAGCAGGGGTTCCAAGTTCCGTGTCTCGATAGTAGAGGCGCTCATAGACCTCATCAGCGAGCAGCCAAAGATTGTGTCGACGGGTGAATTCCAGAAGTTCTTCCTGTTCATCTTCCGTAGCGACCCAGCCAAGCGGATTCGATGGTGAGGTGTAGACCAGAAGACGGGTTCGGGACGTTACCGCCGCTTCGAGCAAATCAAAATCAATAGCGTAGCGGTCGCCCTGAAGCAAGAGCGGGATTTCCTTAGGGACTGCATTATCCATCCAGATATTCGCAGCGTGGTTTGGCCACGAAGGTGTTAGCACGATTGCCTCGTCTCCGGGGTTGAGGACGCAACGAATCGTTACATTCAAGGCCTGCACACCGGAGGCGGTCACGACGATCTCGGATCGTGGATCGAGGTCCACGTCGTGGACCCTCCGGTAGTAATCGGCCAGATCCTGCCGCAAGCCCGGCAAGCCCGCATTTTCAGTATAAAACGTATATCCTTCTTCCAAGGCTTTGGTCGCCGCTCGCTTAATGTATTCCGGTGTAGGAATATTGGATTCCCCGAAATACAATTTGAGCACATTGTCCATTTTCATGGCGATATCTGCTAATTCGCGAATGCGGGATCGAGGAACCTGCAGGGCCGACGAAGCAACAGTAGCCATAACGGCAACCCCTCACTGGAGAAAATGTTGACTCAGTATTAAGGCAACCTCTAAAAATGT
>Ga0163209_1001001_pt1 | contig 12390 bp, 8 predicted proteins | sample Kivu_160m_FD_113538 | JGI IMG/M metagenome (GOLD analysis project Ga0163209, IMG submission 113538) | Freshwater microbial communities from Lake Kivu, Western Province, Rwanda to study Microbial Dark Matter (Phase II) - Kivu_160m | ecosystem: Environmental > Aquatic > Freshwater > Lake ... | reverse complement strand
GAAATTGCTTTTCGCCTTTCATCGGCGTGTCAGGATGCTGGTTCCGGAAAGTTTCGAGGTATTTTTTCGTTTCACGGTAATCGGGTCTTCCGTCAGGATCAGGTGGAATTGATTTCAGCCAGGATTGTGATGATGCCGTCAGGCTCACAAGCAGGCAGGCAATTTGAAACAGAATGGAAATGGTTTTCATGGGATCAGGATTAATCGTAACAAATATTACCCAAAAATATATGAGGTCAAAACAAAGTCGATAAACAGCGCAGTCCGCCGGGCGAACAGGTTATTCCGGTCGTTCACAGACATGTTGCCATTTCGCTTTCCCGGAAATTTAACCGGGTCAAACGATCGCAAAATTCTGCTATTTTTTCAAGGGCTGATATTCCATGTGGGCTTTCGTTTCCCCGACGATCTCCCAGCAACAGGAATCCAGGACTTTCTGTTTCGCCAGGGCCCTCGGCTGGTGGCCGTCCTCGAGGTAAAGTAGTCCGCCGGGCTTCGTGATCCTGTGAAGTTCGGTCAGGAACCCGACCGGGTCGCTGACCATATGGAACATGTCGAGGGCATAGATCACATCGGCCGTTGCGGAGGGTATGCCGATTGTCCTTCCGTCGGTCAAGACAGGAAAAACGTTCTTCAGCCCGAATTTCTTCGCCATCCTGCCGGCCGATTCGACGGCAAGGTCGTGGATGTCGACGGCATAAACCCTTCCCGTTTCGCCCACCTTTTGCGCCGCCGCTTTCAGGTGCCTTCCGGTCCCGCAGCCATAATCCACTACCGTCTGCCCCTGGCGGATATCGAACGGGTCGAGCCGCCTGTCGGGGGACTTGAAAAGATCGGAGATATGGAACAAGACTGCCATGATCCGGAACGACCATCCCGGCATCCGGTCCATTCCATTACCGCACAGTGTTTTTTTCATGGATTGGTGATCGAATTATATGAATATCGAGTATGCGAATAACAGCGCTTCAGGCAAATTTAACGGTGCTAAAAGTAATTATTTTCATTCGCCTATTGATCATTTCACCGGTATTTCCCTATCGCCTGCAGGTACTTCGCCCGCTGCACCTGGAAATTGCATTGTGCTTCGGTCATTTCATCCCTGGTTTTCTGGTAAAGGGTCTGCGCCTCCAGCAGCTCCGACATGGTGGTGACACCTGCGTGGTAATTGTCATCGGTCACCTTCAGATTTTCTTTTGCCTGCTCGATCGATTTTTCGGCCATATCAATGCGGAAGAAGCTCTCCCGCAACTGGTTTGCAGCCTGTCGTGCCTGAAGGGCGAGGAGCTCCCCGGTCTCCGTCAGCTTGTTCTTCGCGCTCTCGATCCTTGCCTGGTTCTGTCGCATTTTGAAACTTCCGCCCCACCAGTCGGAGATGGGAATGGTGACGGTGGCAAATGCCAGGGTATTCGTGCTGGTCTCCTTCATCATGTCGAGATAATAGCCGTCGACACCCACGGCAACCTGGGGAAGGTTCTCCCCCATATCCATAAGCTTCCTCAGCTCCTCGGCCCTTACTGCCCGGTCGAGCAACCTGAGCTCCTCCCTGCCCGAAACAAGCGATGACGGCTCCCGCGATAATTCAGCCGGGAGCAACGGTTCGGGTACATCGGTGATGAGCGACAGGGTGTCGTCCTGCGGGATTCCGATATGCTGGCAAAGGGCCAGCTTTGCCAGGCTTGTCCCGTTGGCGAGCTGCAACTTGCTTACTTCGACCTCATAAGTCTTGAGTTGCACCTTTAACAGGTCGGTCCGTTGGGCAAGCCCGGCATCGCAAGCAATTTGTACATCCCGCTCGAGCGCATTCAGCATCCTGAGGTAACTTTCTACCGTCTTCGATTTTTCTTCGAAGGAGAGGATGTTCCAGTAAAGCTCCTCGGTCCGCATCAGGGTTTCCGATGTAGTAAGTTCGTTCCTGATCCCGCTGATCTCGGTGCCGATCTTGGCGAGCCTGTTGCCGTTGATGATCCGGCCGCCCGAAAACACAGGCTGGACGGCATAGATGCTGGCGACATTCATGTAATCGAGAAGGTTGAGCTGGAGGGAAGGCACGTAGGCGAACTGGGTGGGGTTTATCAGGTTGGCGGGGTTTCCGTCATATACCGGCAGATTCATCTCGGGGGTGGTGGCCTTGAGCAAATAATCCGATGCCCGGAAAGCGAATCCCGTAGCAGCCACCTTCGGAAAGTAGTTCGCGAAGGCGGCCTTTTGCTGTTCCTTGGACTGGGCTATGTCGAGCTTCGTCTCCCGGATACGCCGGTTGTTCAACAACGCCAGCGATTTACACGAGTCAAGGCTGAAGCGCTGGGCTTGTGCCCCGGAAGGCAGCATTGCGATCAGGGCAATGGTCATCACCGCTGCTCCCTTTGCCGGGAGCGACCGGAATCCCTGCTTGTTGATCTTATCGCTGCTGATCCACAGGTAGAGGATCGGCAGGATATACAGCGTAAGGATCATGGAGAGGATCAGCCCGAAGCAGATCACGGTGCCGAGCGGCGCCCAGAGGTTGGAACCGCTGAGGATCATGGGGATCACCCCGACCGATGCGGCGGCGGAAGTAAGGAATATAGGCCTCATCCTGCGCTTCCCGGCGGCAATGGCGGCTTCACGCACCGTAGCCCGCTTTTCCCGGATCAGGTCTTCGGCATAGCCGATCAGGATGATCCCGTTCCTCACCGTCATCCCGCAGAGGCTTGTAATGCCGACAAAAGCCGTAAGGCTGAAAGGATATCCCGTCAGCTTCAGTCCGATCGCCGCTCCCGGCAGGGTCAGCAGCATGGTGAGCATGATGATCACCGTCAGCCTGACTTTCCGGAACTGGAACAGGATGATGAAGAAGATCAGCATGATGCTGAAGAGCAAAGCCCAGGTCATCGGGATGAATACCTCCCGTCGCCCCTCGAACTCGCCGCCGTAATTGATGGCTGTGCCGGCCGGCAGGACGAGCTTGTCAATTTTCGGCTTGATCTGGTCAAACACCACCGAGCTGGCCTGTCCGTAATCATTGTCGGCCAGGATCGTGAGCGTGCGCTCGCCGTTCCGACGGACGATCGTCCCCTCGTTCCAGTCGGGGGTGAAGGTCGCAAAAGACCGCAGGGGAACCGCGGAGAAATTGACCAGCGAAGTGACAGACTTGTTTCCCAGCGACGTGATGCTGTGGCCCTGGTCCTCTTCAAGCAGCCTCACCTCAACGGGATAATCTCCCTCCCAGATGGTGGTGAGGGGAAGTCCGTCAATGGCCGTCATCAGAGAAGCTGCGAGGTAGCCCTTGGTCAGCCCCAGCCGGTTGACATTGTCATTGTCGTAGTGTACGCTGATGCCTGGCTGCATGTCATTCCAGTCGTTCCTGACCCAGGCGAGGCCATTGGTCTCTTTGAGGATACGGCAGACCTGCGCTTCAATTTTGCGGATATCGGCGATGGAGTCGGCGGAGATCCGGATCTCCACCGGGGCGGTGAACTGTTGCAGGGCGAGAATTTTCCATTTGATCTCCGCCCCCGGAAAATGGTGGACATACTTCTTGTTGTATTCGGTGACCACCTCCCGCGTGGCTTTGTCCGAAACGGTGTTGACGAGCAGTTGCCCGAAGTTCGGCGCGGGCATGTTGGGGGCATAGGCAGCATGGAACCTCGGGGAGCTGGTCCCGGTGAAACTGGTCACGTTGACGACCCGCTTGTCTTTCAGCAGGATCTTTTCCAGACTGTCCACCACGATCGCGGTCCTTTCAAGAGCGGTTCCGGTGGGGAGGTAGATCTCAACTGCGAACTGATTGCGTTCCATCTCGGGGAAAAGCTGCTGGTCGGTGCGGCTCAGCAGGAATACTGCCAGCAGGATCAGGAGGATCCCGGCGCCGACAACAGTTTTTGGATAGAGGAAGGCTTTTTCAAGCGTTGCGTTAAAGCCTGTTTGCATCCCGTCGAGAAATGAACGGGTCTTGCCATGCTTGCCTTTCAGTCCCCGTTTGATAAAGACAAAATCCAGGTAGGGAACGAGCAGGAGCGCGACAACCACCGAAATGGTCAGCGAGATGGTGACGATATAGGGCATCGGTTCAAGGAACTCCTGAGTCGTTCCGGGAAGGAAGAATGCCAGCGGGAAGAAGGCCGAACAGATGGCCAGCGTGGCGGTGATGATCGGGATGGCCAGCTCCCGCGCGCTCCTGATCGCGGCATGCCATGGCGAGAGTCCCTGGTCAATCTTCTCCAGGTGGTTGTCGATGACCACGATTGAATTGTCCACGATCATCCCCAGTACCAGGATCATGGAAGAAAGCGTCACCATGTTTAGCTCGATCCCGAAGAGATAGGCGATGCCGAGCGTGATGAGCACGGCAATGGGGATGGTGACTGCCGCCACCGACGCAATACGAAGCGGGAGGAGAAGCATCGTCACCAGGATGACGGCGGCGATCGCGATCAGGAACTCCTGCAGGAAATCGCTGACGGAGTCGCTGACATATTTCGGCAGTTCCGAGATCTTGGCGATCTGGATCCCTTTCGGGCAATGCTGCCGGTAGCTGTCCAGCGCCTTGTCCACCTCGCGCCCGAATTCAACAATATTGTTCCCGGGCTGCATCTCGAGCGATAACAGGATCGCCTTCCGTCCGTTCTGGCGGATATAATTGTCCGGATCTTCATATTGCCGCTCGATTGTGGCTATGTCCTTCAATCTTACGGTGTTACCTTTAGGGTCGGAATAGACGATCTGTTCGGCCAGGTCTGTTTCCGATTTGAAATTGGAAGGAAGATGCACGGCAAGGTCATATTGCCCGTCTTTGATCGTACCGGCATAGCCTGTGATCCCGTTCAATTGATAGGATCCCAGGAGCGACATGGATTTGATGTTGTATTCGTTAAGCATCTCCGGTCTTACCCGGATGAATATCTTTTCCTTCTGCAATCCGAAACGCCTGACCTTTGAGGTGGCGGGTATCTTCCTGCAGGCCTCCTCGAGGATCTTGATCTGTTCTTCGAGCTCTTTATAGGAACGCGTATCGGAAGAGATCGAGATGAGCAGCGCGGAAGTGTCGCCGAAGTCGGAGTTCGCAACCAGGGCTACGACGCCGGCCGGCAGGGTCATTTTCAATTCATTCAGCCCGTGTTTGAGTTTTGACCAGAACTGGTCGGCGTTCCGGATGTCGTCGTTCAGCTCCACGAAAATATACATCACACCTTCGCGGGAATAGGAGTAGGTCTTCGCTTTCTTGATCTCCTGGTAGCTGAAGATGTAGTTCTCCACGATCCTGGTCAACTGGTTCTCCACCTCCGCTGAGGTGGCGCCCGGGTAAAGCCCGACGATGACCCCCTGGCGGATGGTGAATTGCGGGTACTCGTTCCGTGGCATCCTGAGCAGGCCGGCGATCCCTGCCGCCATCAATAACAAGGAAAGGATGATGACGATGTTCCTGTTGCGCATGGCCCATTCCACCATGCCTGTTTTCCGGTTACTCATGGCGAATGTCCACTAAACTTTTATCCGATAATTTTTCCTTCCCGTCCTTGACGACAAGCTGTCCTGCCGCAACCCCTTCGCGGATCTCCAGGAGATTCCCGCGAAAATTCCCGGTCTTTACGGCAATCCTGGCGACCTGACTGCTGTTCGAATCCACTGCGAAGATCCACCCTCCTCCTGCGTCGTCCCTCAGCACGCTCTGGTAGGGGACCAGGAGGATGGTGGCATCCTCCTTCAGGACGACGGCGACATCGCACACCATACCCGGCCTGAGTTCGTGTTTGGGGTTGGAAACTTCAAACTCCACTTCATAGGTCCTGGAGAACCTGTCGGCCACCGGGCTTACCCGCGTCACAACCCCTTCGAACTGCCTCCCGTCGAGCGCGGCCACGGTGATCAGCGATCGCATGCCCTTTCTCATACGGCTGATCTCATTTTCAGGGACCGATATGACCACCCCGACCCGGTCAATGTCAATCAGCTCGAACGGGGTGACCCCGGCAGTGAGGGGCAACTGACCCGGCTCGATGTTCCTGCGGCCGATGACCCCGTCGGCCGGCGCACGCAGGAAGCACTTTTCGAGGTTGCTCTTTGCCAGTTCAAGCGACGATCTCGCCTGTTCCAGGTTGGTCTCCATCTCGACCCATTTGATATCGGGCAGGCTTCCCTGGTCGTGGACTTTTTTTAACCGGTCATAGGCGTCCTTAGCTTGCTGGTATTTCGACTCGGTCATGCTTAAGATGTTCCGCACATCCGACTGGTCGACCGACGCCAGCAACTGTCCCTTTTTTACCTCGTCGCCTGTTTCGACCAGCACCTTTTCCACGATGCCGGTCGACTGAAAGAAAAGCGGGATGGTTTGCGATGCCTCCACCGTTCCGCTGTATTTCAAGGTTCTTTCCCCGGAGCTTGTCAGTACCTTCGAAACCGTGACAGGGATTCCCTGCTCCTGTCCACCCGTTGAGGGGTTTTCCGTCTGTTTGCATCCTGCCAGAAAAGCTGCCAGCAGGATTATACCCATTAGTTTTTTCATCTTGTCGTTTTTATTCTGTTATTTTGATACTGAACAGTTTCCCCTGACCGGACCTTCAGCAGCTTATAAAATTCGTGAAGCTGCGCCCGCAGCATCTCGAGCGCCGATTCGGGATAGACATTCTGCAGCAGGTTGTTGGAGATGCCGAAGAGAAGGGAAAAATAGTTGTAGGCTGTCAGCGATATATCGATGTCTCCTCTGATCTCTCCTGTGCTGACAGCTCTTTCCAGGACTTTTTTAATTTTCTCTGTTTCCGAATTGAAGATCTCGATCTTTTTTGTGACCGATTCAGGGTAATGCCGTTTGGAATCGATGACCAGCGAAAGCAGGTTGATGGGTTCGACCTGGTGCCGTTTATCAATAATTGACCCGAGGATGGACCTGGCATGCCCGATGCTGGTTTCAATGAAGCCGGCAAGGGAAATGTCGCAGTCTGGCTCCGGCTGTTCCCCGAAGCTGAGGTATTTGTCGATCACCGCTTTAAAAAGGTCTTCTTTGCCGGTGAAGTGGTGATACAATGCCCCCTTGGTGAAGCCGGTGGCCTTGCTGATGTCGCTGATCGAAACAGCCTCGTAGCTGTTGTTCACGAACAGCTTGTAGGCTTCGTCGATGATGAATTCCCTTGTGTCTTCCATGATAACATACTGAACGTTCGGTATGCAAAAATACAATGATTTTTCTAATGACGGATATGCGAATGAAATTCATTGAATTATGGAATTTCATTCATCATTCGCATATCCATCAATCGCATATTCGTACTTTTATGACAAATAACCTCCATGCGTATTGTCTTTTTAACCGTGTTGCTGGTCTTAAGCTTAATTTCCACCGCCCGGGATTACACCCATATCTGTTCTCCCGGGATCACGTACTATCAGTCCTCTGGGGGCGAAATAAAGGCCTTCCGCAGGGATTCGGTGCAGCCGCTGGGGAACGGCGACACCATGTTCAACTCGTACCGGACGATCCGGCAGTATGCCCTTGGAAGCTGTCATGATACGACCAACGGATCGGTGTTGGGAAGGAAAATACTCAGGCTGCATGATGACCGGTTCTGCTTTTTCAATCTCGCCGGCGATTCGGTCTGGATCAATACGCAGGCATCGCTGAACGAATCCTGGCGGTTCTGCAGCCTGCCCGGCAACGGGCATATCCAGGCAACGGTCTCTGCCGTGGTTGATGACAGCATCCTTGGCGTTCCCGACCAGGTGAAGGTGATCAGCTTCCAGGCCAAAGACAGCGCCGGCAATGACTTCACGCATCCGCTGAACCAGGAAACCATCAGGTTAAGCCGTCATTACGGCTTGTCACGAATGCTTGATGTTCCCATGATCCCGACTGATACGGTGGACTTTATTATTGCCGGTAAATCGAACCCGGCGATCGGGTTGCAGGACCTTGCCTGGCCGCAGATCTATGATTACAGCGTGGGCGACGAATTTCATTACCGTTACCTGGATGCATGGGCAGGCAGCTTTGGATACCAGAAATACGAGATCTTACAGGTCCTTGACAGGGCAGATTACGGCGGGGATTCTGTTGTCTATACGATGGAGCGCTGCCGGTGGGACACGACGATGAATCCGCCGGTTTCTACGACACTTCACGATACGATCAGCCTCAAATACGATTTCGCGCTGCTGGAGAGCAACAATTCCGGCTGGTTTTCGAAAATGCCTGATGAGTTCATCCGCCAGTATGATTATGCCGACGGATACAACCGAAATTTCGCTTATCCAGGTCGTCAGGCCAAATCGGTCATGTACAGCAATTTCGTTTATGATCCCTTCTTTTCCGGCTGCTGGACCTGGCTGGGTCAACCGGAATGCTGGGGAGTCTTCCAGAGCAGGAACCAATATGCAGACGGTCTTGGAATGACCGATTATTATGAGCAATGCTATTCAAACAACATGCTGGTGCACATCAAGTACAATCAGCTCAAATATTATAAAAAGGGAACGGAGACCTGGGGCAACCCCGTTGCCGCCGATTGCTGGGCGCTGACGGGGATGAAAAACACTATCCGGTCGGCTGTCAATGTGGTGAAAATTATCCCGAATCCCGTCATGACCATGGCACAGGTTGTTTGTGATGCTTGTAAAAATATTCCCCAACGCCAGGTTGTCATCCACGATTGCATGGGGAAGGAGATTCGCAGGTTTATGGCCGAGGTTTTCCCGATTGAGTTGAACAGATCCGGAATGCCGGATGGCTGGTATGTTCTGACGATATATGGGGCGGACGGATCGCTGATCGGGAGGACCAAGCTGATCGTTTCAAAGTAATTTAGATTCATTACCTTTGTAAAAATAAGTGTTATGGTTTGTTTCTCAGTACATTTCAGTGATCATATCATTTCTCAGATGTTCAAGAGAAATATTACTGTAGATGATGTGAAACAGATTCTTTCAGAAGGAGAAATCATAAGACAGTATCCTGATGACAGACCTTATCCGAGTTTTCTTTTACTTGGATTTATTGATCTTCGTCCCATCCATCTGGTTGTTGCAAAGAAAGATGGAACGAATGATTGCATCCTTGTAACAGTGTATGAACCAGATAGAAATATTTGGTCAAATGATTATAAATCTAAAATCCGGTAAAATGGAATGTGTCATTTGTAAGACTGGAAGCATGCATGCCGGGAATGTAACGGTGACGCTGGAAAAAAACGGGTCAATTATCCTGATCAAAGAGGTGCCGGCGCTGGTTTGTGATGTTTGCGAACATTATTACCTCGATGAAAAGACTACGAACGAAGTGTTGCAAAGAGGCAAGGAAGGTCTGTTAAAAGGCGCCGAACTGGAAGTGCTAAAACTCAAAGTAGCCTGAGTTCCTGCAAGGGACGCCATCCTTTCGTGCCTCAGGGCTTGCGTCCCTTGTTACTCAGAATTCAGGAAGTTATTTCATCAACCGCATATTATTTAACCAGGCGATCAGCAATTCATCCTGCATGAACGAACCGGCAAACTGCAGCCCCAGCGGCAGTCCGGTTTCTGTGGTTCCTGCCGGGACGGAAACGGTGGGCAATCCCATATAGGTCCACGGCAGGTTCATCAGCGGGCTGCCGGTCGAAGCGAGCCCCGGCAGTGCGGCGGTACACGAAGAGGGGGAGAGCCAGAGGTCGATCCGGCGCTTTGCTTTCAGATCTTCAATCCGGTCTCTCAGGATTTTTCTTCCCTGCCTGGCTTTCTCTAATATCTCCCTGCAGACAAGCCTGCCTTCGAGTATTAGTTCACTGCTGCTCTTGCGATACTGTTTCCCATGGGTTGAGAACCAGGGTGCATGAACTTCGGCAAATTCAGCGGCTACCATGTTCCAGTGGGCGGAATTAATGGCCTCTATCTTCCCGAATGCATCCACTTCCACGATCCTGCATCCATGGTCAGCAAGGTGCCTGACTTGTCGATGGAAAAATTTAAGCGTTTCATCGTCGGCCTGGTGCAGGTATTCGCCGGTAACGACGCCGATCACCGGGAGTCTTTCGGGCGGAGGTTGCACCGCATTCCAGTCGCGGCACAAAACGGAAGCGGCCAGTCCGATCCCTTCGATATCCTGCGTGAAAAATCCGACATGGTCTGCGGAACCGGAAAAGGGTATCACGCCTTCTGTTGAGATACGACCGAAGCCGGGCTTGAATCCGAAAATCCCGCAGAAAGCGGCGGGCCGGATAATGGAACCGATCGTCTGGGTGCCGAGCGCCAGGGGGGTGAAACCTGCCGCGACTGCCGCGGCCGAGCCGCTGCTCGATCCGCCGGGAGTATGGGCCGGGTTGTGTGGGTTACAGGTAGGGCCGGGTTCGAAAAAGGCGAACTCGGTCGTTTCCGTCTTGCCGAGGATCAGCGCACCGGCGTTTTTCAGAGCGGTAACTGCTGAGGATTCCTTTCCCGTAAACAATTCAGCTGGGAGCCTGGAACCGCATTTTGTGGGAAATCCATCCACCCGGAAGATGTCTTTGACACCCACCGGGATACCGTAGAGTGGAGGACGGGATGCGGGATCCGGGTATTTCTTTTCCAGTGAACGGGCCTCCGTGATAAGCCGTTCCCTGCGCCCGGGTTCGGGCAGAAGCGCATGGATCACCGGGTCAACGGCATCGATCCGGTCACAGATCATGGCAAGGTATTCCCGTAGTCCGATCCGGCCGGATCGGATATCACCGGCAACAGGGAAAAGCGGGAGCATGGAGGTATATTTCATCAGATCACCCCGGTTTGCTCAAGGGTGGAAATCTCTTCCGGCGAAAGGCCAAGCAATTCCGAATAGATCTCCCGGTTGTGCTCCCCGATCCCGGGGGCGGGCCGCCGGAATGGCTTCTCAGCGATGGATGTCATCTTAACGGGGTTTCCCGCGATTTTAACCGGGCCGGCAATTTTATCTTCAACCTCCACGATCATGTTCCGGGAGAGCACCTGCGGATCGGTCATGATCTTCTCGATGGTGTTGATCGGTCCGCAGGGGATCCCGGCCCGGTCGATCAGGGCGATCCATTCATCCGCGGTCTTCCGGGAGAGGGTCTTTTCCAGCTCGGCGTTAAGCTCCTCCAGGTATTGGGTCCGGAGCTTGTTGGTCGAGAAGTTCGCATGGCCGGCCAGGTCGGGCCGGCCCATGACTTCGCAAAGCTTGACCCATAATGCATCATTTCCCACCGCGATGACAAAATAGTCGTCGCTTGCTTTGTAGGCCTGGAAGGGGGTGATCGTGGGATGGCGGTTGCCAAGCGGTTCGGGCGACCTGTTCTCGACCTGGAAACGGGTGATGGCGTTTTCCAGGATTGAAAGCTGGCAGTCGAGCATGGCGATATCAACCTTCTGCCCGATCCCGGTGGCATTGCGCTGGTGCAGGGCGGCGAGGATGCCGACGGCGGTGTAAAGCGACGCGGTGATATCACCCAGCGACATCCCGACGCGGGTCGGAGGAGTGTCGGGCCACCCGGTGATGCTCATGATGCCGCCCATCGCCTGGGCGAGGATGTCGTACGAGGCTTTCGAAGAGCGCGGCCCGGTGTGACCATATCCGGAAGACGCGGCATAGATCAGCCGGGGATTTATTTCCTTCAGGTCATCATAGCCCAGCCCGAGCTTTTCCATGGTGCCGGGGCGGTAATTCTCTACGAGAACATCCACTTTGGGTATCAATTCCCGGAGGATCTCTTTTCCCCTGCCGGTCTTGAGATTCAGCGAAATGCTCTTCTTTTCCCGGTTGATGCTCACGAAATAGAGGCTCTGGCCGTTCCTGAAAGGGCCGAAAGAGCGGGAGTCATCGCCTGTTCCGGGTATTTCGACCTTGATGACCTCGGCGCCCAGATCGCTCAGGATCATGGTGCAGTAAGGACCGGCAAGTACCCGGCTGAGGTCAAGGACTTTGATGTTTTCGAGTGGATACATGGATTAGAATTTCGTTTGGGTGTGGACTTCTCCTTTTATCCCCTCCCTTTCAAGGGGAGGGGGCAGGGGGAGAGGTCCTGAGCATTTCCAGACACAGTTTTTCTGCCGTGATCGGCATGGAAGTAATCCGGATGCCGGTCGCATCCTCGATCGCGTTGGCGATCATCGGCGCCACCGGGATCATGGGATGCTCTCCCATGCCGCGCGCTCCGAAAGGGCCGTCGGGCTGTGGCACCTCCACGATGATCGGAACGATCTCGTCGGGAATATCAAGCGCTGTCGGGATCTTGTAATCAGTGAAATTGGGATTCAACATCTTCCCGCGGTGGTCGAATTTCATCTCCTCGTACAGCACCGTGGAGATCCCCTGCAGCAATCCTCCCGTAATCTGTCCCCTCACCAGATCCGGGTTGATCGCCTTGCCCACGTCGACCGCTTCGACCACTTTCAGCACCTTCATCTTCCCGGTCTGCTTGTCGATCTGCAGGGTGACGGCTGCGGCGCCCACCGTATAAT
>Ga0163209_1000998_pt1 | contig 12404 bp, 10 predicted proteins | sample Kivu_160m_FD_113538 | JGI IMG/M metagenome (GOLD analysis project Ga0163209, IMG submission 113538) | Freshwater microbial communities from Lake Kivu, Western Province, Rwanda to study Microbial Dark Matter (Phase II) - Kivu_160m | ecosystem: Environmental > Aquatic > Freshwater > Lake ... | reverse complement strand
TGGTCGCGCTGATCGACGCATGGCAGTCGTTGGGTGAAACGCAACGGACACTCGTGATCGCCGGCGCATGGGACGCGCGGTATGCGTCAGTGATCGGTCGTCAGTCGTCAGTCGTGAGATTCATTTCCAATGTTGACGATCGCGACCTGCCGGCGCTCTACTCCGGCGCAGCGGTCTTTGTGATGCCTTCACTCTACGAGGGCTTTGGCTTGCCGCCTCTGGAAGCGATGGCGTGCGGCGCGCCGGTCGTCTGCTCGAACGCCGCGTCGCTGCCGGAAGTCGTGGGCGAAGCCGCGGTTCTGGTCAGCCCCCGCGATGTTGGGGCGATCGGCGGCGCCATCGCGCGCGTCCTCTCCGACGCGGGATGGCGCGACGAACTGCGCGCCAAGTCGCGCGCGCGTGCGGCGCAATTCTCGTGGGAACGCACGGCGCGGCAGACCCTGGGCGTCTATCAAGAGGTCGTCTGCGGGAGACATGTCTGATGCTGGGTGACCGATTTCGCCGGCTCAAGGAAGGGACTGAGTACTTCAACTATGGCAGGGAGACGATTGCGGCGATGGTCCAAGGGCAAGCCGCGTGTCTGCCGCAGAGCGGCCCTCTGTATGTACTCGACGTCGGCTTTGGGTCGGGCGCTGATCTCCTGAATGTGAAAAATGCATTGCCCGGCAGAGCGGTCGATCTGTTTGGTGTGGACAGCGACGCGTCGCGGGTTGCACACGCATCCGAAAAAGGAATTACCGCGGTCCGGCTGAACATCGAGTCCGACTGCTTGCCGTTCGACGATCATTTCTTCGACATGGTGATTGCGAACCAGGTCGTCGAGCACACCAAGCAAATCTTCTGGATCGTCTCGGAAATCTCGCGGGTGCTGGAAAAAGCGGGCCTGTTCATCATCGGCGTCCCCAACCTTGCGGCCCTGCACAACCGGGTCCTGCTCGCGCTGGGAGAGCAGCCGGCATCCATCGAGCTTTTGGGACCGCACGTCCGGGGGATGACCAAGAATTCTCTGGTGCGATTCCTGACAGCAGACGACTACTTTCGCGTCCTCCAAGTGCGCGGCGCGAACTTTTACCCTTTCCCGCCGGCCATGGCGCGCCACTTGAGTCGTTGGCTGCCCACCTTGGCTGTGACGTTGATCCTGCTCTGCCAGCGGACCGACAAAGAAGGCACGTTCATCCAGGTCTTGAAAGAGCGTTTGTACGAGACCGATTATTATCAGGGGAGCTGACGTGGACACCATCAATTTCGGGCTTATCGGCTGTGGCCGGGTCGCGCCGCGCCACGCGCAATCCTTTGGCGAGGTTGCCGGCGCGCGCCTCGTCGCGGTGGCTGACATCATCGAATCGCGCGCCGCGCGGTTTGCGAAAGACTGCCAAGCGGAGAAGTTCACCGACTATCACCGCTTGCTGGAGCGGCGTGACGTTGACGCGGTCTGTATCTGTACGCCGAGCGGAATGCACGCCCAGATGGCAATCGACGCGATGCAGGCCGGCAAACACGTCGTCGTCGAAAAGCCGATGGCGATGAATCTGCGCGACGCCGATCGAATGATCGATACGGCGAAATCCACCGGCGTCAAGTTGTGCATCGTTCTGCAAAATCGTTACAATCCGCCGATGCAGGACCTGCGCCGCGCCGTGGACGAAGGCAAACTGGGGCGTCTGCTGCTGGGAAATGCGACCGTGCGCTGGTATCGTCCGCAGGAATATTACGACGACGGCTGGCACGGCACCTACACCATGGATGGCGGCGCGCTGATGAATCAATCGATCCATCATATCGATGCGCTGCAGTGGCTGATGGGCGAGGTTGAAAGTGTGTTTGCGTACACGGCGACGCTGGCGCACAAGATGGAAGCCGAAGATGTCGGCGTCGCCGTCCTGCGCTTCAAGGGCGGCGCGATCGGCTCCGTCGAAGGCTCGACCGTGACGTATCCGGAGAATCTGGAGGGATCGGTCGCGCTGTTTGGCGAGCGCGGCTCGGCCAAGGTCGGCGGCACGGCGCTCAACCGCAAAGTGCTCTGGAAAATTGCCGGCGAGGTGGAACACGAGCACGTGGCGCTGATGCGCGACCAGGTCGATCCGCCGTCGGTGTATGGGTCCAGCCACAAAGTCGTCATTGCCGACATGGTCGCCGCGCTCCACGAAAATCGCGCGCCGCATACGGACGGTGCCGAGGGGCGCAAATCGGTCGCGCTCGTGCTCGCGATGTACGAGTCCGCGCGCACCGGCAAGCCGGTGAAAATGACCGATGGAATCTGGAATGGAACGTAGGGGCGAGGTTGTCTCGCCTTCAGTTCAAGCATGAAAGTACTTCTTGTCTATAAAGACTATTACCCCGTGCTTGGGGGAATTGAACATCACGTTCAACTTCTCGCTGAAGGTCTTCGGAAGTGTGGCGTCGACGCGCGGGTGCTGGTCACGAACACGGGCGGACGGACTGTGGAAGAGACGATCAACGGCGTGCCGGTGACGAAAACCGCGCGGCTCGCGAATATCTCGTCGGCTCCGGTCAGTCCAAGTTTCTATCGCGCTCTAGCGCGGCTCAGTGATGGCGCAGATATCACGCACCTGCATTTCCCGTACCCGCCGGCGGAAATCGGACAGTTGCTGTTTGGACGCGCGCGGCACTTTGTATTGACGTACCACAGCGACATTGTCCGCCAAAAAATCCTTGGCTTCTTTTACCGACCGCTGCTGTGGCAGTTTTTGCGAAAGGCCGAGCGGATCACGGTTTCCAATCCGCAGTACATCCAGACCTCACGCTTTCTCCGCCCATTCGCCGAGAAATGCACCGTCATCCATCACGGTATCGACCTGAGCAGGTTCAATCCAACGCAGGAGACTGAGGCGCGCGCACACGGAATCCGTGCCGCGCATCGGAACAAGTCGCTGATTCTCGCAGTCGGCAGACTCCGGCATTACAAAGGCATCGACGTTTTGATGGTGGCGATGCGGCAAATCGACGACGCGCGCGCGCTGATTGTCGGTACCGGCCCGATGAAGACGCTGTGGGAGCAGCAGGCACGCGATGCGGGATTGACCGACCGGGTGGTTTTTCTGGGTGAGGTCGCGGAAGAGGAATTGGTCGCGCTCTACCACGCCGCGGATCTCTTTGTTCTGCCTTCGACCAACCGCGCGGAGACGTGGGGCACGGTTCAGGTTGAAGCGATGGCTTGCGGGCTGCCGGTGATTTGTACCGAACTGGGCACCGGCACGTCGTACGTGAATCAGGATGGCGTCACCGGCTTGGTCGTCCCGCCAAGCGACCCGGCGGCGTTGGCAGCCGCGCTGCGACGCTTGATCGGCGACAAGACGCTGCGGCAGCAGATGGGCGCCGCCGGGCATGATCGGGCGTGGCAGCAATTTTCCAAAGACGCGATGATCGAACGGATCATCGCCTTCTATTCAGACGTGATCGGAGGTCAGGGCTAACTATGCTGATCCGCTCCAAAGCGCCGCTGCGCATCTCTTTCGCCGGCGGCGGCACCGATGTCTCGCCTTACCGGGAAGAGCAAGGAGGCGTCGTGCTCAATGCGACGATTGACAAGTACTCTTATGCGACGCTGCAATTCCATGAGATCGCTCACGTCAGCGTTCAATCCCTGGACTATGACGTGATCGCCAAGTACGACGTCGACAAGCCGTTGCCGTACGATGGACGGATGGATTTGGTGAAAGCGGTCATCAATCGTTTGCTGCCGGCAGATCTCAACCACGGTCTCAGCGTTTTCATGCACACGGACGCGCCGCCCGGTTCCGGGCTGGGCGCGTCCTCCAGTTCTGTGGTGAGCGTGATCGGTCTCTTCGAACGCTGGCAACATCTGCCGCTCACGAACTATGATATCGCCGAGTTGGCGTACGAGATCGAGCGCGTGGATATGGGCATCCGCGGCGGCCGGCAGGATCAGTATGCCGCGGCTTTCGGGGGGTTCAACTTTATCGAGTTCGGCAAGGACGTGACCATCGTCAATCCACTGCGCATCCCTGCCGATATCGTCAACGAACTGCAATATAACCTGCTGCTCTGTTACACCGGCCAATCGCGCGTCTCTGCCGGCATTATCGAAACCCAGGTCGACAACTACATCCAGCGCAGAACCGAAGTGGTGCAGGCGATGAGTGAACTGAAATCCATTGCGGTGGCGCTGAAGAACGCTTTGCTGCAAGGCAAGCTAAACGACTTTGGCGCTCTACTGAACGACGCATACGAAAACAAGAAAAAGATGGCGCAGCAAATCAGTCCTCCGTTCATCGAAGCGCTTTACCAGGTCGGGCGCCAGCAAGGCGCGCTGGGGGGCAAGGTCAGCGGCGCGGGCGGCGGCGGTTTCATGTTCTTCTACTGCCCGTTCGAGCGCAAGCATCACGTCGCCGAAGCGGTGGAGAAACTGGGAGCGCGCGTGGTGGATTTCCAATTTGAATCGCAGGGGCTGCAGACCTGGGAAGTGGGATGAACACCTTCATTCTGGCGGGCGGCTTGGGCACGCGCATCCAGCCGCTTTTTCCGGACCAACCCAAGGGAATGATCCGCTTCCGCGAGAAACCGTTTCTGGAACATCAGATGCGATTGCTGGCGCGCCACGGCTTTCGGCAATTCGTCTTTTGCATTGGATACAAAGCGGATCAGATCATCGAGTACTTTGGCGATGGGTCCAGATTCGGATGGACGATCGAGTATTCGGTCGAGACGACTCCACGAGGAACCGGTGGCGCGCTGCGCCATGCCGAAAAATTTTTCTCGGCGACAGCGCTTGTTCTGAATGGCGATACGTACGTGGACCTGGATTATCGCGCGCTCGTCGAAAAGCATGCCACCCGCCGCGATGCGATCGGCACTATCGTGGTGGTTACGATGGCTGACCGCGCCCGGTATGGACAGGCCATCCTGGATGAAGACAATCGAATCAAAGCCTTCCGCGAAAAGTCCGCTGAATTTTCCGGCACGTGCCTTGTTAGCGCGGGAGTGTACGTCTTCGAGCCGGGAATCCTGGAGCAGATCCCATCGGATCAGACAACTTCGTTGGAGCGGGATATTTTCCCGGCTGTGCTTGCAGCGGGCAAGCCGCTCTATGGTTCTCCGACGCCGGCATCCTTTATCGATATCGGGACCCCGCTGGGATACGAAAGGTTGAGAGCGGCACTCGCAAAATGATTTGATTTTCGGGGATAATTGAGGTAAGATACCAATATGTCCACGCGACTTGCGGTCATTTGCGATAAGCTTTTGGAGGCAGGTTGGTTGGCGGCGCTGATCGTTGTGCCGCTTTTCTTTGACATCTACTCCAGCCGTGTCTTCGAGCCGGACAAGCTGAGTTTGTTGCGCTCCATCGCTCTGGTGATGATCGCCGCGTGGATCGTCAGACAAATCGAGACCCGGCATGAGGTGATCGCGAGCAATGGGAATGCCGCGCCGCGCCCAGCGCTCGCCGAGTGGCTGCACGGCGCGCGGCGCGCCAATCCCCTCCTGCTGCCGACCGGCGTCATCATCGTCGTCTACATCGTCTCTACGGTTTTCTCGGCGGCAGCGCCCATCAGTGTGTGGGGCTCGTACCAGCGCCTGCAGGGCACGTACACGACCTTCTCGTACATCGTCGTGTTTCTCATCGCCGCGAACGCGCTCCGCACCCGCGCCCAATTCGACCGCGCGCTCAATACGATCCTGGCAACCGCCTTTCCCATTGCCTTGTACGGCATCCTCCAGCACTACCAAATCGACCCGCTGCCCTGGGCCGGCGACGTCACCCTCCGCGTCGCGGCGAACATGGGCAACTCGATCTTCGTCGCCGCGTATTTGATCATGGCTGTGCCGCTCGCGGTGGCACGTTGGTTGGAGACGCTCGCGCGCTGGAGCGCGCCGGCGGGAAGAGAATCGCAGGCACGCCCGCTGTACGCCGGTATCGCCGTTGCCGTGTTGGTCATCTCGGCCGGATTATGGCTGGTGAATTTCGTGCTGGGCGCCGCGTTTACCATCCTGCTGTTCCCACTCGCCTTTCTGATGGCACCGGCGCTGAACACCAGCCCGCGTGCCAGTCTGCTGTTGGCGACGTACACGAATATCCTGAGCGTGCTGATGATGACGATCTTCTTCTCGCAAAGCCGCGGCCCCTGGATCGGCCTCGCGAGCGGGCTGTTCCTCTTCGTCGTGTTGTATGCGCTGATGCGCGGAGCGCGCCAATTGGTACTCGGCGCGATCGGGCTGGGCGCGCTGGGATTCGTGTTTATCGTACTGCTCAATCTGCCCCAATCTCCGCTGGAACCGCTGAAAAGAGTACCGTACATCGGACGGCTTGGGCAGATTTTCGAGACGGAGACCGGCACCGGCAAGGTGCGCGAATTGATCTGGCAGGGCGATATCCCACTCATTCTCCCGCACGCGCCGCTCTGGTCGCCGACGACCGGCGACGACGTTTTCAACGTCATCCGCCCGCTCGTGGGGTACGGTCCGGAATCGATGTACGTCGTCTACAATTCCTTCTATCCGCCGGATCTGGCGCATTACGAAGCGCGCAACGCTTCGCCTGACCGGTCGCACAATGAGACATTCGATTCGTTGGTGATCACCGGTCTGTTCGGCTTTGTTGCGTACATCTTGATATTTATCTCAGTTGTCTATTTCATCCTAAAATGGTTGGGGATTATCACCACCTCGGCTGAGCGGAACGCATTCGTCGCGCTGTGGCTTGCCGGCGGGTTCATTTCGGCCCTGGGATTTGGATTCCTACGCGGCTGGCATTTCGTCGGCGTCGCTTTGCCGGCCGGGATGATCGTCGGATTGTTCCTGTTTCTGATTGGGATCGCCCTGCAACGTTTCCGTGCCGGCAGCAGTTCGCTTGACCCTACACGCGCGCTCTGGCTGTGTGCGCTCCTCGCCGCGCTGATTGGGCACTTTATCGAGATTAACTTTGGAATTGCCATCGCGGCGACGCGCTTGTACTTCTGGTTCTATGCGGCCCTCATCGTCGTCGTTGGGATGGATCGGTTTGAAGATGCCGCGCCGACGCCGGCTGTTGTGGCACCGCGTCCGACGGTTGAGGACGCGCCGCGCGCGGCGGCTCGCCGGCGTAGGAGTCGCCGGCCAGTGGACGCGTCGCGGAAACCGATCGCTGTGAACGTCGAGTCGCCCGTGTCCGTGCTCCCGTGGACGGTCGTGGTCATATTGATCTTGATCACGCTCGGGTTCGAGTTCTTCACCAATCAGGCGGGCACGCCGAGCGCGCTGGAGGCATTGTCCAATTCGCTGCTTACCAAAGGCGGCAGTGCGTCGTACGGCGTCTTCTTTCTGCTCGCATTGACGTGGGCTGCCGCCGGGATTCTTGGGCTGAGCCAGGTGCGAGGCAAAATCGTGATGTCGATTGCACTGTTTGTCGTGTTGGTGTTCACCGTGATGGTGTGGTACGCTCTGCTCCACCTGCGGATACTGACCCAGCCCGGCGATCAAGTAGACGCGCCGACCAATGCGATCGGCCTCTACTATGTCGCGATGTTCAGCGTGATCGGCGCGCTCGCGCTCGCGCTCTGGTACGACGAGCCGGGCATCGCGGTGGCCGACTGGGCCCGCTCATTCGTCTCCGCGCTCGTCGCGCCGATCTTGATCGTGGTCGTCACCGCCGCGATCTACTTGACCAACTTCGCCGGCATCACTGCGGACATCCTTTACAAAGTCGGGCAGAACTATGACGCCGCCAGCGCGTGGGACCGCAGCATTCCGATCTACCAACGCGCGCTGGAACTGCAGCCGTCGCAAGATTTTTATGCGCTTTTCCTGGGCCGGGCCTATCTGGAAGGCGCGCGCACGCAGACGGATCCGGCGAAACGCACCGATATGCTCAACGCGAGCCAGAATGTGCTCACGCAGGCGCGGCAGATCAACCCGCTCAATACCGATCATTCGGCGAATCTGGCGCGCTTGCAGCGCACGTGGGCATCGTTGATGGATGACCCCGCCCAGCGGTCCGCGCATCTTCAGCGATCCATCCAGTATTATCAGGATGCGCTCCGTCTCAGTCCGAACACCGCGTACCTTCACGACGAATTGGCCCAGACCTATCTCCAGAATAATGAGCCGGATAAGGCGCGCGAGCAGCTCTTCGACTCGCTGCACCTGGATCAGTTGTATCCGCCGACGTTCGTCTACCTGGGGGATTATTATCACAGGACCGGCGAGGATGCCCAGGCCGCGGGTTACTATCTCAGCGCGCTCGCGCTTGACCCTAGTTCGCTGATGAATCTGGACAATACGCTTCAGGACGGACCGCTGACCGTCCTTTCGCAGCCGGATATTCTGCCGCGCGCAGTCATATCGTACACCAGCGTGATTTCGGAAACTCCCAATTCCGTAGCCGCGTACATGGGCTTGTCCGGGCTGTACAAACGCGCCGGACAGTTAGACCGCGCGCGGAACGCCTTGGAGCAGGCCGTCAAGAACTCACCGAACGACTATCTGATAGGACTGTCGCTCGTCAATTTTCTTTCCGAGACGGGTCAGATTGACGATGCGGTGATTGCCATGCGCCGCGTCGTCGATCTCGCGACGCAGGCACACAGCCCGGACCTTCAGCGCTTTCAGGATTTCTACGGTCAACTGCAAAACCTGCAGCGCCTGATTCAGACCGCGCAGAAATCGCCCAACGATGTAACCGCCCGGCGCAATCTCGCCGCGCTCTGGAAGGCGCGCGGGCAGCCGCAGTTTGCGCTGCCGGAATATCAGGCGATTACGCGGCTGGCGCCCACCGACTATGACGCGCAGAAGAACGTGGCGCTGATTGACTTGCAGTTGGATCGATTGGACGACGCGCAAGCCGCGGTGGTCGCCGCGGCGCGGCTCGCGCCGGAGAATGAAAAAGCAATCTGGCAGAACTTGCAGGTCGCCATCAACGCACAAAAATCCCAGCAGTTCAATCAATCCATCAGTGCCGCGCAAGCCGCGCTCGCGCTGGCGAGCGACGCGGACAAGCCGGCGCTGCAAGCGTACGTGACGGCGTTGCAGGAAAAATGAGCCAACTATGTCCACCTTGATGTTGATCTTTGCGACCGCACTCGTTTTTGCGATCGGGGGCACGCCGATCGCGCGCCGGCTCGCGGTGCACGTCGGCATTGTCGCCACGCCGGGCGCGCACCGGATGCACACCGGCACTATCCCGATGCTGGGTGGCGTGGCGATCTACGGCGCATTTCTGGTCGCGCTGATCCTGTTTGCGGACCGTTTCTTCATTCCCCAACTCATCGGCATCTTCGTGGGCGCGACCTGGGTCTCATTCCTGGGCGCGTTGGACGACCGCCTCCGGCTGACCGCGGGCCTCAAGCTGATCGGACAGGTTCTCGGCGCGCTGATTCTGATTATCACCGGGGTTACCGTCGATCTGCTCCACGTACCGGTCCTGGATGCAGCCATTACGATGTTCTGGGTCATCGGCATCACGAATGCGATGAACCTGCTCGACAATATGGACGGCCTGTCCGGCGGCGTCGCCGCGGTCGCGGCAGCGTTTTTTCTGTTGATCTCCGCGCTCAACGGGCAATACCTGGTCGGCAGTCTCAGCGCGGCGATGCTCGGCGCGTCGATCGGATTCCTCGTCTACAATTTCAATCCCGCGTCGATTTTCATGGGGGACACGGGCAGTCTGTTCATCGGTTTTGTGCTGGCGGCGGTTGGAATCAAACTCAAGTTTTCCTCCCCGGTACTATATACCTGGTTTATTCCGATTATGGTGCTCGGCTTGCCGATTTTCGACACGACCCTCGTCTTTGTTTCGCGATTGCGGGGCGGCTTGAATCCGCTGACGCATCCCGGCACGGATCATATGTCCCACCGGTTGGTCGCCCGGGGATTCACCAAGCGTGAAGCCGTCCTGATCTCCTATCTGGTGGCTGGCGCGCTGGGTGTGCTCGCGATGTTCTGCGCGCAAGCCGCCAACGTGGAGAATTACATCGTCGCGGCGGTGGTCTGTATCGCTGGCGCGGTAGCGTTGTGGAAACTTGAATTCGAAAAAGGGAGCTAAAGTCGTGCTGGAAGAGAAGATCGCGCGCAAGACTGCACGCATCTGCGTGATTGGGCTGGGGTACGTCGGCTTGCCGCTGGCCGTCGAGCTGGCCCGCGTTGGCTTTCCGGTCGTGGGGTTGGACCTTGATTCGCGCAAGGTCGCGTCGCTGGCGAGGGGCGTGAGTTACATTCCGGATGTGAAGAGCGCGGATGTCAAGCGCCTCGTGGGCAAGGGAAAATTTTCGGCGACGGAGAATTACGACGCGCTGCACGCCGTCGACGTGATCTTTATCTGTGTTCCAACGCCATTCGACCGGATGAAAGCGCCGGACCTCGGGCCGGTCATCTCCGCGACGAAGAGCATCGCGCCGCGCTTACATGTCGGACAGCTCGTCGTCCTGCAAAGTACGACGTATCCGGGGACGACTGAAGAAGTCTGCCTGCCGATCCTCGAAACGAGCGGATTGCGCGCGGGCAAGGATTTTCATCTGGCCTTCTCGCCGGAGCGCATCGACCCGGGTGCGACGAGCAGCCAGGGATGGAATGTCAAGAATACCCCGAAGGTGCTGGGCGGACTGACGCCGCATTGCACGAAACTGGCCAAGGCACTCTTGGTGCATCTCACGCCGGAGGTGTACGTCGTCTCGTCGCCGCGCGCGGCGGAGATGACCAAGCTGTTGGAAAACATCTTCCGCTCCGTCAACATCGCGCTCGTCAACGAGTTGGCGCTCTTGAGCGGGCGAATGGGCATCGACATCTGGGAAGTGATCGAAGCGGCCAAGACCAAGCCGTTCGGCTTTATGCCGTTCTATCCAGGGGCAGGTGTCGGTGGTCACTGCATTCCAGTGGACCCCTACTACCTCTCCTGGAAAGCCCGCGAGTACGATTTCTACACCAAGTTCATCGAGCTTGCGGCAGAAACCAACCAGGGCATGCCGTTTCATGTTATCAAGATCACCGAGGAATTGCTCAACCAAAAACGCAAGGCCTTGCAGGGCGCGCGGGTCTTGGTCCTCGGCGTCGCGTTCAAGCGCGATGTGGACGACGCGCGCAACTCGCCGGCCGAGCGCGTGATCGAGCTATTGTTCGACCACGGCGCGCGGGTGAGCTACCACGATCCGTACGTCCCAGAGTTCCACGTCGGCGACGATGTGTTTCACCGCGAGAAGACGGCCTTGAAATCGGTCCCCCTGACGCGCGATGCGTTGCGCCAGAGTGACATCGTCGTCATCGTCACAGCGCACCGCCGGGTGAACTATCGCCTCGTCGTCGCGAACGCGCCGCTCATCGTCGATACCGCGAACGCGACGAAAGGGTTGGGGCACGCAGAAAAAATCGCGCGTATCGGCGCGCCGCTGGTCAATGGAGCCAAACGTGGATAATCCAATGACGACCGCCATCCAGTTGCCTGAACACCCACCGCTGCTCGTCGTCGTCTCGGGTCCCTCGGGGGTTGGCAAGGACGCCGCGCTCAAACGGATGCGCGAACTCAATTATCCGTTTCACTTTCTCGTGACGAACACCACACGCCCCAAGCGCGCGGAAGAAATCGAGGGTGTGGATTATCACTTTATCACGAAGGAGCAATTCGCCGAAATGGACCAGCGCGGCGATTTCCTGGAACACGCCGTCGTCTACGGCTATGATTACGGCAACTCGCGGAGCGAAGTGCGCGCTGCGCTCGAACGCGGACAGGACGTGATCTTGCGCATCGACGTGCAGGGCGCGGCGACGATCAAACGTCTTGTGCCGGAAGCCGTCTTCATCATGTTGCTCCCCCCGTCGATGGAAGTGCTGGAGGCGCGCTTGCGCAAGCGCCGCACCGAGCCGGAGGAGTACCTGCAGATCCGTCTGCACGCGGCGCGTTTGGAGATGAACGAAGTCGAAAAGTTCGACTATGTGATCGTAAACGAAGACGACGCGCTCGACGAGACCGCGCAACTCATCCACGAGATCATCAAGGTGGAGAAATGTCACGTCATGCCGCGGCGCGTGGTCTTATGAGTAACCATGTCCCACTGGATGTGTTCAGGAAGATAGCGACCATCTCAGTCCAAATCCCCAAGCGGTTTGCGCTCCTCTTCGCGCTCGCGATATTCTTTACCTCTGGCTTCGCCGCGCTGCTCTATCAGGTTATCTGGCAGCGGCTGCTGGGCATATTCTCCGGGGTAGACCTCTATTCCGTGACGATCATTGTGGCGGCTTATATGGCCGGCCTGGGCTGTGGCAGTCTCGCCGGCGGGTATCTGGCTGACCGGTTGTCCCGCGGCGCCAATCTGCTGTTATTTGCGCTGGCCGAATTCTCGGTAGTGTCCCTGTAAACGGTGAAGAGGTAATTTCTTGGTTGTGATTGCGCTTGGATGCAGTTATCCTGAGAGCATTCTCTCAGGGAGCAATTGCATCCATGAAGACAGATACTTGCTATT